>Ga0209091_10004954_pt1 | contig 10245 bp, 3 predicted proteins | sample ArcticOcean_MG_C_6_FD_187438 | JGI IMG/M metagenome (GOLD analysis project Ga0209091, IMG submission 187438) | Marine microbial communities from western Arctic Ocean - ArcticOcean_MG_CB8_128 (SPAdes) (version 2) | ecosystem: Environmental > Aquatic > Marine > Oceanic | place: Arctic Ocean... | reverse complement strand
TAGATAATGTCAACTGAACTGAATCACCAGCAAATTTCGATGAAGAGATAGATAGACCATCAACTAACTGAATAGTGTTAGTTCCAGATGTATCAACAACCGTCACTTGAGCATTAGCTGCTATAGCATTTGAGATTATGTAAGTATCATTACCTTCTAGTCCCCGATAAGTTGTTCCATTATTTGATGGAACCACGATGTCTCCGCCTGTAGAATAATTAATTGTAGCCATTGTTCTCTCTCCTTAGTTTTAATAATAAAGCTATTTCGAATCACTTTTATAAAATAGCCTGCTTTAGTCTTATTTCATCATAAATAAATATTGTCTATTTTTTTTATAAATAAATATTGTCCAAAATAGGGCAATATTTATTTTCTTTTATTTAAACTCTCTTATCCAAAATCACCACTTGTTGATGCAGTAACATTTGTATCTGATAAAATTTCAATAGTAATAGTAGTTAGATCAGAATCGTAAACGCCATTGATTGCTAGCTCCCCACTACCTCCACTTGAATCTTTATCAAAAAGAATTCTAGTTTGGTTATCAAAAGAATTCCCTGAAACTTCTACTCCACTTAAATCTTTAAATTGCGCTGTTGTTAGATCATCACCACCAACATTAACAAAAACAATTTTATCATTAACAGTATCAAAACCATCAATAGTAATTATGAAGTTACCTTCTGAAGAAGTTGATCCGGTGAATTCATAACGGAACTCATCCGCACCATCTGTTGCATTCACAGTTGTATCTTCAGTTGCTGAAGCAATCTCAACTACATTATATGTAGCAGCTTCAGCTGTTGTTTCTTCTACTGCAGTTTCTTCTTCTGCTACAGCTTCCTCTGCTGGCTCCGCAGTTTCTTCTACTACTGCAGGCTCTTCTGTTACAGTTGCTGCATCATCAGATGCACTTGTGTCTGTTGAAGTAGCTGTTCCTGAGCTAGTCGCACCAGTTAATGATGATGTAAACACAATGGAGGTATTTGAAAGATCTGCATCCACAACACCGGCTAAAGTAATAGATGTTGAACTTCCATCAGCATCGGGAGCAAAATATATTGTGGTATTGTTATTAATAGTTGATGCAGAAATATCAACTGAAGATGCTAATTTAAAGTCCGCTAAATCATATCCGACAGGCATATCAGAAGCTAGGATGACTAACTTATCTTTAGACTGATCAAAACCAGTTATTGTTATAGGGCCATCGGAACCAGAAATTGTACTTGAAGCATATGTTGCATCAAAAACAAAATTTTCAGCACCCGCTTGAGCAGTAAGATCATCTGTGCCTAATTCAATATTTGAACCAGAAGATAAATCAACTCCACCAGAAGTCACTGACCCAGATAAAACGCTTATAGTAATTGAAGATAAATCGGCATCAACAACACCGTCTAATGTAATCGATCCAGAAGTACCGGATGCATCAGGAGCAAAATATATTGTAGTACTGTTATCAATAGTTGATGACACAACATCAACTCCTGCAGCTGTAAGCAAAGAAGACTTTGCAAAACCTGCTGGGATAGATGATGCTTGCAATGTTATTGTATCATTTGCAACGTCGAAACCTTTAATTGTAACATTACCGTCAATAGCAACAGGGGAACCATCTACAAACTTCACTTCATATACATAAGCTTCTGGAGAAGCTGTAGCGGTAACTGTTCCACTTGATAAATCAGAGCTTCCAGAAGAGGCAGTTGTTGAAGAGGTATCGTTAGCTGCGCCATCTTTTGCGCTAATTGATATAGTTGAAAGATCTTCATCCACGACACCCTCTAATGTTATAGAAGAGCTTGAACCAGAACTATTAGGTGAAAAGTAGATTACAGTATTGTTATTAATAGTAGATGAAGAAACATCAACACCAGTAGCCGATAGTAGTGTGGAAGAAGTTAAACTAGCTGATCCACCCGTCCCTCTTAAAACAATAGAGTCTGTTGCAGGATCAAAGCCAGTTATTGAAACATTATTATCTAAAGCCACAATACTTGAGTCAGCAAAACTTACATCAAATGTAAATGCATCTGCGGCTGATGTTGCTGAATATGCGCCACCATCTAAATCAATAGCTGTACCACTAGTTGTACCAGCTGAACCGCCATCTGAACCGTCATCTGTACCGTCATCTGTTGTTGGAGTGGTAGCAACTGAACCGCCTCCTCCTCCGCCGCCGCCGCACGCAACTAATATGAGTGATAAAGTGATAGCTGAAAATATACCAGTATCTTTTCTTTTTACAGTAAATATAGAAGGAAGTTTATTCTCTTCAAGAAGCTTATTTTCAAAACTATTCTTTTCTGGTGTAATTCTCATAATTTGAATCTCCGATAAATTTTTAATACCCTAAACTCGCTACTATAGTTATTAGAATAACGAATCCTAAATTATCTTTTACAGTGTAATACCATAAAAGCGCAAGTCCCATTTTTAATATTGTGACTTAATAGTCAACCTTTAATTCTTTATTGTAACATTTTGTAACAAAAATAATAACATTAATTTACTATGTTTATTATCTTAATGATATTTTTAAGAAAAAAATTAAACAATTACAATAAAAAAAACGATACCTCTTATTACTTAAAACCATTCACTTTACGAGTGCTTTAGGATATATTTTGTATATATAATATGAAAATTGTGATGAATACTTAACACGACATTGACGCTAATCTTTAAAATTTGTAGAGCCAAGATATCCTAGCGCATATATAAAGAGTGATGCGTGCATATATAACAGAGTCATTAACTCTACAACTGAAAAGAAAAGGGAATTAATTAACAAATGGAAACCATAGGTAAGCACCCCAGGGGGCTCAAAGTATTATTTTTCACCGAGATGTGGGAGCGAATGTCGTATTATGGCATGAGGGGAATTTTAGTTCTTTTTATGACAGCATCCATATCTGATGGAGGTTTGAATTTTAACAATGCTTCAGCAAGTGCACTTTATGGTATCTACGCCGCGTCAGTTTATCTTGCTACATTACCCGGTGGATGGATAGGAGATAATATACTCGGTCAACAAAAAACAATTCTGTACGGGGGTATAACCATTATGCTAGGCCACCTCAGCTTAGCCATACCAGGAATTAACTCTTTTTATATTGGTCTTGTGCTTGTCGTACTAGGAACTGGTTTATTAAAACCAAATATATCTGCAATGGTAGGCAACTTATATGAAAAAAATAAGGACTTAAGACAGTCAGGATTTACGCTTTTTTATATGTCAATAAACCTTGGGAGTATTATTGGATTTTTCATCTGCGGCTATCTTGGTGAAAATATTGGATGGCATTATGGGTTTGGTGCGGCAGGTATTGGAATGGCGCTAGGTCTCATGCAATATATTTATAATATCAAATTATTAGAGGGCTACGGCGTTAAGCCATTTAATGAAATTAACATAAAAAGAAAAAGTAAATATAATAAAATCATCATAGGTACTTTGTTACTTATATTGATAATAACTGTATCTGGTCTATTCGGAGTTTGGACAATCAATCCAATACCCTTTGCCAACATGCTCACAGTTGTAATTACATTAATAAGTCTATCCTACTTTTTATATATTTTTATATTTGGAAAATTAAATAAAAATGAGAAAAAAAAGGTAACTATGATTTTTGTTTTATTTATAGGCGCCGCTTTATTTTGGTCAGGGTTTGATCAAGCCGGAAGCTCTTTTAATATATTCGCAAAAGAATATACAGATAGGATGATTTTTGGTTGGGAGTATCCAGCAAGCTGGCTTCAGATTTTAAATCCCTTATTTGTCGTTATACTTTCACCCTTTATGTCGTATCTTTGGATTTTTCTTGGGAAAAAAATGCTTGATCCATCATTGCCTTTTAAATTTGGATTAGGTTTAATTTTTATGGCAATAGGATTCTTGGTGATTGCTGCTGGAGCACAAATTGCTCTCAGTGAAGGTCTTGCTGGAGCAAAATGGCTATTAATTACATATCTACTTCATACAGTTGGTGAATTAACACTTAGCCCAATCGGGCTTGCAGCAATTTCATCGCTTTCTCCAAAAAAATATATGGGGCAAATGATGGGTGTCTGGTTTTTGGCATCTTCTTTAGGGGCAATTATTGCAGGATTAATTTCTAGTCAGGCAACCAATGATGGCCTAGCCTCAATGCCAGGATTATTTAACCAGATTGCCATAAGTGCATCTCTTTTTGGATTAATTCTTATAATTATAGCGCGCCCCCTTCAGAGATGGGTATTTAGAGAAGAAGAAGATAGTTTTTAAATATTTTAAAGAAGAAAACCTAACATTTCTAATGCAATATATGAAAATCAATTACAAAAGAAATAAATATTTCAATAACTTAAATTGAGAATAATTCTCAATAGTTGTATATTTACAACACATGCTTGCAATAATTAAAAAACTGCTATATACCTCTTCTCAATAGACTTCGTGTCTATTACCAGAATAATAATACTTAAATTTTATTTCACGGTGAGACTATTAGAAAGATTGGTGTGTTTAAATGTTGAATAAAAGACCTAAATATAAAACCCCTGGACTGCCCAAGGCTCAAGGACTCTATAACCCAACAAATGAGCATGATGCATGTGGCGTTGGTATGGTTGTGGATATTCAAAATAGAGCTTCATATGATATTATCGAAAAGGGTCTCGCAATGCTTTGTAACCTAGAGCATAGAGGTGCTGTGGGGGCAGATCCAAAGGCTGGTGATGGATCTGGTTTGTTAATTCAAATACCTCACAAATTTTTAAAAAAGATAGTAGCACCTGAATTTAGTTTACCTGATATAGGAAATTATGCAGTTGGCGTTATCTTTATGCCAAAAGAATATAGTGCTCAGAAAAAAATAAAGGACTTAATTAAAAAAACTTGCCTTCAAGAAGAAATAAATATTTTAGGTTGGAGGATTTGCCCTACCTACACAGGTGATCTTGGCTGGTCTGTATTACCCTCAACACCAGATGTCTTCCAGCTATTTTTAGAAAGACCGGATAATCAAAAAACTCAAGATGATTTTGAAAGAAAACTATATATACTTAGAAGGTGTATTGAAGAAGCTATTTTAAAAATTTATCAAACCATAGAAGAAGGTTTTTATATTCCCTCTTTTTCATCTAGGACTATTTTATATAAAGGAATGGTCTTGGCGGATCAAGTTGGTGGGATTGTTGATAAGTTAGGTTTTTATGATGACCTCTCGGACAAAGATATTGAATCATCTTTCGCAATAATACATCAAAGATTTTCAACAAATACTTTTCCTACTTGGAGCTTGGCTCAACCCTTTAGAATGCTTTGTCATAATGGAGAGATTAATACTGTAAGGGGAAATATTAACTGGATGAATGCTAGACGAAAAAATCTAGCATCACCATTATTCACAGATAATGACCTTGAAAAAATTTGGCCAATAATTGAAGAAGGGCAATCCGATACAGCCTCTTTTGATAACGCCCTCGAGCTTCTTGTCAGAGGAGGTTATTCTATAGCTGAGGCTATGCTAATTATGATTCCAGAGGCATGGCAAAATAACGATATAATGGATAATAATTTAAAAAATTTCTATGAATATCATGCCCCAATTATGGAGCCATGGGATGGCCCAGCGAATATAGCTTTTACTGATGGAAAACAAATTGGTGCCTTACTCGATAGAAATGGTCTACGGCCTGCTAGGTATATTGTTACAGATGATGACCAAGTTATATTTGCATCCGAAATGGGATTAATACCTGTTGATGAATCCAAGATTAAGTCCAAATGGAGATTAGAGCCGGGGAAAATGCTTTTAATTGATCTTGAAAAAGGAATAATAATTAAAGATCAAGATATTAAGCAATCTATAGCAAACAAAAAACCATGGAAAAAATTATTAGAGCTCAGTCAGATTAAAATTAATGATTTGCCCAAGAGCAATAATGTAATCAAAAACAAACTTTCTCAAAAAAGTCTCCAGAAGGCATTTGGCTATACTCAAGAAGATGAAAAGTTTTTATTGAACCCTATGGCTGAAACTGGCATGGAGGCAACGGGGTCAATGGGAACCGATACACCAATAGCCCCTCTTTCCCTAAAATCAAAACCTATGTTTTCATACTTTAAACAAAGATTTGCTCAAGTAACTAATCCACCCATCGATCCAATAAGAGAGGAGATGGTAATGTCGATTAATAACTATGTTGGACCAAGGGCCAACGTTTTAGATCTAGATCAAAAAGAATCATTAAAATACATAAAACTAGAGACACCTATTTTAGATCAAAACAATGCAAATAAAATTTTTAGTTTAAAAGAAGGTAGTAATTCCTTTTTATCAACAAAAATAATTGATATCACCTATAAGCCTTCGGAAAATGACTTGAAATCAAGTTTAAAAAAAGTTTGCGATGAAGCGGAAAAAAGTATTAGCGAAGGTTATAATATAATCGTTTTATCAGATAGATTAATTAGTGCAGACAATATACCCATCCCTTCACTTTTATCTATATCGAAAGTACATCAACATCTAATTGATAGGGGTTTAAGAACATCGACTGGCTTAATTATTGAAACTGGTGAAGCTAGAGAAATTCATCATTTTTGCTGTTTAGCTGGGTATGGAGCTGATGCAATATACCCTTGGTTAGCATTAGATGTTGTAGGTAATTTATTAGAAAATATTGATGAAAAAGAAGCAAAACAAAATTATATAAAAGCAATTGGCAAGGGTATCAAAAAAGTCATGTCAAAAATGGGTATTTCTACCTATCAGTCTTATTGTGGAGCCCAAATATTTGATGCTATTGGATTATCATCGGACCTGATTAGTGAATATTTTTCTGGTACCTCTAGTTTAGTCGAAGGACTTAATATTAATCAAATTGATACAGAAACAAAAGAAAGGCATGCCAGTGCCTTTAAAGAAATGCCGGGATTAGAAAACCTTCTTGATGTTGGTGGAGAATATGCTGTTCGCTCGAGAGGTGAAAAACATACATGGGATAGTGATAATGTTCGTGATCTTCAGCATGCTGTTCGCTCCAACAATCCAGAAGTTTATAATAGTTACGCAAAATCTATAAACATACAAGATCAGAAGCTAATGACACTAAGAGGTCTTTTTTCAATCAAATCTGCAGAAGATTTTTCAAAAAAATCAATACCATTAGAACAAGTTGAGGAAGCTAAAGATATAGTAAAGCGCTTTGCAACTGGTGCAATGTCATACGGTTCAATTAGTAGGGAAGCTCACACTAATTTAGCTATTGCTATGAACAGAATTGGTGGCCGCTCTAACACAGGTGAGGGTGGTGAGGAGTCTGATCGTTTTTCTCCCCTTGAGAATGGTGACTCAATGCGCTCGTCTATAAAACAAGTTGCATCAGGAAGGTTTGGGGTAACTGCTGAATACTTGGTAAATTCAGATATGATTCAAATTAAAATGGCTCAAGGAGCAAAGCCTGGTGAAGGCGGTCAACTTCCTGGTCATAAGGTTGACCAAACAATAGCTAGCGTTAGATTTTCTACCCCTGGGGTGGGATTAATATCACCTCCCCCACATCATGATATTTACTCTATAGAAGATCTAGCTCAGTTAATTTATGATTTAAAAAATACAAATCCTTCAGCTGCTATCTCTGTTAAGCTTGTTTCAGAAATTGGAGTGGGAACAGTTGCGGCAGGGGTATCAAAAGCAAAGGCAGATCACGTTACCATTTCAGGATTTGAAGGCGGTACTGGCGCAAGTCCTTTAACATCAATTAAGAATGCTGGAAGCCCCTGGGAGTTAGGTCTTGCGGAAACGCATCAAACACTCGTTATAAACGGCCTAAGATCAAGGATTACAGTTCAAGCAGACGGTGGACTTAAAACTGGACGTGATGTTGTTATAGCAGCACTTTTAGGTGCTGATGAATTTGGCTTCTCCACTGCACCACTTATTGCTTCAGGTTGTATAATGATGAGAAAATGTCATTTAAATACTTGCCCGGTTGGTATAGCAACGCAAGATCCAGAGCTAAGAAAGCTCTTTAATGGACAGCCAGAAGATGTAATTAATTTTTTCTTTTTTGTAGCTGAAGAAGTTAGGTCCTACATGAGTCAGTTGGGATTTAAGAGTTTCAATGAAATGATTGGTCAAAGTCAGTATTTAAACACAAATAAAGCTATTGATCACTGGAAAGCTGAAGGATTGGATTTTTCTAAACTATTTTTTAAGCCAGATCCATGGAAAGGCGATCTATTATATAAAAATAAAGAACAAGAACACGATATTTATAATGTTTTAGATAGAAAGCTGATTGAAGAGGCCAAGTTATCTTTAGAAAGCTCTAAACCCGTAAAAATTAAATCTAAAATTAAGAATACTAATAGGTCGACTGGAGCAATGCTTTCAGGTGAGGTAGCAAAAAAATATGGTCATAAAGGCCTTCCTGATGAAACGATTAATATTAAATTAACAGGAACTGCTGGTCAGAGTTTTGGGGCCTTCCTTGCAAAAGGAATATCTCTTGATCTTCAAGGTGAAGGTAATGATTATGTTGGAAAGGGGCTTTCAGGAGGAAGGATTGCTATCTACCCACCACAGAATTCTAAAATTACCCCAGAAGAAAATATTATAGTCGGGAATACTGTCCTCTATGGAAGCATAGCAGGTGAATGTTACTTCAACGGAATCGCTGGAGAAAGATTTGCTGTTAGAAACTCCGGTGCAACTGCAATTGTTGAAGGTACGGGAGATCATTGCTGTGAATATATGACTGGAGGAATAGTTGTTGTTCTCGGCGAGGTTGGAAGAAATTTTGGTGCAGGAATGTCCGGTGGCATAGCTTACGTTCTAGATGAAAAAAATAACTTTAATAAATTATATAATTCCGAAATGATTGAATTAGAAAAGATCGAGAATAATGAAGATGTTATCTTAAGCGACAATCTACTAATGCACGACAAAGAAAGGTTAAAGACTCTTATTCAAAATCATTATAGATACACGAACAGCCCTAAAGCAAAAAATATCTTAGATAATTTTAATAATTATTTACCAAAATTTATAAAAATAATGCCGACAGAATATAAAAAAGTGCTTACTAAGATGTTCGCAAAAGACGAAACATCTGAAAATTATCAGAGGGGTAATTAAGAATGGGAAAACCAACAGGATTTATGGAAATAGAAAAAGTTGATAGAGGGTACAAGTCTGTATCAGATAGAATTTCAAATTATAAAGAATTTGTTATTCCTCTTTCGAAAGAAGAGACCGTAAAGCAAGCTGCGCGATGTATGGATTGCGGTGTTCCTTATTGCCAGTCAGGATGCCCAGTTAATAATCAAATACCAGACTGGAATGACTTAGTCTATTCTAGTGACTGGAAAGGCGCATTAGAAAACCTTCACTCAACAAATAATTTTCCTGAGTTTACAGGGAAAATATGCCCGGCCCCTTGTGAGTCTTCTTGTACATTAAATCTTTATGAAGAACCCGTTTCAATTAAAACAATCGAGTGTGCCATTGTTGATCGAGGCTTTGAAGAGGGTTGGATAAAACCTCAGAAAATTAATAAAAAAACAGGAAAAAAAGTTGCAGTAATTGGAGCTGGGCCTGCTGGCCTTTCTTGTGCGCAACAATTAATACGCGGTGGACACGAAGTAACTGTTTATGAAAAGAACAACAAGGCAGGAGGCTTGCTCCGTTATGGAATTCCTGACTTTAAGTTAGAAAAAACAATAATAGATAGGCGTATAAAGCAAATCGAGGGTGAAGGAGTTACTTTTTCTTATGGAATTACTGTTGGTAAAGATATTTCAATTGATCAATTAAAAAATCAATACGATGCTATTGTTATGTCAGGGGGCTCAGAGTATCCCCGTGACCTTCCTGTGGAAGGTAGAGACCTGGAAGGTATTCATTTTGCAATGGAATTTTTGCCTCAACAAAATAAACGTGTTTCGAAAGAAAAATATTCTACTAGTACAAAGGAAATATTGGCAACAAATAAAGATGTTGTAGTTATTGGAGGCGGTGACACTGGCTCTGATTGTATAGGAACATCAATTAGGCAAGGTGCTAATTCAGTTACTCAACTTGAAATCATGCCGATACCGCCTGAACAAGAAGATAAGTCTCTTACTTGGCCTAATTGGCCTCTAAAATTAAGAACATCCTCTAGTCAATCAGAGGGTGCGCTAAGAGATTTCTCAGTTATGACCACCAGCGTTTCAGGTAAGAACGGAAGATTGACTCAAATAAA
>Ga0209091_10004953_pt1 | contig 10247 bp, 8 predicted proteins | sample ArcticOcean_MG_C_6_FD_187438 | JGI IMG/M metagenome (GOLD analysis project Ga0209091, IMG submission 187438) | Marine microbial communities from western Arctic Ocean - ArcticOcean_MG_CB8_128 (SPAdes) (version 2) | ecosystem: Environmental > Aquatic > Marine > Oceanic | place: Arctic Ocean... | reverse complement strand
GGAGGAGGAGGAGCGAAGAAGAAGAAGAAGACTTCTGTGGTGGCGGCGGGAAAGAAGGAGAAGGGAGTACGAACGGACGCGCCGCCGAAAGTGGAGAAGGTGCACGTTTTGCCGCACTTGCCGGTGTTGGTAAGGAACGCGCTGTCTTCTTCATCGTCAGCGCCTTCTTTTGCCGCCGCGGCGGCGACGACGAGCGCGGCGGCGACTGCGGCGAAGAGTCGCGCCTCGACGACCGTTGGAGGCGGGCATCGAACAGACGCGCCGCCGAGGATGGATAAAGTTACAGTTTTACCGCACTTGCCGGCAAGAGCCGACGGAGGCTGGATCGCTCCGTCTTCTTCGTCGACATCGACATCGTCGTCGACGACGACGAAAACGGTTGGAGCGGTTGGTGCGGCGGGCGGGAAGGGCGCGTCGGCGGCGGCGGCTTTTGAACAAAAGCAACATCAAAACGTAAACGCAGAAGGATTAGATTTTAGTACCGTAGCGAGCGCTTTAGCTGGAATGGCGATCGTTGTCGGTGGAATATACTCGGTTGTCAGTTCATCTTCTTCAGGTCGCGAGAGCGCAAAGAATAAGAACAAGACAAAGAACCCGAAGAAGAACAGAGAAGAGCTGAATGATGGAGAAGGACACCACGAACCTTTGTTAGCGGAAGTCAAAGCGGCGGCAAAATCAGCGATCGAGAGCAAAGAGGATGACGATACTACTTCGGCTGCACGAAACGCGAAAACGGAAAAGGAAGAGGAGGATGAGAGATTGGCGGAGGATTTATTGATTCAAAAGTTACGCGAAGACGCCGCAAAGTTGGTCGAGGAAGAATTTACCAGAGCCTTCGTTCCGGATGCCTCGACGTCTCCCACATCATCATCAACAACAGCAGCAGCAGCAGCAGCGTCATCACCATCGTCTGCCTCGTCGTCTTCTGAGGAGGCGTCTCGGCCACCACTGTATGAAGAAAAGGAAGTGGCGAAAGAGTTGGCGGAAGTTTTCGAAGCGGCGAGTGAGTTGCTGATAAAGGTGCGTGCTCGTGCGCTCTAGTTTTCTTTCTCTTCTTTTTTCTTCTTCGTTTGTTTCCTCATTTTCCTTTGACTCTGTTGTTTAAACGGACAAAGCAAACGCCACATACTCAGCCGGCGTGACAACTTAAATTCCAAAGATCAGTTCTGTTTATTCGGTTCCCTTTGGTTTGTGAGTCGCGAACGGTCCTTTCACACGGCAATATTAAATTCCAACGTTGACCTGGTCGATCGAGGGGCCTTTAGAATTCGTTCTACTTCTGCTTACCCTGGACCTGTCGGAAGACGTAAATTCATCGTTGTCGTCGTCGTCGGTTATTGTTGTTTCCTGCTTCTTTTTATCGACCAGTGACTGACTTTGCCCACTTTCTTTCAAACAGAACATGGATCCCGCCGACGCTTCTTCATCCAGTCAAAAACAAGAACAATTAGAAAACAACGTGGAGGCGTCCAAACTTGACCGCGCGCTCGATGAGCTCGCACTTAAACAGGCAAACGTGCAAGCGTTGGAAACGAAAATGCGCGAGATGGAAAAACAACACGAGGAGGATTTAGAAAAATTTGAGCGAGAGCACGCGTTGAAAGCCGAAGAAACCGTGCTCGCCGAACGCTCTAAACGCGTCAAACAACTCGACGAAGAGCGCGTTAGATTTGGAGCGTTAAAAACTGTTCTTTCCAGTCGTAGGAAGGCGCTCGAAGAAGCTAAGATTGCGCACGAAATCGTCGCTGGCGTTTCGAAACTTTCTGAGAAGATTGAAAAAGGAGAATCGTTTGCGCGCGAGATGCGCGTGTTGAAGAAAGTTGCCGAAAACGACGACGTGTTGCGAGCCCTTTTGTCTGTAACGGAGAAGACTTTGGATAGACTAGCGTCAAAAGACGTCCCGACAGTCGCGCAGCTCCGAGACGCTTTGGAGAAACAAGTGAAAAGAGATGCCCGGCGCGTGTACTTGATTCCCAAAGAAGGCGGAGGTATGCTTGCTCACGCGGTAGCCTCGCTCGCCTCGCTCATCAAAGTTGAAGAAGTAGTAGGAAAAGATAATAACACCTCTCTCGAAGCTGCCATATCAAAAGTAGAAATGTTATTGCGAGACGATCGTGACTCCGTCGGAGATGCTGCTCGAATTCTTCTCAAAGCGAGCGAACATTCAAAGGCAAAAGACGTCGTCCAATCCTGGGCGACGAGCGCCATGGAACGTGAGGAGATTGATTTTATTCTTAGATCTTTAATAGCGCACGCGAACGCAAAGTCGAGTGGTATTTGAATATAAATACATAGATATATGTATAGAATCGTCACGAGGTATTTGTGTTTATCAAAAAAGAAGCAAGTGTATGTTCCATCTCGTTTCGTGTTTGTGCGTATTCACTTGCCGAGACTGCCTTGTAACAGCTCGTTCGATTGAATTTCTACTTGCCCTACTTGCTGAGACATTTCTAAACCTGCACCTTCTCCGCTTATATTCGTAACGTCGGCAGCTTGCTCTGCCTCTTCCGTACCTCCTCCGCACCAATTGGGATGGACTTCAACGTTTGCTTGTCTCAGAAAAGGTAACGCAAACTCACAGAAAAAATTGAACGTAATAACGTTCTCAACGCCGACGGTACGAATGGTTCCGATCGGGTCGCGAGTCACAGTTGATGACATCTCCAGCGCATTCGTAGAAAAAGACGACGTTGAAAAGAGAAAGAGGAGGAGGAAGAGTGGTGTCGTGTACAATAGCTTCATGATGATCGGTAAATGTTCCCAATATAAAAATATTTTTAACACGCGCGTAAAATAAATCCACAATTTTGAAATCGATGCTCCTCGGAGAGACAAACAAACCCCTTTTCGTATCAACTTTAAAGTTCTACGAACTGTTCTTTCTCGAACATGTCGTTCTTGGGATCAACTTGGAGTCGATGGTATCCTTTCGGATCTTTAGCGTTTACGCTCTTATCATTCATAATGTCTCGGATTGCGCGCTGTACTTTCTTACTTTTCGACATGGCGGCGATGTTTCGTAAAATTTCTTCGTACGTCACTGCGGAACCCGCGTCGACGGTTTCTCCCGGGTCGGAATTCAACGGTATCGGTCTCGCTATTTTCCTCTTCTTCCCTGGTTTTTGTGGGTTTTCACCTTTCGCAATCTCCTCTCTGCACTCGCCTTTTTTCATCCCTGGCAAGTACATCAACATCGGTCCTTCATACCCTCCAGTCGCGCGCATCAAGGTCGTCGAATTCTTAATCCCGCCTTCGTCTACGAATCGATCCACATCAAAGACGACCATCCTCAGCAGCATTTCTTTCAAGTTTTGATCTTCTTCATACGCTCGAATGGCATCGCTCACTTTCCGCAGTATCTTCATTTGCGCAAACTGGAACTCCCCCACAGTGTTCGGTCTCGAGATCAACAACAACAAATCGATCGGACTGGTGTTAAAAATGCTCCCTTTCGTCTCGAAATCTTTCGGAACGATTTCAAAAAAGCCGTGCCTCTCTTCCACCTCCCTCGCGTCTTCGTACGACAACGGTTCCGTCATCAACGCGTTCTCTAAGTCGACTAAATCTGCATCATCGAGGTCTAAATGATTCAACGCGTTCGCCTCGAGTTTCTTACGCTCCTCTTCGTCTTCTTTCCCATTGTTCGTCCGCGGGTCTCCGCACGTCTTTTCGCACGTATGTTTTCGCATGTTCTTAAACAACTCCGTTCGCTCAAATTTTTCCTTCTTTAAGTCCGCTTCGGAGACGTATCCACTCTCCGGTTCCTCGTCGAAACCTTCCACCTCCACTGCGTTTTCAAAATCGCCGATAAACTTCTTCGCCTCCATCGTTTTTCGCAAGTACATCTCCACGATATCGTCCGTGTGGTCTTGCACGTATGTATCGCACGCTTTCCTCGTTCGCTTTTGCGTGTCCGACAACGCCAACAATTTACACGCGTGCTCGACTTCGTCTTCCACGAGTATCTCGTACGTGCCGTACGTGGACGCTTTCGTGGCGAAATCTGAGAGCAATCTCTCTCTTTCCAACTTCATCTGACTCTTAATCTTCGGCAGTAGTCTCGCGTGCAGTTGCGAGACGACGCGATGACACGCCGCGCATTCCGCCGATCGAAGGCGCAAATTCAGATTTGCCAACGACGGTGCCACGGCTTCTTTAGAAGAAGAAGAAGAATAGAATTTGAACGCGGAAACCCCCAAAATGCTGCTGCTGCTGCTGATAATCATCATCATCATCATCATCATCATCATCATCATCATCATCGTCATCATCGTCATCGCAATAAATAAATATAGTTGGGAAGTGAATGACGAATTTTTGTCAAAAAGCAGCACAAAAGCGAGATTAAATAAAACCAACGCGATGATCAGAGAGTATATTTGAATGCAACAAGAACAACAACAACAACAAAAGGAGAAAGAAATACGTCTCGTCATCAATCAGACGCGTTATTAGTAGTATTCGTGCAGCACAAAAACATACACACGTTGTTATTATTATCGCGGCTCGCCGAGCGCGCCGGCTTTTTGCTTTTTTTTATTCTCGTCCACCAAACACGCCGCGAAACCAATCGCTAACTCTTTTTCGACGAGATCTTTCCCGATGAACACGAGCTTTGAGCGCCTTATTTCGCCTTCCGCCCATGGCCTATCTGGCATGCCTTCGAACAAGGCGTGGACGCCTTGGAAAACGTAGCGTTCGTCGCAGCCTTCGATGCTTAAAACGCCCTTCATTCGAAAGAGCGTTTCCCATCGATCGTTTAATAAAACGCCAAGCCAGTCGTTGATTTTATCCAAATCGACGTCACCGTCCAAGACGAGAGAGACAGAGCCGACGGCATCGTCGTGTTGGGTGTGGGAGTGACCGCGGGAGTGGGAGTGCGAAGGGTCGTTGCAAATGACTTCGCCGGATTCGACGAGCGCGTCGTGCGATTGACCGTGCGAGTGCGAGTGCGAAGGATCGTTGCACTCAATCTCTCCGGATTCCACCATGGCGTCGAGGGAATGACCGTGTTCGTGTTCGTGTTCGTGTTCGTCGTGCGAATGTCCGTGACCATCTTTTTGTTGTTGTTGTTGTTGTTGTTCTTTCCCCATGACTGCTTCTTGCACTTTCTCTAAATCAAACCCACCAATCCCGAGTGTAAAATCCAACGGCACTTTCGCTTTCGTCGCCCTTTGAATCTCCGCCAACGCGTTAATCTCCCTTATGCGTCTGTGTAACCCGTTCAACTCTGTCTCTTCCGTGACCAAATCCGTTTTATTCAACACGATTCGATCCGCAAACGCGATTTGCTCCAACGCTTCGTTGACCACCCCATCTGGTTTCACTTCGTCCAAGTGTAAGTGCGCGTGTTTCGCGTCCACCAACGTCACCACCCCGTCCACGCGAAAATTTTCCAACAGCGCGGGCTCTAAATAAAACGTCTGTATAATCGGCGCCGGATTGGCTAACCCGGTCGTTTCAATCACCACGTGATCAAACTCTCCTTTTCTTGTCTCGTGTAATTTGGTCAGCATTTCCACCAAATCTCCTCTCACCGAGCAGCACAAGCACCCGTTGTTTAATAATAAAATGTCCTCGGTTTCCGATTTCTCTCGGTGGACGAGTTCGCCGTCGATGTCGATTTCACCGAACTCGTTCTCGATGACGACGATTTTTTTCCCGTGTTCTTGCGTCAAGATGTGGTTTAACAACGTCGTTTTCCCGCTCCCGAGGAATCCGGTGAGAACGGTGATTGGAATTCTCTCGTCGTCTTTTTTGCTCAACGAGTTGTTCGTGTTGTCTTCGGTTTGTTGTTCTCGTTCCCTCGTCGCCGCCCGCGCGGATCGTCGTCGTCCTCCTCCTCCTCGAGCGTTCAAAGAAGCCATTCTGTCTTCGTTTTTCTTGGATGCTTTGGAAAAATGAGGAGCTTCACGAGAGCGCAAAGAAGCGCCTCCTCTGGCTCCGAATACTACGAGCGATGATGCGCTCATTTTCTTCCGCTTTTGAGGTTACAAGTGGTGTTTATTGAGTGTGTTTGTGTGTGTGCGCGTGTGCCAATTCTGTTAAATTTTGAAGCATTTTTGGGGAAGTTTTGCCCTCTTTGGCGGCTGCATTGTGCTCCATTTCTACACACACACACACACACACACACTTTTGCTCGCGTTATTAAGAAGGAAAGAGAGATATACTAATAACAAAAATGTTGTTCGGAGGAGCTTTAGCGGCGGCGGCGCAGAGGGGGACATCGGCTGTGTGTTCTTCTTCCGTTTCTGCGGCGTCGTCGATTTCGAACGGCCGAAAGACGAGTCACTTGTACTCGTCTTCTTCTTCTTCTTCTTCTTCGGCTTGGACAAAGACCAGAATGTCGTCGGTTTCCTCCTCCTCCTCCTCCTCTTCCTCCGCAATACGGATGCTTTCCTCGAGAACGCGTGTGAGTGGTGGTGGCGCGCACTTCCTCGCCATTGAGCGTACTAAGAGTAGTAGTGTTAGTAATAATAAGAATAAGACGACGAGACTGTTGGTTGTGAAAGAAATCGTCTGCGCGGACCCGAGAAGAGTCGCGCGAGTGCAACAACAAATGCGACGAGAGATTGGAAAGATGTTTCAAAACGACGCGAAAATCAAAGGGATGTTGAACCCGGACGTGAAATTCGGGGTGGACGTGAACAGCACGACGTTAGCGACGGTGGCGGATTGCGAGGTATCGAACGACTTGCAAGTGGTAAAAGTCTACGTCTCGGTCCTCGGCGACGAGCGAGGGAAGAAAAACGCCATGAAAGGCTTGCAAAAGCTCGAAGGGTACGTGAGAGGTAAAATCGGCTCGAAGATCTCCTTGAGATTAACTCCGGAAGTCCGATTCGTGATGGACGAAAGCTTCGAGCGAGGGCAAAAAGTAAACTCGGTTTTAGACGTCTTGAGAGAGGAACGCGAAAGAGGATCTTTGTCGTCCTCAAACGCAACGAAAGAAGAGATGATGGCGATCGAAGATACCATCGCAGAGAGAGGAGACGACGAAGACGAGTGGTTAGAGGACGACGAGGACGAAGTTTTCGAGGAAGACGAGCAAGAGGTGGTGATTAAACCTTTGAGGAGGAAGAAAAATTGAGATTGAAAAGAAAGAGAGAGAAGAGCGCGTATACGTAACAAGACCAGACGGTGGTAGACGGAGAGAGAGAGAGAGAGAGAGAGTGAAAGAGAAAAGCAAACACGCTTTCATATTCTTACGCTCTAGCACAACAGTGTATTGCTTAAAACAACCAGTTTAACATGTAAATATATATCTCGCACGCATTCTGCTCTCAATTCCCTTTTCAAATATTCCCCTCGTGTCTTATTATACTCCAGTCCTCAGAATTTAATAACATTTCTCCTTCGAGACAGTCACCAACGATGCCTCCCACCCCTCATCCACCTCCCCTATCGAAGAAGAAGAGGAAATACAAGCGACCAAAGTCGTCGTACTTCTTCTGGCTTGGCGTTTTGTCCATTTTTTTCGGCGTCGAGTTGTTACAGAATTTTGCGCGATATTTTATCGCGAAAAATCCATCCGCACTCCGAGCGACGGAGTATCACGAGAGCGGAATGTCGCTGACGCATCGCGATGATGATGATACTAAATATAACAACAACAATAACAATGTCGACGAGAGCAGTCGAAAGAAGGATATTTTTGTATCTTCTTCCGATGATTTTAACGATGATGAAACCACGGCTTCTTCTTCAACAAATGCAGCACTTCTTCGACAACACGAAACGAGCAACAGAGGAAGCGCTCCAGCTGCGATGAAGAACAACAACGCGTGTCGATGCGCGGACGACGACACAAAATCCATCCATTGTAACGTGAATTACCCCGAGGAGTTCGTGGTAGCCGCATCGTGTGTGTTTAGAAATCAAACGCGATCAGTCGTGTATGCGTACGTGAAAAAAGCGCTCGCTGCGTCTTCGTCGCCGCGAGAGGAGGATTTTAGAGGTGTGACGAGGCGGCAAAGAGAAGCTCGTCTTCTTCGACGATTGAACAACGCCATAGATTATATCAGAGGGAACCACGAGAGCGAACAAAGTGTGAGAAGAAAGTTAGGTTTGACCGAGGAAGAGATGCGCGCGGCGAAGGACGTCGTTCGGATCGAGTTGGCTGGCGCCAAGGCTATTTTAGGAAAAATCCCGCAGCTCATCGTGCCGAGTAAATTCGGAGCGACGGATTTAAGCAGAGATATGTTTTATACGAAAATGAATTGGGCGAGAATTCGAGATAAATACGATGGTTTTTTTAACGAGGAGAGTTCGGATATGTTGCCTTTCAACGAGGAGGAGTTTACAAAGCTGAGAGTGTTTGAGACATGCGCGGTAGTTGGGAATTCAGGATCGCTTTTGAAATCGAGTTTAGGGGTAGATATTGATTCGCACGATGCGGTCTTTCGTTTGAATAACGCTCCAGCAGGAAATGGCATGATGATGAATGGAGGAGAGAGCTTTGAGAACAGTAACGGTAGATTGATGCGGGACGTGGGCGGGAAAATAACGGTGCGCGTGTTAAATAAAAAATGGACCGAAAAGTGGAGTTTAGAGAGCGAGAGTAAAATCACTGAACGCTTGGAAGCCGATTTGGAAACCAACGAGAAAGTTCTATACATCGCTTCGCGGTGTAACGTGAAGGAGTTTACTAAGTTTTGCAAAAACACGGTCAAGAGGAGACCAAATTTCGTGAAGGCGTTGTTTTTGACTTCGCGAGCGAATTCGCACGCGGCGAAACTTTTGTCAATTTTTCGTCGGGGCATCTCCGAGATTCTTTCGCCAGTGGTAAATTACAAACCAAGCGACGCGTTCAAGTTCGATGGTGGTGATTCGAGTGATAGAAGTGGTGTTGGCTTCGATGCCACCTTGGATATTTTCAAAGGTGGTAACGCCCCTTCGACTGGATTTTTGACCGCATACATGGCGCTCCAATTCTGCGGTAACGGAAGAGGAGGAGGAAGAGGAAGACGAGGGGCGGCGGTTTCGGTTTTCGGTTTTAGTGCAGATGAGTGTAAAGTGCACGGGTGCAAAACGAGTGGAGCGTACCACTACTTCCCTAAAGAACGCGGCGAAGCGAACTACGAACCTCGAGCGCACCCGTCTCACGCGTTCGACTTGGAAGCGATGGTCTTGCGAGGCATGGAAGAGAGCGGCTACTTGGCGTATCATTAAATAGAATAGTAATAGGTAGTAAATTATAACAAAATGAGTAAGTACAAAATAATATGAAGTTATATACAAGTTATCCATATACAAGCCATGATCGTCAACTCACGGCGCAGCACTGCTTCTTTTCCTCCTCCTCCTTCTCCTTGGACGAAGAAAACGACGACGCCGAAGAGTCCGAGGAGAGAGTCGGATACGCTCTCTTTCGCTTCGTTTGAGCGTTCTCCTCTTCCTCTTCTTTTGATCTTTTGCTTCCTCTTTTCCTCCTCTTTTCAACGATCTGTAGTATCGATCGGATCTCTTCTCGTACTTCTTCTTCTTCTTTGACGTTGGAGTCGTCTCTTCGTTTTTTAACCAAAGTATTTCCTGACGACGATGCTGCTTTTACGTCGTTGCTTTCTATAGTCAACAACAATTTTTTTCGTCTTTTTCTCTTCCTTTCCTCTCGAATGGCTTTTTCCACGGTCGCGTCGAAGCGATCGGAAATCAAATTTCTTTGCATCTTTCTTAGGTGTCTTCTTTCCACCGACGACGACGACGACGATTCACCACCACCACCGCCAAACGGTGACGCGTACGCTATTTCTAAGAGAAGCGTTTCCAAACGCGCTTGTTCGACCTCGTTCGCGACCGAAGCGACGCCATTTCTGTAGTTGGAATGTGCGCATGGCGCCATTTGGATGTGTATCTAAAGCGAGGGCAAAATTAAAAGACGCAAAAAGAATTCTTAAACAAAGCGCGCGCGCGCGCTTTACGACTTTCGCGTCGTCGATACACGCGCAAAGACTCTCTCACGATGCGAATAACAAACCCCAAGAAGCGCAAGTTATTTTGCCTTGATTCAGGCCTTATCGTTTTATTAGTGCGGTCTCAAAAGCGCGCTTTGTATTAACTTGTGCGTCAAAAAGGTGTCACCAAAGGACTTTTTCTTTTGATTTTGTAGGGCGGACGCTTGCGTGGCAGCGACTTTTGGAAACAATTAAGAGAGGATATTTTTGGCAAACGAATGGTCGCCTTTTTTCGCTCTTTTGATTGGGCTGGATGTTTCTCGCTTTTTTGTGTGGTGAGGGAGCAAAAGATAT
>Ga0209091_10004951_pt1 | contig 10250 bp, 9 predicted proteins | sample ArcticOcean_MG_C_6_FD_187438 | JGI IMG/M metagenome (GOLD analysis project Ga0209091, IMG submission 187438) | Marine microbial communities from western Arctic Ocean - ArcticOcean_MG_CB8_128 (SPAdes) (version 2) | ecosystem: Environmental > Aquatic > Marine > Oceanic | place: Arctic Ocean... | reverse complement strand
CTGATGAGTTCTTCCAGTCTTGAGAATACATTTTAAATAGGTATGAATACTAAATCTTTCCAATACCTCATAGTGAGTAACAGCATCTTTTCCATTAATCTTATTAACAGCCATCTTCACCCTAATATGTGGATGTCTTCCAATTGGTTTATCAATGACTCCGCTTTTAACCATTACTTGCCCCCAAACTATAGCTCTATACTCTCTATAAACACTTTTACTCTGAAGTTGCTTTATTAAATTAAATTGAGCTATTTCATTTTTTGCGACAACCATCAAGCCCGTTGTATTTTTATCTAATCTATGAACGATACCTGCCCTTGGTAATTTAGAATTTTTGGGAAAATGATATAAAATTCCATTTAGAAGTGTGCCTGACCAATTTCCTGCAGCTGGATGAACAACTAAATTATTTGGCTTATTAATTACCATAATATCACTATCATCGTAAACAATATCTAAAGCAATGTCCTCAGGCTCGAACTGATGAGCTTGCTCCTCAGGCTGTATGTCAACATCTATTAACTCACCGCCAATTAACTTTCTTTTAGTTGTAGATTCTTCCGAATCAATTTTAATAAAGCCTTTTTTAATCCATGATTGAATCTTAGCTCTAGAATATTCTGGCATTAGTTCATGTATAACCGAATCAGATCTCTGTCCAACATACCTATTAGGTACTATAAATTTTTTTTTGTTTACTGCCATAATGTATAATTTACGCGTTATTAAATAACTTAAGCATATATGAAATTATTATTTTCTTTAATCTTATCAGCATTACTTAGTGGTTGTTTCATTTTTGGCGATCCGACTGAGCTAGACGAAACAGAAGGTCGTTCTGATCAATGGATTATAAATGAAGCAGAATATTTTTCCAGCAGTAAAGACTGGACAAAAGCAATAGCCTATCTTGAAAAAGGAGAAAAAAGATTCCCTAATTCAAAATTAGCCCCTCAATTTAAGCTTAATTTAGCTTATGCCTATAAAGAATTTTATAAAACTGCTGAAGCAACAGGGATGATTAATAAGTTTATACGTGCGCACCCCAACCACCCATCTATGGATTACGCTTATTATTTCAGAGGAATTATTTTATTTAAAGATAAAGGCTTTTTTAAAAAAATAGTAATGCAAGATATTAGTGATAGGGATGTTCAACAGTTAAATCAGAGTTTTAATGCATTTAAGGAGTTAACCAAAAAATTTCCTAAGAGTAAATATTATGATGATTCAATTAATCGCATGACGTACTTAATGAATAAAATTTCCGAATATGAATTACATGTTGCTCGTTTCTATATGAGAAGAGGTGCTTATGTTGCAGCCTTAAACAGGTCGAAATTTGTGATCGAAAATTATAATCAATCAGTTCACCAAGAAGAAGCTTTAGTTCTTATGGTTAGCTGTTACGAACACTTAGGTATTGAAGATTTAAGAAATGATACAGAAAGAGTTTTAGAAAAAAATTATCCTAGTACAAAATTCAATGCACAAAAAATAATTCAAAGGAAGAGGGAGTGGTGGAAATTTTGGGATAGCCTAACCAACAACTAATCAATCTGCTTCTTTTTCTTCATTTTTGCACGAAAAGCATTTTCATCCCTTCTTCTAGAAACAAGGCCGGTTTTTTTATTAGCAGCTTGAGTTCTCTCGTCAAAAGGATTAGTTGAATTCTTAAGCTGAATTCTTAGAGGTGTCCCAGTTAAATCAAAAGCTTTGCGATAAAATGATTCCAAAAATCTAATATAATCTTGCTTTACCCCATCCAAATGATTGCCATGGATAATAACGGTTGGTGGATTCATTCCGCCCTGATGTGCATATTTCAATTTAGGTCGAATTCCTTTCACTATACTAGGTGTATGGCTTAGTAAAGCATTTGACAAAACAGAATTGAGTTGAGGTGTCGTAAATTTAGTTTGAGCTGCTTTGTGCGCATTTATAATTGACTTCATCAAAAGAGGGAAGCCGTCTTGATTTAGGGCTGATATAAAGACTTTTTCGGCAAATTTAACAAATGGTAATTTTTTATCGATATCACTTTTCAATTTCTCGCGCTCGTACTCTGAAACAGAATCCCACTTATTTAAAGCAATAACTAATGATTTGCCGCTCTCCAAAATAAAGCCAAGGATATGCATATCCTGGGCTGATATGCCATCTTTTGCATCAACAACAAGTACTGCTACATTTGCAAAATTTATTGCATTTAAAGTCTTAATTACTGAAAATTTTTCAACAGATTCGAATACTTTACCTTTTTTTCTTATCCCAGCAGTGTCAGTTAAAATGAATTTTTCTTTACCCCAATTAAAATCGACCGAAACTGCGTCCCTTGTGGTTCCTGGCTTATCAAAAGCAATAAAACGATCTTCGCCTAATAAAGAATTAATTAATGTAGATTTTCCAACATTGGGTCGCCCTACAATAGAAATTTTTGGGTACTTATTATCCGTATCATCATAAGCCCCTACTCCACTATCTTGCTCTGCTAGAAAATCTCTAAGCCCAGAGATACCATCACCATGCGCTGATGAAATTTTATGTATATTTTTAAATCCCAGTTTATAGAATTCTGCCAAAGCGCTATCATCTATCATACCTTCAGCTTTATTTACCAACAACATCTTCTGCTTATCATTTTTTCTAATAATTTCAGCGATATGTTGATCTATAGAATGGAGGCCCGCTCTAGCATCGACAATTAATAAAACAATATCACTTTCATCTATCGCTAATTTAGTTTGGGTGGCCATCTCTTTTTGGATCCCATATTTCTTATCTGGCTCAAAACCTCCTGTATCAACTAGGATATAATCACGATCTCCTATAGATAATTTTCCATAATGCCTGTCTCTGGTTAGACCAGGCATGTCTGCAACAATTGCATCACGTGTTTTAGTCAAACGGTTATATAAGCTAGATTTACCTACATTAGGTCGTCCAACGAGAACAATAGTTTTCATCTCTTATCTAATCCTAGATTTAGAAAAGCCAATCTAAAATACCTTTCTCTTTTTTATTTTTATCAAATACCCGGTGTTTTTTATTTTTACTAGGCTTATTTTCTTCCGCTTCAAGTTCTTCTTCCTCAAGAAAATCTTTATTATCAACATCAAAAATTCGATGTTTTTTTGAAGCATTTACTTCTTCATTTATTTTAGAATCATCGGTTAAGGTGGAAGTCTGGATATTTTCAACTTCTAATTCATCATTAATAATTTGCTCACCAACTTTCACACAAATAATTTCCCCAGCTGCAGTCATCAAAATAACTAATGAATCATCTATCTGCATTATATTGTTCAATATTTGCGAATCATCTAACTTTATTCTTGCTAGCACTGATCCGTTAGCAGAACTTAGAAGATGAATATATCCATCATAGTCGCCGAACACAATATAGTCCTGAATTAGTGTTCCAGTTCTAATTCTTCTGAATTGCAATGCGCCTTGGCGCCATTCAACTTCTCCATCATTCTTATTTAAGGAATAAATAGAACCGCTGTCATGTGAAATGAATAAGCTAGAGCCATTAAAAGCCATGCCATAAAAACTTGATACTGGTCGAGTCCAAATAGTTTTACCATTTCTACGGTCTAAGGATGAGATATCACCATTGGTGGTAATTCCGAAGATTACAGGGCCATCAATAACTGGATGACTTGTTATATCATTTGCTCTTTCAATATCTGTGGAGCCTTTTGCACGTGAAATATTTGATTCCCAAACTAGTCCACCAGTAGGGCTATCAATTGCAATCAATTTTCCACCGGGTAAACCAAGGTAAATAACGTTATCAGAATGAGCTAATTTTCCTTCAGATTTAAAAGTTAAAGGTGGAATTGCTGCTTGATATTTCCATATAACGGAGCCATCTTTTATATTGAGTTGAATAATTTTATAACTATTAATTTTTACAACAATCATCGAATCATAGATTATTGGTAATGAATTAACTATGCCCTCTAACAAAACCTTCCAAACTAACTCTCCATCATGGTCCATGCACCATAAAAATCCATCAGCAGTTGAAAAAAGTATATTTTCAGCATCTCCAGAGATTCCAGAAGTTATAGTAATACCAATATTTTCTTCCCATAATATATCGCCCGATTCTATGTCTAACTTTTTAATATTTCCATCAGATGTAGCGGTAAATAAAAAATTATCTACATTAAATATATCGAAATTTTCTCCATTATGTTCACCAATATTTTTTTTCCACATGACATCAAGGTCAACAGAAATATTTTTTTTGAGCTCTACCAAGGGGGTGGGAATATTTAAAAATTCATTGCCAAAATAGGTTTCCTCAATTTGGTCATGAAGCTCTTGTACAGGGCCAAAAAAACAACCATTTAAAAGAAAGACAATTAAAAAAACAAATTTCATTTACCGATAGAATCTATTTTGTTTTGTAATATTTTACGCATATCACCTTGACCATTGTGAGACCCCAAGCTATCAAGATAAGACTTTCTTGCCTCTTCTTTTTTACCCTGCTTTAAATAAATATCACCAATAATATCTTTTGCTAAAGTCTGAAAGCCAATTGTATTTATTTTTTCTGCTGTAACCATTGCTTGATCTAATTTATTAGTTACAAAATATAAATTAGCCAAATGATAATATGCCAATGATTGAATTGATTCTTCAGCTGCATTTTCAGATGCCCAAATTAACTCTTTAATAGCCTCCACATTCTTACTTTCTTGAGAATACAATTTAGAAAGATATATAGCAGACCTTGAAGCATAAGGAGTATTGCTTGAGCTTTTTTTTAATAAATCAACTTTTTCTTTAATTAAATCTATATCAACTATTTTTTTAATTAATATTTCTTGGTATAGCTGAGAAGCTTGTTCTGTTTGCTTAATTTTTTTATCTAAATAAATTCCATATGCAAAATAAACTCCTAAAAAAACTACGGTACCAGTAATTATTAAATATTTGTAAGACCTCCAAATATTTTGTATTTTCTCAACTTGCTCTTCTTCTGTATCTAAAGCCATTTTATTTCCTCTTTGATAGATTTCCTGGAATTGATGCTAATAATTCTTTCGTGTATTTAGTTTTTGGTTTGCGAAAAATTATATCAGTTTTTCCTTTCTCGATAAGTTTTCCATCCTTCATTACAATAACTTCGTTTGCAATATGTCGAACTATTCTCAAATCATGGGTTATAAATAGATATGTTAACCCGAACTCTTTTTGTAGCGACTTAAGAAGTTGAACGATTTGTGCTTGAACTGAAACATCAAGTGCTGAAACTGGTTCATCGCATATTACCAGTTCGGGCTCTAAAATAAGTGCGCGTGCGATCCCAATCCTTTGCCTCTGGCCTCCTGAAAATTGATGCGGATATTTTGAAAGGTCGGCTTCAACAAGCCCTACCCTTTTTATCATACATAAAATTTTTGCATATTGGGTTGCAGAGTTACCGATACCATGAATCTGAAGGGGCTCCTCCATAATTTTTATTATTTTCATTCTAGGATTTAAAGAAGCATAAGGATCTTGGAAAATCATTTGTATATTTTTTCTAGTCCGCTTAAGGTCGTCCCCTTTGATTGTTCTCATATTTTTTTCTTTAAAAATAATTGAGCCTTTATCAAGCTCAACTAATCGAATTAGGCTTTTTGCAAGTGTAGATTTTCCACTTCCAGACTCGCCAACCACAGCAAGCGTTATACCCTTTTTAATATTAATAGATATATTATCTAACGCCTTAATTGAGGTACGTGTTCTAGAAAAAAAGCCTGCTGTTTTGACATACTCTTTCGATAGATTTTTCGCTTCTAATAAGTTTTCCATCTGCATCAACCCATTGCCTTTTTTAAGGCAGAGTAATCAATTGGTTTCAAATCATTTTTACCTTGAGAATCTGGAACACAATTAAGCAGAGCTTTGGTGTAAGGATGTTTTGGATTTTTTAAAACACTCTCAACGCTTCCTTGTTCAACAATATCCCCTTGGAACATTACAGCGACGTCATCAGCAATATCATTAACTACACCAAAGTCATGGGTAATAAAAAGCATAGTCATTTGATATTTGAGTTTCAAATTATCCAAAAGCTTTAAAATTTGAGCTTGAACAGTGACATCCAAAGCTGTAGTTGGTTCGTCAGCAATTAATAATTTAGGAGAGCATGATATTGCCATAGCGATCATGACTCTTTGTCTTTGACCGCCAGAAAGCTCATCTGGATAGCTATTTATTCGATCTGTTGGTATACCGACAATATTAAGTAACTCTTCAACGCGTTTCTTTAATTCAACTTTTAGTAATCTCTCGTGAACTTCAATTGCTTCTTCTATTTGATAGCCAATTGTAAGGACGGGATTAAGAGAAGTCATTGGTTCCTGAAAAATCATTGCAATATCTTTACCCCTCCTCTTCCTTATTTCCTCTTTAGTTAAATTTAGCAAATTAACTCCTTCAAAAAATATGCTGCCAGTCATACTTAATTGAGACGAAAGAAGTTGCATTATTGATAAAGCCGTAAGACTTTTTCCGCTTCCTGACTCACCTACAATGCATGTAGTTTTTCCTTTTTTTAAGTTTAAAGAAATATTTTTTACTAGTTTTAATCTAGAATTAATATTAGTAAAAACATTTAAGTTATTAATTTTTAGTATATTATTTTTCAAAATTTATTTTTTCTTTAATGTGTAAGTATAGGTCTAGCTCGTCTACACTTTCTTGGATTCCATCATTGCGAATAAGTTTTACTTGAATTTTTTTAATTTCAGCTTCCTGGTCTCCAATTATTAAAGCAACTTTTGCACCACTTTTATCGGCCTTTTTCATTTGAGATTTAAAACTAGACCCCTCCATATTCAAACTTACTTTTAACCCCTCATTTCTTAATTTTTCAGCAATAGAAAAAGCAAATGGTCTGGCCATTTCACCAAGATTTACAATGTAAACGTCAGGTAATATATTATTATTTTCTCCATTTAAATCTTCAAGTAATAAAACTATTCTTTCTATTCCGATTGCAAAACCGCATGCTGATGTCGGTTTTCCGCCCAGTCTCTCAACTAGGTAATCATACCTACCTCCACCGGCAATAGTGCCTTGACTGCCTAAATCATTTGATACCCATTCAAAAACAGTACGGTTATAATAATCCAGACCTCTTACGAGTCTAGTGTTTATTTTAAATTCTAAATTATGCTCTTTAAGAACGTTGCAAAGACCGTCAAAATGTTGTCTTGCATCATCTGATAAATAATCTATCAGTTTTGGAGCAGAATTTAACATCGATTGCATTTGTTTATTTTTGCTATCTAATATTCTTAAAGGATTTTCATACAATCGCCTTAAAGCGTCATCATCCAAGACTTCCTTGTTACCCTCAAAATAAGCAATTAGCTTTTCTCTATAAATAATTCTGTCATTTGGATCTCCAATTGAGTTCAGCTCTAGGGTTATATTTTTAAGGCCTAATGAGCTCCATAGTCTTGCTAACAATAAAATTTGCTCTGCGTCAGACTCTGGTCTTTCTAGACCAAATACCTCAACTCCCACCTGATGAAATTGCCTTTGTCTTCCCTTCTGAACATTCTCATGTCTGAACATCGCTCCGCGATAAAATAGCTTCACAGGCCCATTATAAGTTATGCTATTTTCAATAATCGCCCTAACACAGCCTGCAGTCCCTTCGGGCCTTAAGGTTAATTTATCTTTATTTAAATGATCTTCCCAGCTATACATTTCCTTTTCTACAATGTCGGTATGGGACCCGACACTCTCAACAAACAATCCAGTTGGCTCAACCAAAGGAAGGCCTATCTCTTGATAATGATATTGATCTAAAATAAATAATACTTTATCTTCGAAATAACGCCATAACCTCTGCCTTTCTGGCAAGATATCGTAAAAACCTTTCAATGTTTGAAATTTTTTAGCCATTTTTAATCTTTGTTATTTACCTGATAATTTTTTTCAACGTAAGCATTAATTATATCTATAAAATCAATTCCGATATTATCACCTTTTAATGTAACTGTTTTCTTTCCATCTATATACACTGGAGCAACAGGTATTTCACCTGTTCCGGGCAAGCTTATTCCTAGGTTTGCCATTTTTGATTCACCAGGTCCGTTTACAACGCAGCCCATTACTGCAACAGTCATTTCTTCAACTCCTCGATGCTTATGCTTCCATCCAGGCATACTTTCTCTTAGGTAAATCTGTATGTCTCCAGCTAGCTTTTGAAAAAAAGTTGAAGTAGTTCTTCCGCATCCAGGACAAGCTATTACAATAGGTGAGAAGGCCCGAATACCCATTGTTTGAAGTAGTTCTTGAGCTACGATTACTTCTTTTACTCTTGATTCATCTGGTTCTGGAGTTAGAGATATGCGAATAGTATCGCCAATGCCATTTTGGAGAAGGTATCCCATTGATGCAGCTGAGGCAACAATCCCTTTTGTGCCTATTCCTGCCTCAGTTAGCCCAAGATGAAGTGGATAGGTACAACGTTTAGATAAGTTTGTATAAACCTCAATTAAATCTTGAACATCGCTTACCTTACAAGAAACAATTATTTTATTTTTCGATAACCCTAAATCTTGAGCCTGGTTAGCACTATCTATAACCGAGCGGATAAGTGCTTCTTTCATAATCGACTTTGCTGAAAGAGGTTGTTTTAAAAGAGCATTATTATCCATCAATGCCTTAAGCATTTCTTGATCCAAACTGCCCCAATTTACACCAATCCTTACAGGCTTGTCATGATCAATTGCTATTTTAATCATTGTGGCAAACTGATCATCTCTCTTGCTGCCTCGCCCGACATTCCCAGGGTTAATTCTGTATTTATCTAACGCAACAGCACAATCAGAAAATTTTTTTAAAAGCTTATGGCCATTAAAATGAAAATCTCCTATTAACGGGGCATCGCAACCCATAGCTAAAAGATCTTGCTTGATACCATAAACCTCTTTAGCAGCTTCTTCATTGTTCACTGTAATTCTAACCAACTCAGACCCGGCTTTCCATAATTCATTTACTTGGTCAACAGTAGCCTTTCGATTAGCTGTATCGGTATTCGTCATTGATTGAACCACAGTTGGAGCACCTCCTCCAATAGCTACATCGCCAACCAACACTTGCAATCTATTTTTATTTATTTTCATCTCTCTTAGCTATTGCGCACAAAAGATATTTTTTTACTTCTTTTAGTCTTATCTTGGACCTGTCCAGCCAATTGTCCGCAAGCAGCATCAATATCATCGCCCCTAGTTTTTCTTATAGTAGTTATAATACCCTCGTCAGCTAAAACTTCCTTAAATCGAATCATTGTGCCTCTGTCAGAACATTTGTAACCGCTGTTTGGAAAAGAATTGAAAGGAATAAGGTTGAATTTACAAGGTACATCTTTTACCAAGTTAATTAATTCTTTTGCTTGCGCTACAGAATCATTCACCCCTTTAAGCATGACATATTCAAAAGTAATGAAATCTCGAGGAGCAAATTCAATATAGCGCAAACATGCCGACATTAATTCTTTTAAAGGGTATTTTTTATTTATTGGGACAATTTCATCTCGCAACTCATTATTTGGGGCGTGAAGAGAAACTGCCAAAGCTACTGGGCAATCTATCCTAAGCTTATCCATTGCAGGCACAAGCCCACTTGTAGAAAGGGTTACCTTTCTTCGACTAAGTCCATAAACTTGGTCATCAAGCATCATTTCTAACGAATGAACCACATTATTATAATTAGTTAAAGGCTCACCCATTCCCATCATCACCACATTTGAAATAATACGTTTTTCTAGATTTAAATGGCTGTAATTTTCTTGCTTTCTAAGTAGTTTATTAGCCAACCATAATTGACCAATAATTTCTCCTGAAGTAAGATTTCTATTGAAACCTTGCCTACCTGTAGAACAGAAAGTACACTCTAGGGCACAACCTACTTGAGATGAAATACAAAGAGTCCCACGATCTTCTTCGGGAATAAAAACGGCTTCAATTCCATTGCTTGCGCCAACATTAAGCAGCCATTTTCGTGTGCCGTCTAAAGATAGCTTATCAGAAACTATTTCAGGTGTTTGAATATTAGCGTTGTTTGTAAGAGTGCTCTGAAATGATTTAGCAACATCTGTCATTGCTCCAAAATTATTTTCATTAAAGTAATATATCCAACGTAAAAGTTGTTTAGCACGATACGGTTTATGACCAAACTGCTCAATATATTTAGTTAATTGTATCCGATTAACTCAAGTAAAT
>Ga0209091_10004947_pt1 | contig 10253 bp, 9 predicted proteins | sample ArcticOcean_MG_C_6_FD_187438 | JGI IMG/M metagenome (GOLD analysis project Ga0209091, IMG submission 187438) | Marine microbial communities from western Arctic Ocean - ArcticOcean_MG_CB8_128 (SPAdes) (version 2) | ecosystem: Environmental > Aquatic > Marine > Oceanic | place: Arctic Ocean... | reverse complement strand
AGAGGCTTCAGCGGCGGCGGCGAGAAGACGGTGGAAAAAACGGCAGAGAAGAAGATTGCTTACGCTGAAGAAGAAGAAGAAGAAGAAGATATCGCGCCGCCAATGGGCGCGCCGATGGACGAAGAAGACTACTTTCAAAAGCTGCCGCCGCCCCCGCCGGTAGTCGTAGCTCACCAACACCAAGCGCTCCCAACGAGCGCGATGAAAACGCCTTCCGCGATGACGAAAACGACGACTCACTCGACGACGACGACGCAAACGACAAACAAGAAGTCGTCTTTGGAGCACGTAAAAACGCATTCGCGCTTTCAACGCGCGCCTGGACCGTCGTCCACGGCCAAGAAAACTCCAAACGTTTCTTCTCAGCATACCAACGGGAACAACAAAAACGTAGCGGCGATTCCTATACAAAAAATCACCATCGCGACGGCGGCGGCGGCAAAGAAGTCTACTCCATCGAAGCAGCCGTCTTCGCAACAACAACAAAAACAAAAACAGTTGAAATCGAGCAGTAGCGTGGGGGTCAAAAGAAACCCTCCCTCGCAACACCGTTCGCCGACGCAGCCTTCGATCGACGGTAAACGCAAGTTACCGTTGACGTCGACAACTACGCAAAAGAAGAAGCAAAACAGCGAAAAATCGTTGTTGTTATCGCCGATGTTCGATGGCGAGGATGACAATGGTAACGCCAACAACTCGGCAAATCCGTTGCCGATGAATCTCTTCAACAACGCCGAGGCTGCTACCACGCGCAACGCCAATTTGAACATGCTCATGATGAAATCGCCGTCGCCAGCAAAGAACAAGAACAACAACACCAACCCCGAAGACGACGGTGGCTTTGATGACAACTCGGACGTGGCTTTGCCTGACTTTAAAGTTGGCGGCATTGGCGCGACGTTACCGAACACGTTGAACATCGCGCTCGGCAGCGCGCGCAAGAATTTCAACGGAGCGGGAGAGAATCCGTCGTCGACTTTGAACATGGAAACGCAAGTTGGATACGGAAATACCGCGTCGTTACACGCGCATCACCAGACCTCCTCAAAATTAGAGGCTTTACGAAGCAGACGATTGAATACTCGAAGCGGAGGGGGCACAAACAAAAACGCAGGAGGCGCCTTGAAGAACTTAATCGGCGGACGGGCGTCATCCCCGTTGGCGAATGCGGCGACCGATAATATAGATAACAACAAAGACGAGTGGATGAAGTAATATACCATAATACAGTACCGTACCATACCTTATAGGTGTAGCATACATATATATAGATAGAGATAGAGATATATTATAGATATATTATAGATAGAGATAAACAAGTAAAAGCAGTTTAGTAGCGACTATATAATCACACACACAACTTCCACATTTTCTTGATAATCACCTTAGTATTGATCGTAGTAGAAATCACGGGTTCGAATCTCTCAGCGGATCTCTGTACGTGTCTTTACTAATCAAGTATCTGGTCCTGTTCTTCCCCAACGCGCCGTACCATTGCGTCACCCACGGCCCCATGTAAATGACGTCGCCTTGTTGCACCGCCATAAAATCCTCGTTCAAGCGATAAATACCTTGTCCTTCCAAAATGACCAACCCGTGTTGCGGATGGTGCAACTCTTTCACATTCAACGTCTCTCCGGGCGCGAAATCCATCACGTGAAAGTTCACGTCGTATTCGAGCGTTTGTGGCAACAGTTTCTTCAACCTAAAAATCTCCCCGGGCGTTTCGATGTTCGGCAAAGCGTCCGTCTCGCCGACGATGACTTTTTGCCCCGTAGGAAACTCATCCGGTTTACCGTTCAATTTCGGTTTCGTAAACGCTTCGTACATGACCAATTCGCACTGATTCTTCTCGTCCGTGTATATCTCGTGCTCGGTATTCATCGGGAAATAAAAGTACTCGCCCGCTTTCAAATCCTCTCGCGTCACCTCCGCCTTGGCGTCTTCGTCTTGATACCGAATCGAACACTGGCCATCAAGAACAAACGCAAACCGCCACGCGCCCGGTGACGGTGCATACGATTTCCCGTTCGTAGACATAGATACCATCGTCATTAAAATCGTCGCTTTATTCATCCCCGGGGAGACCACGTACGCGCCGTTCGTATTCGTCCATCCGAACAAAGAACCATAGACTCTGGACTCGTGCGCAATTAATGCATAATCTGGTTTTAACTTGGATCTCGTGAACCCCGGGACGTTTTGGAACAATAACTGATTGTATTTTTGTTCGTCCGAGGAGACGCCGTGGTACGGGGATTTCGTTTTCATCGTATTCATCGTCGATGTTTCCAACGCGTTCGAGAATTGGAAAACCGAGTGAAATTGGATAACGGAAACGAATGCAAACAAGAACACCCTTCGAACGAACAAAGAAGGCGTTTTAGGAGTGAATGCTACTCTTTTAGGAGCACGAGGAGTCGTTTTAAGAGCAGCAGCAGTTATTCGCGCGTGAGTACGACCAGGAGTCTCAACAAAACTGTCCTCTGAAAGCGTGCGATGCATTTAGGTTACTTGTGAGGAAGTCTTACTCCTTGTGGTGAATATTCGCTCGTTCTCGGCGATACTACCGTTGCATTGACATGTTGATTTAGTTTGAAGAGTTGAACTTTAAGAAAGGTATTATTACATTTGAGAAATACTACCTGTTGATTTTGGTTCATTCTTCTCTACTAGGTCGGTATGACACAACTTCTATCTGTCTGCGTCTCTGAAGCGCATAGTCTCTTTCGCTCAGACGGTTTATTGTTATTCGTTCTCGCTATCGTTGTTGCTATTACTATTAGTAGTACTACTCTACTGCTGCTGTTCTTTTTTACATCGCGTTATTCAATCGTCGTCTCGTGGTCGTTCTCTCTTACGTCTCCCGACTTTAGACGTATGCGAGACCTTTCGCGACCAAACATCATTTACCGCGACAAAACGCATATCAACGTATTCAATGCCATTCGATCTCCCACGGATGTTGCTCGAACTTCTTCGCCGGTACGACGCTCACTTTTAGCGAGTCCCGTTTCGTACTTTTCCGCATGTCTAACGCGTCTTCCCCTAAAATTGGTCCTTTTTTATTCCCTAAATCGTTTCCATCGTGGTTCTTATCGTCGCTATTATTCGATGACGTCGATTGAACCGCCCCGGCGTAATATCCGAGCACTCTCCTATAGGCGGAGTACCCCATCTTTCGGTACATTTGAATCGCGTTTTCGTTGCTCTCTCGGACGAACAAATCTATAAAAAACGCATCCGAATGAAACGTTTCCGTCACGAGTTCTAACGTTTCCATGAGTTTATTCGCCAATTTTTGTCTCCGGAACTGAGGGGCGACGGTAATCGCGGTGACGTGCCCGTGGAAGAGATTCGATTTTCCTTCGGATTTCCCCATGACGTACCCGCTGATTTCCTCGTTTAAAGTCTCCGCGCAGACGAAATATTCCGGCCACTGCGCTAAATAGGAGAGGTAAAAAGATAAGCCGTAGGTTTCTGTTAACACGTCCGTGTTGACGAGGTTGTATTTGAGGAGGTCGAAGGATGTGAATGGGCGGAAAGATGTCATTATTTGTCCGTTTGAGCGCAGAGAGCTGTTCTTTGTTGTGAAGGCAAATAGGTGAATTTTTTTCTAACGCGTGGATGATGTCAGCCAACGAACGAGGAAAACGAGGACGAAAACTTGAATGATTCTCTCATCGAATGCGCTATTGTTAGTATTCGCGTTTATTATACCCGGACAAGCTCTCTTCTCTCTCTCGTGTAAAGAAGTAATCATTGTGTGTTTTGGAGCACATTTTTCTCTGCGTGCGTACGTAGGTGAATTCTCGTAAAACCGCTCGTGTTTATACTACTAGCGTTTATACGGGAGCTCTCTCGTCGCGTACGGCAATTCTCTTCTTTCTTCACCTCTTCCTTTTCCTCCTCTTTCTTCTCCTCTTCTATCGTAGTAGTCGTCGTAATAATTGTCGTCGTCGTTTCTGTCGTTTCTTCTTCGCTCTCCTTCTCGGACTCCTCCTCTGCTCCCGTAGTCGTTGTTTTCGTACCGGTCTCTGCTCCCGTCCCTTCTTTTATTTCCTCCTCTTTCTCCTCCTCTATCGCGCTGATGATGAAAACTCCCCCTTCCGCTACTGCTACTATATTTATTACGATACCCCCCACCGCCGCCGCCGCCGCGAGAGGAGGAGGATTCCGGATCGAAGCCGCTTCTCCCTCGTTCTCTCGCGTTTGCCAAATGCGGCGCTCTCTGACCGACATTCACGCTCAAACTTTCTTTCACGGACATGACTCTCCCTTTTCCGTCGCCTTTACTCCTCCGCCACTCGCCGATGCCGCCGCCACCTTTTGCTTCCACTTTTGCGCCGTCCAACCAAGATTCAATCTTCGCTCGCATTTTCCGCTTCAAAACCTCCGGTATTCTCGGGAACAACGTCTCGAAGTACTCCTGAGAACAGATTAAATCTATCGCGAACTGAGAAAAAGACGTCAACTTCTTCCCGTCCACGGACGGTGCAAAACTCGTCTCCTTTTTATCTTTAAACACGTCTTCGGAGAAAAATTTCATCAAATTTTCCTCGTCGTTGTAAAACTTATACCGCGCGTACAGCAAACCGATGCATCGTATGTACACGGAATCTTGGTGGTAAATCATTTTGTTTACTTTAAAGTGCGGCACATTTTCCACGGCTAAGATTCGGTAGAGTATGCAAAACGCCGTCGAGGCGCCTCGAGCGTTGCCGGACATCCACGGTTCCACGTCCGATACCTATTTATTATACGTTTGATTATATGAGACGATATATAATACGACGAGTGCGTTTTGCGTTAATAAGCGCATCATCATAGAAGAACAAAAAGGATTGATTATTAAAGCAATCGAGACTATTCAGACGACGACGAAGACACAGAGAGAGAGTTAAAGAATAAGACGACCGAACTTGAAACGCATTATTAAGCGGATCATAATAATACATCATCATCCGCTCTCGATCGAAAACCAACCAATTAATTACTTACCTCGTTATACATCTCATCGATCAAATCGTCGATATCTTCCGTCGGCACGAGCGCGTTTTGGAAGTATTCCTGGAAAGTGTTTTTAAAAAAGAAGAATTGAAGAAGTCGTCAGAAAAGAGAACACATATAAGAGAGTGAGAGAAATGCTACGCATATAAACTATAGAGTAAACTCTTACCGAATGGATGATGTTTGCGTGCAACACGAATTCCATTTTCTGTGCATCGTTAAAAGTATTCTTACTATTATTCCCGTCGTCAACAGAAGAATTAATACCACCGGGACCAAACGGGGACCAGATTTTGTGACCGTGGTTGTCCACGTCCCGGACCATGGTCGTCTTATGTGTTATATAATCGAGCACTAATGCGCGCAAAAATGAAGCAAATTTGAAGCATTTTTCCCCTTGTTTTTTTGTTTATGGTGTTAAACCCTAATAGCATAAAGGCTTTCCATTTTTCCTTCATTTTTGCGCGCTATAAGTACATTAAACACACGCTTAATACGCGACACAGAACGCGTGCACGACATAAAAAGAGAGAATACGAGAGGGACGTTTCACTTTATATCGGCAGAGTAAAAGAGAGAGAGTTAAAAGCGCCTCTCATAAAGTGGTTTTGTATTCATACATTTAAGGGAAACTATCGGCCCTAAAGCGCGACGGATAAAACGCATCCAATAAACATGGAAGGAATAGAACAACAGCAAACACAACAAAGATCCACGGCACGAAGAGACCAACTCCGGCTTTACCAACAGATCGCGCAAAAAGAATGGCAAGAATCCAAAGTGTTCGAAGTAAACGCGACGAAAGAAGCGGAGAATGATGTTAAATTTTTTGGCAACTTCCCTTACCCTTACATGAACGGTTTGTTACACTTGGGACACGCGTTCTCGCTCTCAAAGCTAGAATTCGCCTCGGCGTACCACAGATTGAAAGGGTCAAACGTGCTGTTCCCGTTTGGGTTTCACTGCACGGGGATGCCGATAAAAGCGTGCGCGGATAAGATTCAGAAAGAAATTAAGATGTACGGGAACCCGCCGATATTTCCGTCTTCGGAGACATCCGCGGATGTGGAGGACATCGAGGCGTCGAAGAAGAAGGAACGGGTGATAGAGAAGGAGTTTAAAGACCCGACGAAGTTTGCGGCGAAGAAATCGAAAGCTGCGGCGAAGGCTGGGAAGCAAGCCACGCAGTGGGGGATCATGCAAGCGAGCGGGATATCGGACGAAGAGATTCCGTCTTTCGCGGATTCCATGCACTGGTTGAAGTATTTTCCGCCGTTGGCGAAGAGAGACGTCGCTTTATTAGGATGTCAAGTCGATTGGAGAAGGTCGTTTATTACGACAGATGTGAATCCGTTCTACGATAGTTTTGTGAGATGGCAGTTCAACACGTTGAAAAAACTCGGGAAGATTGTCAAGGCGAAAAGGTACGCGGTGTACTCGCCGATTGACAAGCAACCGTGCGCGGATCACGATCGAGCCTCGGGCGAAGGCGTCGGGCCGCAAGAGTATTTGCTGATCAAAATGCACGTTTTAGAGGAGAACTTTGAGACGTTGGAGTGCTTGAAACCGTTGAAAGGGAAAGAGGTGTTCTTAGCCGCGGCGACTTTGAGACCGGAGACGATGTACGGACAAACGAACTGCTGGATCTTACCGGAGGGCGAATACGGCGCGTACGAATTGAAATCAAAAGAAGTTTTCGTCATGGCTGAAAGAGCCGCGCTGAATTTATCGTACCAAGAACAATTCGAAGAGGAAGGCAAACCAAAGTTGTTGTGCACGATGAAAGGTTCGGAATTGATGGGGTGCTCGGTCAAAGCGCCGAACGCGGTGTTGGAGAAAATTTACGTGTTGCCGATGTTGACGATTTCCATGACCAAAGGTACCGGCGTGGTAACCTCGGTCCCGTCGGATTCTCCGGATGATTTTATGGCCTTATCGGATTTGAAATCGAAAGAAGCGTTAAGAGCTAAGTTTAACGTCAAAGACGAGTGGGTCGTACCGTTCGAAGTGATTCCAATCATCAACATACCGGGGTACGGCGACGCCTCCGCGCCGGCGGTTTGCAAAGAGTTAAAAATCAAATCGCAAAACGATCGACAAAAGTTGGACGAAGCGAAACATCGAACGTATTTAAAAGGCTTCACAGACGGCGTCATGATTGTCGGCGAGTATAAAGGGAAACCGGTGAAGGAAGTCAAACCGATTATTAAGCAAGAAATGGTCGAGGCGCGCACCGGTTTGATTTATTCCGAGCCGGAGAAGATGGTCATGTCTCGATCCGGCGGCGAGTGCGTCGTGGCGTTAACCGACCAGTGGTATTTGGAATACGGCGAAGAGAATTGGAAAGACGTCACGGAGAAGTGCTTGAACCAAATGAATACGTACCACGAGGAGTCCAAGAAGAATTTTGAACACACTTTAGGGTGGTTGCGACAGTGGGCGTGTTCTCGATCGTTCGGTTTAGGCACGAAAGTCCCGTGGGACGATCAATTTTTGATCGAATCCTTATCTGACTCGACCATTTATATGGCGTATTATACCGTCGTGCACTTGTTTCAAGGTGATTACGACATGTACGGCAAGAAATTTGGGTCCGTGGAACCGTCCAAGTTAACCGACGCCGTCTGGGACTGCATTTTCTTAGGCGCGGAGAAACCGAGCGAATCGGAATTTCCGAGAGATGTTTTGGATAAAGCCATCGCGGAGTTTAACTACTGGTACCCGTTCGACTTGAGAGTTTCCGGGAAAGATTTAATCCAAAACCACTTGACGTTTTCCATGTACTCGCACACGGCGATTTGGCCGGAAGGTAAAGAAAACAGGTGGCCGAGAGCGTTCCGATGCAACGGCCACTTGTTATTAAACGGCGATAAGATGAGTAAATCCACCGGGAATTTCAAAACCTTAGGCCAAGCGATTGAAGAGTTTGGCGCGGACGCCGTGAGATTCGCGTTAGCCGATGCCGGCGATACCGTCGAAGACGCCAACTTTTCCGACGAAACCGCCAACGCCGCAATCTTGCGCCTGACGAAAGAGTGCGATTGGATGGAATCGATGATGAACGAAAGTTCAGATGAACGCAAAAAGCTTAGGAGGAAAAGAGACGACGAAAAAGGTGATGATGATTTTGCCGACCGCGCGTTTGAAAATTCCATCAATTTCGCCATCGAAGAAACGCAAAAGTACTACGAAAACATGATGTTTCGCGAAGCCTTGCGAACGGGCTTTTACAACTTGCAAGCGGCGAGAGACGAATATCGACAAGCCGTCGGCGAAAAGGAAATGCGATTAGATTTGATCGAGTTCTTCGTCGAAGTGCAAACGCTGCTTTTCGCGCCGGTGTGTCCGCACACGTGCGAGCACGTGTGGAAGAACGTTCTGAAGAAGAAATCTTCCTCGTCGAAAAAGCACGTCGTCAACGCCGGATTCCCATCGAAATCCAAAGACGTCGACGTCGCGCTCATGAAAGCCAACGCGCACGTAAACAAGGAAATTTCCAACTGGCGTAAAATGATCGCCAAAGTCCAAGCGCCGCCGAAGAAAGGTAAAGCGACGGTGAAAACAACCGTCACGGACATGAAAATCTACGTCGCGAAAGAGTTCATCGGCTGGAGATCTCAGTGTTTGCAAATTATGAAAGATTTACACTCGCGATCGAAATTAGACTCGAAAGAAGTCATGGACGCTTTGAAAAATGCCACCGAATTGATGCAAGAAGTCGCGGATGGGAACTTCAAAGGCGCGATTAAAGTAATGATGCCGTTTATTAAATTCAAAATGGACGAAGTCAACGCGTTAGCCGAAGACGGCGCGTCCGCCTTGGAGAACACGACGGTCTTTGACGAGTTTCGAGTCTTCGAAGAAACGAGCGACTACGTCTGCAAAAGTTTAGGTTTGAATTCAGTAAAAGTGTTTTATACTACTACTACTACTAGCAGCGATAAAGACGGCGATTCAAACGACGACGAGAAGGTGAAGAAAGCGAAAAGTGAGAGCACTCCGGGTGCCCCGTCTGTCGCGTTCGGTACTTTAGAGGAAGCGTTGGAGAACATGTGAAAATTTTATTAGTAGTAGTAGTATTGTGAAAATCTCATTTTTATTCGCATTAAAAAAAAACCAATCACATGCCGACTCAAATCACGCCCAACGTGTCGTTCACGAACGTGAGCAGAGAACTCAGATGCAAATGGAGAGACGAAGCGTCTCTGAGCGAGTGTCAAGATGGTATTTATAATGTTTTCTTTTTGTTTGCGTCGTCGTCGTCATTACGCGCGCGACGTGTTGAAAAGAGTTTTGTTTTCGTCGTAACGCCTTTTTTTACTGATCTCAAAATTCATATGACATCACATGTTCCAACAGTCATCGATGCGCATTTGCACAGAATGCGTGCTCTATCCGGCTTGGAATCTATTCACCGCGTCGTGTGCGGCGACTGTCACGACTTTAAGCTGATCGTCACGTTACACGAATCGAATTTCGCGGTTTGGGAGTGCGATGAGTTTACTTTTGAAGCAGACGTTGTGAAGCAACTCGAGGCGATTGACGGCGTTTCCGCAATCGAGAGTCAAACGTATACGTTTACGGATTTAACAAAGGAAGAAGTTAAAGAAGAGAAAAAAGAAGAGAAAGAAGTGGTGAAGAAGGTGGTCGAAAAGAAAGAAGAGGAAGTTGGTGTTGTCTTCTAAAAGTTTTCATGATGCGCTCGCCTGTGCGTATTTCATAATCGCGGTGGTGTTTTTTACAATCGTCGGTGGGCGTTCCAAAAGCTATCCTTCTTACTCTCGCCGTCCTGGTCTGCATCGCCGCTCGATTTCTTTTTCCTCCAGCTCATGCTATTGATGCCCCCTTCTTTGTTTTGTTTCTCTAATGAAATGGCTTCTTCTTGCATGTCCGCGGTTCTTTGTAACGTCAATCGACGCACTTCAGAGAGTTCCTCGGCTTCCATGATTTGCCGCTTCTTCGCTTCCATCGCAAACGAGGCGGTTTCCGGGAGCGCGATGTCGACCTTTTCTCGTTTACCGTCTTTACCTTTGCGCATCATTTTGAACGCGATGGATTGTGCCGCGAATGCTGGTGGTGGTGACTTTCCAACGTTTGGCCCCGAAGGTATCGCCGCCGTTTGTTGTTTGTTCTCGTCGTCCGGCGGCGTATTTCTGTTCACCTTGACGCTACCGACGCCCAAAAATTTCTCCATCTCGCGCTCAAACTCGGATTCTTCTTGGCGCGACGCCACGACGATTTTC
>Ga0209091_10004941_pt1 | contig 10260 bp, 8 predicted proteins | sample ArcticOcean_MG_C_6_FD_187438 | JGI IMG/M metagenome (GOLD analysis project Ga0209091, IMG submission 187438) | Marine microbial communities from western Arctic Ocean - ArcticOcean_MG_CB8_128 (SPAdes) (version 2) | ecosystem: Environmental > Aquatic > Marine > Oceanic | place: Arctic Ocean... | reverse complement strand
CTATGCCATATGACTCGATTAAATCAAACTTATTTTTAAACCCATGGACTATGCCAGCATCAGATAGAGAAAGAGCTTTTAATACATCCTTGCCTTTGAGATGCTCTAGGACAGATATGACTGCACTAAAATTTTCATCACTTGTCACCATATAACCTTCTATGTAAAAGATTTTAGAATTTTCTACTACATCATAATCTATATCTGAAGAGCCTAAATAAGCACTCACACCAAGCATGCTAATCATTGTTCTTTTTGCATCAGGAGTAACTAGAATAAGACATTTGCCAGTAGGCATGTCTGTATTTTCATTACTTACACCGATGTGATCAACACCTGCAGATCTGAGGCTATCTAAATAATTTTCTCCATCTTTATCAGCAGCTACTCTGCAAACATGATGGCATTTGGAGCCATAATTAGATGCAGCAACCAAGGAGTTTGTTGCAGAGCCTCCGCAATCAGAAACTGATTCAGAGCCCATTTCAATTAATTTTTCTATTATAGGATTCTGCTCCTCTGCAGATGCCAGGGTCATTGAGTCAGGCTCCATTCCTATGCTGGATAAAAATTCATGGCTAACTTTATACTGAGTATCAACTAATGCATTTCCAAGAGCACTTATGTCATATTTCATATTAAATTCCTTTGTTAATAATTTTCTTAATGATCGTTAATGTTTTTTCAATTTCCAGGTCTGTATGTTTTGTAGAAATAAACCCTGCCTCATACTTGGAAGGAGCAAAGTAGATACCATTTCCTATACAGGCATTTAAAAATTTTATAAAAATATCATCATCTGTTTTTGATACATCATCGATATTTTTTGGTAGCGTCTCAGAAAAAAAGAAACCAAACATTCCTCCAATCTGACTTGAAGAAAATGGAATGCCAGCAGAATCCATAATATTTTGCATTTCAGATAGAAGCGAAGCTGCCTTGGATTCAAGTCCTTTGTATGGATTCTCATTAATGATTAAATTTAGTAGAGCTGAACCTGCAGCCATTGCGAGAGGGTTACCAGACAGAGTGCCGGCTTGATAGATTGGTCCAAGAGGTGCAAGTTGGTCCATTATCTCTTGCTTGCCTCCAAATGCGCCTACAGGAAGTCCTCCTCCTATTACTTTTCCAAGTGCTGTTAGGTCTGGAACAATGCCAAAGACTTCTTGAGCTCCTCCAAGTGAAACTCTAAAGCCACTCATAACCTCATCGAAAATTAGAATAGAACCATTTGCTGTTGTAACCTCTCTTAAAAGTTTGAGAAAATCTATATCTCCAGGGACAAAGCCCATATTTCCAGCAATAGGCTCAACTATTACAGCTGCAAGATCATCTTTAACACTTTCAAATACTTTCAAGAACTCTTCTTTGTTATTAAAAGCGCAACTAAGCGTATGCTTTGCAAGATCTTTAGGAATACCAGGAGAGTCTGGAAGACCAAAGGTTAAAACGCCTGAGCCAGCTTTGATTAGTAGAGAGTCAACATGACCGTGATAACAACCATCAAATTTTATTATTTTGTCTCTATTTGTATATCCTCTGGCAAGTCTAATAGAGCTCATGGTTGCTTCGGTTCCAGAATTTACCATTCTAATTTTTTCTATTGAAGGAACACATTTTTTTATTAACGATGCTACATCTGACTCTATCCCCGTAGGTGCGCCGTAGCTAGTTCCAAGTTCAGCCTGCCTCTTAATAGCATCAACTATTTTTGGATGCGAATGGCCCATAATCATAGGACCCCAAGATCCGATATAGTCTATATATTCATTGCCATCTGCATCATATAAGTAAGCACCACTGGCTTTCTCAAAAAATATAGGATTGCCGCCAATATTTTTAAAAGCCCTTACTGGTGAATTAACACCCCCAGGCATCAAAAGCTGAGCTTCTTCAAAAAGCTTTATGGATTTATCTATCTTATTCAATGTTTTAAAAAATAAAGTGTTCTAGTTAAAATTTTCATGATCATAAACTATTTTTATTGTGATTTTAATTCTTTAGCAAAGCTTTCAACTTTTTTCCAATCAGTGAACTCAAATGTTCCATTGATATCGGTTGGACCTTTAGTCATCCACATAATAAAACGAATCATTTGCTTGTCTACAAACTTATATTGAGGATAATCAATCTTCCCAGCAAACACGCTAAGACTCTTTGGACTCCATTTAGATAGCTCAAGAAATTTTTGCATATATGGATTTGTATCAGGTGTATTTTTCTCAGGTTTTCTGGCTACTACATTGACGCTAAAAAAAGCATTTTTCTTAGCATCTAAGACCTCAAGATTATCTTTTATGAATTTATAAACCTCAGGTTTATGCTTTCCATATCGAATACTTGCTCCTATAACAATTGTTTCAAAATCATTTAAGTTTAAGGTTTTAGCATCAGCAATAGAAATCACTTTAGAATTTTCTAGTACCTCACCTATTTTCTCAGCTATTGAGACGGTTTGTCCGTCAGTAGTCGAATATATAATTAGATTGTGCACATTATGTCCCCATATTAATTAAAGATTGATAGCAGCTTAAAAGACTTTCAGTATGGCTATCTTTATATTTTATATTTATATTGATAATAATTCAGATAAAACAATATTAATTCATTTGTAGTATATTTAATTTAAATAATCTTAATATTAAAGACCATGGTTAGAGTTTTATTTGCATTTACTTTTGTTCTTTCGTTTCTTGCTGATGCTAATGAGAGGGCTGTTATGTGCGCTTCAATTGAAAATGATAAAAATAGACTAGCCTGCTATGACCAGTTCTATAAACCCAAGGTAGCAGCGGTAAATACAGGCATTAGAAATAATATCCCGCAAAGACCTAACGTTAGAAAAATGCAGTCACAAGAGAAAACTCAGAAAATAAACTCTAACAAAGAGGCGGTTGCAAAGAAAGAAGCGAGCGATGGAGATAAGTTTTTTGGTCTTAATCAAAAACAGATCAAAGAAGTAAAAAACCTTAAAGAAGATAGCAGTATCAGCTCTTTAATAAAGAATGCAAAAATTTCCATAACTGGAAAGTTCTCAATAAAGTTAAAGAATGGACAAACATGGCAATCCTTTACCTCTGTGCCTCTAACTAAAACTAGAATTTTTAAATCAGGAAACAAAATAAATATTAAGAAAGCCAGGCTAGGTGGTTTTTGGCTCAGAGACGATGAAACTGGTATCCAGATCAAAGTAAAGAGAATAAAATAATTTAATGGATTCAGTTAACCAAAATAAATCAATATCCTTGTCAGATTCAGCATTAAAGAGGATCAGAAGTGTCACTGAGGCAGAAAAGGATTCAAATTTTAGAGTTTATGTAACCGGTGGAGGTTGTTCAGGCTTTAGCTATGGTTTTAAATTTGATAAAGAAGTTGCTTTTGACGATGACGTTATAGACTTTAGTGAATTCACCATCTTGGTCGATGCAATGTCATATCCATATTTATATGGTTCAACGGTAGATTATGTTGAAGATCTTTCAGGGGCAAAATTTGTAATAAACAACCCCAACGCAAAAACAACCTGTGGTTGCGGAGAGTCTTTTACTGTTTAGATCTGGCGATTGATCCCAAAACACCCTTCGAATATTTCTTCCTACTAACTTGTATTAAAGAGACTTGCCTATTTAATCTTTTGAAACCAAGCCAAGCAAAAGCCATAGACTCTATCGCTTGAGAGTTAAAACCTAAGTCTTCTGAGGCCATGAGATCATCATGATGAGCCCTAATTCTATTAACAAGATTGGTATTATTGCCACCGCCGCCACAAATTATAATTTGAGCATTCGAGTGCTTATTTTTAGTAATAGCATCTGATATTGATCTTGCGGTAAATTCTGATAATGTTGCCAATATGTCTTCATGGTTATTACTCATAAGGCTCTTAGTCATAAGATTAGAATTAAATAATTCTTTACCAGTCGATTTTGGAAATGGCAGTTTAAAAAATTTATTACTTAAAAGTTTCTTTAACTCTTTATTTATTACTTTCCCCTTAGAGGCCGTTGCACCATTTTTATCAAAATTAGTACCTAGCTTTAAAGAGCAATATGCATCCATTAATGCATTTCCAGGACCCGTATCAGAGCCCCATGGTTCAAATTTTTTGCCTAGATATGTGTAATTTGCAATCCCGCCTATATTTAAAATTATTCTAGGTTTATTTTTCTTGAAAAAGATCTTTTCATGAAACTCGGGAACTAGTGGAGCGCCTTGACCCCCCAATGCGATATGCATATTTCTAAAATCATAAGCTACAGGGATACTTGTTCTTGCAGCGACAATATTAGGATCCCCTAACTGCATTGAAAAAGAAGTTTTTCCATGAATCTCATGCCTAACTGTTTGCCCTGAAATAGCAATACATTTTATTTTAGATTTAGTTATTTTACTTTTTGTGATTCCTATATCTATAGCTCTAAAAAAAGCCAATCCTAGATCTTTGTTTAGCTTTCCTAAGTCGGAAAGTGAGGAATTATTAGAGCTAATTTGATTTGCTATTTTTAATCTTAGTAATTTAGGCAGTTTATAAGAATAAAAAAATTCAAGCGTTATATTTTTATCAACACTGATAAAGGAAACATCAATAGCATCATGACTTGTTCCGCTCATAGCTCCGATGTAAATTGATTTATTCATTTTCATATGATGAAAGCTCATTAAAGCTCTCTAACATTAAGTTATTTTCTTGTATCAGTGTATCAAAACTTGGTTTTAATTTTTTTGAAACAGGCTCAGCAGAAGGAAGTCTTACTTTTATAGGATCTATTCTTGTATCACCTATCTTAAATTCATAATGCAGATGAGGCCCTGTTGCAAGACCGGTACTACCAACAAAGCCTATAGTATCTCCTTGTCTTACTTTCTTTCCATTGGTTATATTCTTCTCAAACTTCTGCAAGTGACAATATCTTGTTGTGTAGTCATTGGAATGCTTGATAACAATTTCATTGCCGCAGCCATTTCTTCTTCCGGCAAATGAAATAGTTCCATCTCCTGTGCTCCTAACGGGAGAGCCTCTTTTAGCTGCATAATCTACGCCATTATGAGCTCTTATCGTGTGTAAAACTGGGTGCATTCTGTTGGGATTAAAATGCGAGCTTATATAGGCAAAGTCTAAAGGAGCCTTTAAAAATGCCTTCTGCATATTATTGCCCTTGGAATCAAAATACTCCTTCTTGCTGTCCTCGTTGTAAAACCTATTGGCAAAATAAGTATTTTTATTATTAATAAATTTTGCAAAAACGATATCACCATTTTCTACTTGCTCCCCATTAGAATAAGGAGTTTCATAAATAACGTAAAATTTATCACCCTCTCTTATATCAAATACAAAATCTACGTCCCATCCAAATATATAAGCAAAGTCCATAATGACACTATCAGGTATGTCTGATTCAATAGCTGCCTCATAAAATGAAGTTCCAATAACGCCTTTTTTAAATGAGCTTATTAACTCAACATTTTTTTTAACTTTCTTGATAGATATATCATTAGAGATCGTTATGAGCAAAGAATTTAACTTATCCTTCATAACTTCAATACTGGTAAGTTTCTCTCCCATATAGCTAAAGCGCATCTCATCTCCAGGCTTTATCTTCGTTAAAAGATCTTGGGAATCTAATCTAAATATTTTGTAGGCAGTATTTAATGGGACATTAAAATTTTCAAAAATAACCGAAAGACTCTCACCGTCCTTAACTTGATGAAGTGCGAATAAAGGAGTCTCCGGAAGTTGAGTTACAAGCTCTTCGCTAATTTCTATTTCTTCAATTGGAAGAATTTGATAGGTTTTTACGTCAGCATAAAGCAGTAAAATCAATACAACTGAAGATACAAAGGTTATTAGTACTAACCTTTTTGGAATCCTCTTAAACCCAATCATTTATCTTCTTGAATGTTTAATAATTCTGCATTGCCGCCGAATGCTACTGAATTTTTTGAAATTACTTTTTCATCCATAAACTGTAAAAGATAGTTTGGTCCTCCAGCTTTATAGCCGCTTCCGGATAAGCCTCTGCCACCAAATGGCTGAGACCCAACAACAGCTCCAACCATATCTCTGTTGATATAAATATTTCCTACCTTACATTTCTGACTAAAAAGATCTGCTCTTGATTCGATTCTTGTATGAATTCCCATAGTAAGTCCAAAACCACTGCCATTGATATCATCTATAAGTGTCTCTATCTTCTTCGAAGTAAATTTCAAAATATGAAGAATAGGGCCAAATTGCTCTTCTTCTATATCTGAGAATTCATCAATTTCAATTACAGTAGGGGCTATATGTTTGCTGTAATTTTCATCCGTAGATTGATATACCTGCATGCCTTTTTGTTTGCAGTTTTCAATATATGCAGATAATTTTTTAAAAGAAACATTATTTATGATTGGTCCAATATCAGTATCAAGGCTTTCTGGATTACCAATTTTTAATTCCCTCATACTTCCTTTAAGCATTATTAAGAGGTCATCATAAATATCATCTTGTATGCATAGAACCCTTAAAGCAGAACATCTTTGCCCTGAGCTATCAAAAGCTGATCTAATAATGTCATCAGTCGCCTGTTCCAATAGGGCGCTTGAATCTGCCATCATTACATTAACCCCTCCAGTTTCTGCAATTAAGCTAATAATCTCTTTATGATTATTAATTAGATTAGATTGAATCTTTTTGGCTGTATTCAACGAGCCCGTAAAAGCCACCCCTTTAATAGATTTAATATTTGATAGAGCATCTCCGTATGTTCCGTCTCCTAATATAAGTTCTAGTGCACTAATAGGAACTCCATGCTTATGAAATTTCTTGATTACTAAATATCCTAGAATAGAGGTATGTTCAGATGGTTTGACAGTAACTCTATTACCACAAGCAAGCGCTGCGCTGATTTGTCCAATAAGAATTGCGACTGGAAAATTCCAAGGACTAATGCAGAGAAAATGACCTTTTTCAGAATACGACAGAGTATTAATTTCACCAGTAGGGCCGTCAAGAATTGAATCTCTATTATGAATTTTTATGATCTCTTCAGAATAATATCTAAGGAAATCAATCGCCTCTCTGATTTCATCCATAGCATTGTAAATAGTCTTCCCAGCTTCATGCATTAAAAAATAGATTAGCTCGTATGGACTAGTCTCGATATCGTTGGCAATAGCTTTCAAGATATCTGATCTTTCTTCTACATTTTTTTCAGACCAATCTTTGGATTGATTCTTGTTAAGGCTTTCTAGGATCTCAGAAGTATTATCTAAATCAACTGATCCAATTTCTGAGTCGTCAGCTATAGATAAGACCTTATTTGAAAGAGTGTTTTTAGAATCTCTGCCTGTATAAATTGAAGTAGCATGAATTTTTTTATCTTTGAATGCTTGCAACTCATCATTAAGCTTTTCAATTTCATGAGCTTGAGTTAAATCTAAGCCCTTCGAATTTTTTCTATTCACAAATATATTTTCTGGAAGTGGAATATCTTTCTTTTCTTCTTTTATTTTATCGTGAGGCCCACTTGCTAGCCAGCTTGAATCAGTCTCAGGATCTAAGAGCCTGTTAATGAATGAGCTATTAGCACCATTTTCAAGCAACCTTCTTACTAAATAAGGTAAGAGGTCTTTGTATTTTCCAATCGGAGCATAAATAGAAACTTTTTTACCATGTTTTAAAATGTCATCTGAACATTTATAAAGCAATTCTCCCATTCCATACAACCTTTGAAATTCGTAATTCTTATTCTGTCCTAGGTGACAGATAGCTGAAATAGTGTGGGCGTTATGAGTGGCAAATTTTGGATAAATTGATTCTATTTCAAATATTCTTTTCGCACATGCAAGGTAAGAAAGATCAGTTAAAGATTTTTTAGTAAAAACTGGATAGCCTTCGTAGCCAGATACCTGAGCATGTTTTATTTCATAATCCCAATAAGCACCTTTGACTAGCCTAAGATGCATTGGAGCTCTGTTCTTTAGTAGATCATCTAACCAGTTAATAACATCTATAGATCTTTTGCCATAAGCCTGCAGTGCGATTCCAAAACCAGACCATTTCTTAATTTTTTCTGAATATGCAATTTTTTTTATTATTTCTAAACTGACATCAAGTCTGTCCTGCTCTTCAGCATCAATGGTTATATCAACATTTTTATCTTTGGCATATTCTATTAATGAAATTAATTTAGGTAATAGTGTTAATTCAATTTCACTTAATTTAAGCATTTCATATCTAGGGTATAGAGCAGATATTTTTATTGAAACGCCATTAGATCTAGTTTTTATAAGGTTAATTTTACCAACTTCATCAATTGCATTTTTATAAGATGAGTAATATGCCTCAGCTTGATCAGAGTTTCTAGCCGCCTCACCAAGCATGTCGAATGAGTAAATCTCACTCTCAATATCTTTTATCTTAGCAATGTCATCGAAGTCTCTTCCCATGACAAATTCCTGACTAAGTATATGCATTGCTGCAAGTACTGCATTTCTTATGGGGAATTCTCCTGATTTAGAAATCAAGGAGCTTAAAAATTTATTTGGGCTCTTTGTCCATTCTTCAGGAGTATTGACAACCTTGCCAGCTAACAACAACCCCCATGTTGAGGCATTTACAAAAAGACTATCAGCTTTATTTAAGTGGTCTATCCATCTTCCTTCTGAAAGTTTCTCAGAAATAATAAGATCTCTAGTCTTTCTGTCTGGGATTCTTAAAACTGACTCTGCTAAGCACATCAAACCAACACCTTCATTATTATCTAAGCCATATTCACTCAAAAAGGCGTCCAGCATAGTTCTTTCTTTTTTATTGGCTCTACAAGCATCTATTATCTGTTTCGCGTTACTTGAAATAGTTTCGGTATTTAGAAAAGCAGAATCTTCTATTAGCTTTGGAACTATTGATGATTCGGATGTAAATTTATTGTCTGAAAAAAACATATCAACTATTTTAATCTTATGGCACCAAGTAGCAACATTCTGATTCTATTAATGGGTTAAAAATACTATGATAGTAATATGAAAGAAGCCTTGGCAATTATTAAACGTGGGACAGATGAAATTCTTACAGAATCTGATTTAAAAAAGAAATTAGAATCTGGAAAGCAGCTTACAGTAAAAGCAGGTTTCGATCCTACCGCCCCTGATCTTCATTTCGGCCATACAGTACTTTTAAACAAGTTAAGACATTTCCAAGATCTTGGCCATAAAGTAATTTTTCTTATTGGAGACTTCACCGGTCAAATAGGCGACCCTTCTGGAAAAAATAAAACTAGACCTACTTTAACCTCTGAAGAATTAGTGTTGAATGCAAAGACATATGAAAAACAAGTTTTTAAGATCTTAAAGAAAGATCTTACTGAAGTTAAATTTAATTCAGAGTGGTGTAACAAGCTAGGTGCCGATGGCCTTATCAAATTAGCTTCAAAATATAACGTTGCTAGGATGCTAGAGCGTGATGATTTTAATAAGCGTTATAACGCTAATCAAAGCATAGCCGTTCATGAGTTTTTATATCCTTTAGTTCAGGGATATGACTCAGTAGCATTGGAAGCTGATGTTGAGTGCGGTGGCACTGATCAAAAATTTAATTTATTAGTTGGCAGAGAGCTCCAAAGAGCATATGACCAAGAGCCTCAAGTTGTTTTAACTGTTCCGATACTAGAGGGTTTAGATGGAGCTAATAAGATGTCTAAATCACTTAATAATTACATTGCAATTGATGAAGAGCCTAACGATATGTTTGGCAAGATCATGTCTATCTCAGACGAGCTGATGTGGAGATGGTTTGAGCTTTTAAGCTTCATTCCAGAAAAAGAAATAGAAGTTTTAAAGAAACAAATGGAAGAGGGAGCAAACCCAAGAGATATCAAATTCCTCTTAGCTGAAGAACTAGTCGATAGGTTCCACTCAGATGGACAGGGCAGCAAATGCAAAGAGGCATTCCTGCAAAGATTCCAAAAAGGTCAAATCCCAGAAGATATTTCATCCTTAACGGTTGAGATTGATGGTGATAGCATTGCATTACCAAACCTACTCAAGAATTCTGAAATGGTTTCAAGTACCTCAGAGGCTATGAGGCTAATTAAACAGGGTGGCGTAAAAATAGACTCAGTAAAAGTTGAAGATCCAAAATTAGAAATCCAGAAAAGCTCCGAAGCTCTCTATCAAGTTGGCAAAAGAAAATTTCTACAAATAAAAATAATATAATGAATAAAGTACTACAATTCTCACTTTTATTAATACTAGCAAGCTGTAATCAAGACAGTCCTAATG
>Ga0209091_10004939_pt1 | contig 10263 bp, 10 predicted proteins | sample ArcticOcean_MG_C_6_FD_187438 | JGI IMG/M metagenome (GOLD analysis project Ga0209091, IMG submission 187438) | Marine microbial communities from western Arctic Ocean - ArcticOcean_MG_CB8_128 (SPAdes) (version 2) | ecosystem: Environmental > Aquatic > Marine > Oceanic | place: Arctic Ocean... | reverse complement strand
AATTCAAAAGTTGAATAATTTTGAATATTTTAATAATTCATGAAATAGACTGGATAAATAAAGTAGTTTTTGAGCCTCATCATCTATCTGAATTATTTTCTAAAGATGGTCATAATGTATTTGTCATTGATTGTCCAGATACTGAAAATAAACAAGTATTTTCTAATTTAAAGACAAAAGTTACTCATAATTATTCTAGAATATATGATGATGCTTCTATTACCCTTATTCATCCCCCATCTCTATTAGTCAAGGGATTAAATAGAATTTCACATTTTTTTAGTTGTAAAAAAATAATCAAAAAAATAATTATTGAAAATAAAATCGATATTATTTTTTTATATGGTGCTATAACAAATGGAATTCAAACTATTCAAATTGCAAAAGAATTACAAATCCCCGTAATATTTAGACCTCTTGATATATCTCATGGATTAGTAAAAATTCCAATATTAAAAAACTTAGCAAAAAAATATGAAAGTATGGTTTTATCAAATTCCCTTAAAGTTTTAACCACTACTCCTGATATGTCTAGATTTGCAATTGAAATGGGAGCAAAAAAAGAATCTGTTGAATACTTTCCTCTTGGAATAAATATTGATAATTTTAAACCACTTGAAAGAGACATTTCTTTTAGAAACTCTCTTGGAATATCTGAGAATGATGATGTTGTTATTTTTGTAGGAACAATTTACCCTTTTGCTGGATTAATTCAAATTGTACATAATTTTGAAAATCTTAAAAAAGTAAATGAAAATATTAAATTACTTATTGTTGGTGGTGGTCCTTCATATTCTCAATTAAAAAAACTTGTAATTAAGAAAAAATTGGAATCAGAAGTTATTTTAACTAATTTTATTAATCAGAATGAAATTCCAAAATATATCTCATTAGCAGATATTTGTATTAATCCATTTGAAATTAATTACCTCACAAATAGAATTATACCGACAAAAATTATAGAATATTTTGCTTGTGGAAAACCCGTACTTTCCACTCCTTTATCTGGAACAAAAGAATTATTGCCTGATGAAAAATTTGGAATCGTTTATTCAAATTCTGATGATTTTGTTATGACTTTATCTACTTTATTAGTAGATAAAAATAAACTAAAACAACTGGGAGAACAAGCTTTTCAATATGCACAACAAAATCATGATTGGAAAATTTTATCAAAACAACTTTTAACTAAATTTGCTTCTTTACTTTAAATTCTAATATTAAAAAAAATTATAATATTTATTAACTCTTGAATTATAAATAATAAAATGAAGCATATGCAAATTTTAAGATTAGCATGTTCTAATTATTTTTAAATAATTATGAATATACTTGCTGTTGGTGCCCATTGGGATGATATTGAGCTAGGTTGTGGATTAACTCTTAAATCATTAAAGGATAAAGGTCATAATATTTTTTCAGCAGTTATATGTAGTTCTCAATACGGGGCACATGAAAATGAGGGCATGAAAGAATCTGAAGCATTAGAATCTGGATTAAAATCATTTGAATTAATTGGCGCAACATATCTTCCAACTGAGAAGCAAAATAACAGCAAATTATCATATAACAAAAATATTATGCAAATTTTGGAAAATATAGTTAATGATAAAAAAATTGATACTGTTTTTACCCATTGGTTTGGAGATCTAAATACAGATCATAAGGCAACTTGGGATATTTGTAGAACATCTTTTAGAAATGTAAAAAATTCTTTTATGTATCAATCTAATTCTTACAGTGATAATGTGAATATTTTTAAACCAAATTTTTACTCTACTTTTAGTAAAAATGAATATTCTTTTAAAGAAAAATTATTATCTCATTATGTTATTGAATGGGAGAAAAGAAAAAATAGATGGGCCAGAGAAATTTTTGAACGAGAACGATATTGGGGTTATATTGCAAAGAATGATTATGCTGAAGGATTTCAAATAGGAAAACTTATAGATTTTTTTATATGATGGAAGAATGTAAAAATTTTGATTGATAAAAATATTGATAAAACTGTAATTATTGGAAAAAATTCTGATGTTGGTAAAAATGTTATTCTTAAAAATGTAAAAATTGGAAATAATTGTAAAATTGGAAATAATGTTTTTTTAAAATCAGTTTCTATTGGTGATAATTCTATAATTCAAGATAATTCTGTTATTGGATATAGTTCTACTACTGGACATTACTATAACCAAAAACAATCGAAAGAAAATAATAATGAATTAAATAATTTAGATCATCGTATAATTATTGGAAATAATGTTCTAATTAGAACGGGAGTTACAATTTATGTAGATGTAAAAATTGGTGATAATTGTTGGATTAATCATAATGCAATAATTAGAGAAAAAGTAACTATCTTAGAAGATTCTACTATTGGTTCTAACACAATTTGTGAAAACAATGTTTCAATAGGAAAAAGATGTGTGATTCACAATAATACTATGATTTGTGCTGAAACATTGATTGAATCCTTTGTATTTATTGGACCTGGTGTATCTTTTACCAATAATTCTCCCATTGGGCATTTACGTGATGTTCCATCTACTATTAGAGGTGCAAAATTACGTCTTGGCTGTGCTATTGGTGGTGGATCTACAATTTGTCCTGGTGTTGAAATAGGGCAAGAAGCTATAATTGGTGCAGGTGCTGTAGTCACAAAAAATATTCTTTCAAGAATAATTGTGGTAGGAAACCCTGCAAAAAAATTTGGGGATGTAGACCCACAAAGTTTCATTAAAGAAAATTTCCGTAAACAATATGAAGTTTAATAAAAAAATAAAATTGAAAACTTACTACAAATTATTTCTATTCTATTAACATACCAATTCTATTAAAATACAATTTATCCATAACTTTTTAATTCCATTATAAATCTGAATAAATATGAAAGTAATGTCAATTGCAGGTACACGACCTGAGATAATTAAACAAAGTAGAATTTATGCCAAATTGGATGAAAATTTTGATCATGTACTGGTGTTTACAAATCAAAATTACACTCCAGAATTAAGTGACATTTTTTTCTCAGATTTACAAGTTAGAAAACCCGATTATAATTTAGAAATTAAAACAGATAGTTTTGGTTCAGAAGTTTCAGATCTTATTTTTAAAATAGAAAAAATTATGATAAAAGAAAAACCTGATGTCCTAGTATTGTTGGGAGATGTAAATAGTGGTCTATCTGCTATACCTGCAGCAAATTTGGGAATTAAAATTGTACATCTTGAAGCAGGAATGAGATCATATGATAAAAGAATGCCTGAAGAAAAAAATAGAGTGTTAATAGATCATATTGCAACAGTAAATTTACCATACATTCAATATTGTCGAGAAAATTTGATTAGAGAAAATATCCATCCATCCAGTATCTATGTTGTAGGAAATCCAATATTTGAAGTGATTAAATATTACTTACCAAAAATTGAGGCAAGTACAATTTTAAAGAAATTAAAACTTGATTCAAATGAATTTATTCTAGTAACAGCTCATCGTAGTGAAAATGTAGATGATCCAAAAACACTAAAAAATATTTTACTAGGTTTAGAGCAAGTGAATAAACAACTTGGAAAAAGAATTATCTATCCTATGCATCCACGAACAAAAAGTAAATTAAAAATTAAAGATATCCCAAAATGTATAGAAATTATAAAACCTCTTGGATTTTTTGATTTTTCTAAATTGGAACAACATGCATTTTGTTATATTACAGATTCAGGAACCCTTCCTGAAGATGCACTTATTTATAAAAAACCATGTGTAATTATTCGAGAAAGTACTGAAAGACCCGAATTTATTGAAGCAGGATGTAATATTTTAGCAGGATTAGATTCTAAAAATATTGTAGAGGCTGTAAAAACAATCACATCTGCTGCAATTGATTGGGAATGGAATGAGTCACTAGGTGATGGAAAAACATCTTCCAAAGTTGTAAATATTATTCGTGGTAAATTAGTTAGAATACCCTCAAAATTTTAGTATTTATTCTACTTTGATACATAAATAATAATATGACAATTTTAATTACCGGTGGAAAAAATTCTCTATCAACAGAGTTATCTAAATTATACAAAGATGTATTGATACCTAATTCTAATGAATTAGATTTAGCGAATAGAAAAAATATTGAACGCTTTATTGATAATAATCATCCTGATATAATTATTCATAATGCCTCTTTACTTAATGTTAGAATCTGTGAAGAACAACAAGATTTAGCAGTTAAAATAAATGTCACATATACTAAAAATTTAATTGAAGTTATACAAAATCAACATTATCAAATTAAATTTATTCATATTAGTACACCATGTATTTTTGATGGAGAAACTGGAATGTATGTTGAATCATCTATTCCAAAACCTGTTAACTCTTATGGCAAAACAAGACTAGACGGAGAAAAACAAGTAGAAAAATTATTACAATATACAATTATTAGAACAAATTATGTTAGCAAAAAAAAATGGCCATATCCAAAGGCATTTACTGATAGATTTGGAACTTATCTTTTTTCAGATCAAGTAGCTCAAGGAATATTTGATGTGTGTAATGATAATTTAACTGGAATTGTACATATTGTGGGTGACAAAAAAATTTCTATGTATGAGTTGGCCAAGTTAACTACTCCTGAGATACAACCTATGACAATGAATGATTATGTAGGTCCACAATTGACAGTTGATATGAGTTTAGATACTAACCGTTGGAAACAATATAAATTAAATTTCTAATTAATTTTTATAATATAATTTATCTATTATTATAAAATATGCAACATGTACTACAGATGAAATTACTATCGATAATGCAACTCCGTTTAATCCATACATATGTCCTAATACTATAATGCTGATAATTTGAGCCAATAAATATAATCCTGATCCAATAATTACAATTTTACTGTTTTCTGAACCTAAATATTTTGAAATATATGTTGAAACAATAGCTGATGGAACTATTGAAACACTCATGATTTGAATAACTACTATCGCTTCTGTAAATTGTGGAAATACTATTGGGAGAAGTATTGGTGACAGTATTATGCTAAGTACAGCAAATATAATGGATATAAAAATAATAATTTTTTTAACTAATTTGGTAGAATTTCCACTTGCATCATGTGTTAATGCATATGAGAATAACATGCCTGGAATTAAATATAATAATCCAATAAATTGTAATCCTAATTGATAATTTCCAAGTAAGGAAAAGCCCAGTATTGGAGCAATAATAATTTTATCTAATGAACCATGAAATGCATTAGATATATCTAGCAAAAAACTATTGATAGAAAATTTATATTTATTTTTTAAAATAGGGAAATCTATTTTTATCTCTCTAAATATTTTATACATCATTAAAATAAAAACTAAAAATGATATTGCAATACCTAACATAATTCCTTGTAATCCAATTAAATGATACAAAATAATAGAAAATATCACAAGCATTATTTTTTGAATAATTATAATCTTAGAATACTTTGAAAATAATTTTTGTCCAATCAGTTCAGCTGTAACTAATGTAAAAATAACATATCCAATAATATACAAACTAACTATTATGTTGTTATCGACAACGAAGAAAATAATTGACGCTATAATTACGGATGAAATTAAACCTATCAGAAAAATTGTTGATTGAATTTTAATATTTTTAGCACCGTATACAATTAATAAATTTGACATTCCTGCGAGTGATATTGTTCCTGCCATAATGGCTATGGATATGAGATAACTTATCTCACCATAACCTTCCGTTCCAAGTAATGATGCCATGTATAACCAAAATATACCACCAATTCCATTGGTGACTAAGGTTCCAATACTGTATAATGATAAATCTCTAAATTTATTGGTAATAATTTTAAACTGATTCCAAATATCTTTCATTTTTAATAATTTGAATATATTGGGTTAATTAATTAGTATAACAATTAACAAAAATCAAAAATTAACTTGATACATTATTTTTCTACGTATGCCTAAAATAGTAGAGTTAATTTTTATCTTAAATTTAACATATATTGATTGTTTAAAATTTTATTTTTAGAATTATGACATTAGTTTATTATATATTTAAAATTCAAGTAATTACAGTTTAAATGAAAATTTTAATTACAACTAATACTATTCCCGATAAGACTGGAACTTATGTAGTTCTTAAAAATATCATTCCATATTTAATGAAAAATAATGAAGTCACAATTTTAACAAATCAATGTGATGTTGATATAAAATGTAATAAATTAGTACAACTTCCAACTAGTAATATTTTTTCACAATATTATTTTACATCAGGTTTAAGTAAATTATTACGTGATGGATTCTTTAATGATTTTGATATAATCCATGCATTTGAATATCCATTACACACTACAGATTTTCTTACATTAAAAAAATCTCAATTTAATGCACCACTTTTAATTAGTCCACATGGAAGTTTACATGAATTTAATTCATTTCCATTAAATTATCTTAAAAAAATTCATAATTATTTTATGCTTAGATATAAAAACAATATTTCAAATTATATTTCATGTAGTGAGACTGAAAAAAAGAGTCTTATTAAATATGGAATAGATGAAAACAACATTCTTTATGTTCCATTAGGAGTTAAATCTTTAAAATTAGATTTTACAAAAAGAGTTGGAAAAAATATTACATATATTGGAAGATTAACAAAAACCAAAAATGTTGAATTATTGATTAAAGCATTTTCACAATTAGATAATGTGGATTCTATTTTAACAATAGCTGGTCCTGATTATGGGGAATTAGATATGTTAAAAAATCTTGTTCAAAAATTAAAAATAGAAAATAAAGTTATTTTTACAGGATGGATTTCTGAAAAAGAAAAAATAGATTTACTATCTAAGACATCTATTTTTGTTCATCCATCATTAGAAGATATATTTTCTTTATCTCTTGCAGAAACATCTGCTTCTGGAGTCCCAGTAATTGCATTTGGTGGAACTGGCACTTCTGAGATTATTACTGATATGGTAACTGGAAAAATTGTTAAAGAAAGAACTCTAGAATCATTAAGGGATACCATAGATTACATTTTAAATAATCCAGATCTTATAACCAAATTTTCAGAAAATGGTCGTATTTTAACTACTAAAAAATATAATTGGTTACAAACTGCATCTGATTTAGAAAATCTTTATTCAAGCTTAATTTAATTTTGATACCATTATGTCAAATTCTTTTAATATTTTTATTATATCTAACAAAGAATTAATTATATCCCAAAAGTTTTCTATAATGAATTGCTTTTAGGACTTTCCCCTGTACGATTAAGTTTTGCAGGTGGTGGAACCGATATGCCTGAATTTTATGATGATCATGGTGGATGTGTTGTTTCTTCTACAATTAATCATTTTACTTATGTTATTGCACATGCAAGATCTGATAATCATATACAGATCTTTTCTCCAGATTTTCAAGCCCATAACAAACCTGTTAAATTTGAGAATCTTGTTCCAAGGAAAGGTACTGAATTTCCAATTGCCTTTATTCAATATTTAAAATATAAAAAAGGAATTAACATGATGATTTCTAGTGATGTTGCTCCACATTCAGGTCTAGGTTCTTCAAGTTCTCTTGCAGTAAATATTGTGAATATTATTTCAAAATTACAGAAAAAAAAATTAAATATTAATGATGTATGTGAAACTGCACATTATGTACAAAGAAGTGTTCTTAAAGCACCGTTAGGAAAACAGGATGAATATGTCTGTGCATTTGGTGGGTTTAATTTTATAACTTTTTCAAAAAATAAAATTAAAGTTAATCCATATTCTTTTTCAAAAAACTCTACACTTGAATTAGAAAAAAATTTATTATTATTTTATATTGGATCTCGTCCCAGTGATAATATTCTCACAACTCAAATTAATAAAACAAAATCACAAGATCCAAAAACTATAACATCATTAAAAAATGTAAAATCCATAGCAGAAACATTACATGATTCTCTTTCTAATGGTGATTTTACTAAGTTTGGTCAAATATTACATAAGGGTTGGATTCAAAAGAAAAATTTTTCAGATGATATGACTAATAAAAAAATTGATGCATTATATGAAAAGTCATTAAAACTTGGTGCAGTAGGTGGAAAACTAACTGGTGCAGGTGGTGGAGGTCATATGCTACTATATTGTGAGCCTAATAAACAAAAATCTATTATTGATGAAATGAAAAAAAATAAAATTAAACATGTTCCATTTTCTTTTCAATCTGAAGGGTCTAAAATTTTAAATTTATATGACTATACACCAAACAAATAGATGTTGAAAGACATATCAACATTATTCAATGACTACCTATATGAACAGAATTCATGTTTGGAAGAAATTTTAAAAAATGATAGTTCCATAAATAATATCATTAAAATCTTAATTGATGCAAGAAATTCTGGAAAAAAAATATTTACTTTTGGTAATGGTGGATCCGCTTCAACTGCATCTCACTTTGTATCTGATTTATTAAAAACTACTATTACAAAAAATGATAAACGATTTATTGCAATTTCACTAGTTGATAATTTTGCAGTAAATTCAGCTTGGGCTAATGACGTTTCTTATGATGATATATTTATTGAACAATTAAAAAATTTCTTAACTGATGGTGATGTTGTAATTGCATTTAGTGGAAGTGGTACTTCAATTAATGTGACTAAGGCATTAGAATTTGCAAAAACAAAAGGGGCGATAACTATTGGATTCACTGGAATGCCTGGAGGCGAATTTCCAAAAATATGTGATCATCCTTATCTTGTTCCAAGTAATAATATGTTAACCATTGAATCTTTTCATATTATGATATGTCATGGAATAATTTTTACTATAAGAGAATTAGGCGATCCTGTTTTTAAATATGAGTAAAAATAAAGCTGTATTTTTAGATCGTGATGGTGTAATTAATAAAAATAAAATTAATTATGTGAAATCAATTAAAGAACTTGAAATTTTACCTTCAATTGGTGTTTCTATAAAAAAATTAAAAAATAATGATTATTTTGTTATTGTGATAACTAACCAGTCACCAATTAATAGAAAATTAATTACACATGAAGAATTAAACAATATACACTCATCTATACAAAAACATCTTCAATTTTTTAATACTTCTATTGATAAATTTTATTTTTGTCCACATATGCCTCAAGAGAATTGTAATTGTAGAAAACCTAAAGCTGGAATGTTAATGCAAGCTATATCTGAATTTAATATCGAACCTGCATTAAGTTGGATGATTGGGGATAGTGATTCTGATATTCAAGCTGGTTTAACTGCTGGATGTAGAACTATTAAGATTGATGATAATACAAACTTACAATTAGCTGTGGATAAAATTTTAAATTCATAATATTCTTTATTTCAAATTTTAAATTCTTACTAGTTAAATAGAACTCACTATTAGAAAATCTATTAAATTGAAAATTTTAATTACTGGCGGTGCAGGTTATGTGGGATCAATACTTATTCCAGAATTAATTAAAGATGGACATTTTGTTTATTGTTTAGATCGTTTCTTTTTTGGAAAAGATTTTTTATTATCTAAAAATTTTGAAAATTCTCTGCAATTAATTCAAGATGACATAAGATGGTTTGATCCTAAAGTTTTGGATGGCATAGATGTAGTTATGGATTTAGCTGCTTTATCTAATGATCCTGTGGGTGATCTAGATCCAAATAATACATATGAAATTAATCACCTTGGACGTTCCCGTGTTGCAAAACTAAGTAAGGCAGCTGGTGTGCCCAAGTATATTCTAGCTTCAAGTGCGAGTATTTATGGTCAGCAAGATGAAATGGCAACTGAAGAATCATTAGTATCTCCACTTACTGCATATTCCAAAGCTAATAGAAAAGCTGAAGTTGATATACTTCCATTATCTGATAATACTTTTTCTGTAACTGTACTAAGATTTTCTAGTGTATATGGAATTTCTCCTAGAATGAGATTTGATTTAGCTGTAAATGGAATGGTTTTAGATTTTTTTAAAAATAAAAAAATTACAATTTTTGGTGGAAATAATAAAAGGCCTTTTATTCATATTAATGATGCCGTACAAGCATATCAATTACTTCTTAATGCTTCTGTTTCAAAAATAAATGGACAAATTTTTAATGTTGGTTCAAATGAGCAAAATTATGTAATTTCTGAACTAGCAAAGGAAGTTGGTTATGCTTTAAATCCAAATTGTGAATTAGAAATAAGAGACACACCTGATAATAGATCATATTTTGCATCATTT
>Ga0209091_10004937_pt1 | contig 10267 bp, 3 predicted proteins | sample ArcticOcean_MG_C_6_FD_187438 | JGI IMG/M metagenome (GOLD analysis project Ga0209091, IMG submission 187438) | Marine microbial communities from western Arctic Ocean - ArcticOcean_MG_CB8_128 (SPAdes) (version 2) | ecosystem: Environmental > Aquatic > Marine > Oceanic | place: Arctic Ocean... | reverse complement strand
TTTATTTGAGTCAATCTTCCGTTCTTACCTGAAACGCTGGTGGTCATAACTGAGAAATCTCTTAGCGCACCCTCTGATTGACTAGAGGATGTTCTTAATTTTAGAGGCCAATTAGGCCAAGTAAGAGCCTTATCTTCTTGTTCAGGCGGTATCGGCATGATTTCAAGTTGAGTAACTGAATTAGCACCTTGCCTAATTGATGTTCCTATACAATCAGAGCCAGTGTCACCACCTCCAATAACTACAACATCTTTATCTGTCGCCAATATTTCCTTTGTACTAGTAGAATATTTTTCTGCCGAAACACGTTTATTTTGCTGAGGCAAAAAGTCCATTGCAAAATGAATACCTTCCAGGTCTCTACCTTCTACAGGAAGGTCACGAGGATACTCTGAGCCACCTGACATAACAATAGCATCGTATTGATTTTTTAATTGATCAATTGAAATATCTTTACCAACAGTAATTCCATAAGAAAAAGTAACTCCCTCACCCTCGATTTGCTTTATACGCCTATCTATTACTGTTTTTTCTAACTTAAAGTCAGGAATTCCATAACGGAGCAATCCTCCTGCCTTGTTGTTCTTTTCATAAACAGTTACTTCGTGTCCACCGCGTATTAATTGTTGCGCGCAAGCAAGGCCAGCAGGCCCAGCTCCAATTACTGCAACTTTTTTTCCTGTTTTTTTATTAATTTTCTGAGGTTTTACCCAACCCTCTTCAAAGCCTCGATCAACAATGGCACACTCGATTGTTTTAATTGAAACGGGCTCTTCATAAAGATTTAATGTACAAGAAGACTCACATGGAGCTGGGCATATTTTCCCTGTAAACTCAGGAAAATTATTTGTTGAGTGAAGGTTTTCTAATGCACCTTTCCAGTCACTAGAATAGACTAAGTCATTCCAGTCTGGTATTTGATTATTAACTGGGCATCCTGACTGGCAATAAGGAACACCGCAATCCATACATCGCCCAGCTTGCTTTACGGTCTCTTCTTTCGAAAGAGGAATAACAAATTCTTTATAATTTGAAATTCTATCTGATACAGGTTTGTACCCTCTATCAACTTTTTCTATTTCCATAAATCCTGTTGGTTTTCCCATTCTTAATTACCCCTCTGATAATTTTCAGATGTTTCGTCTTTTGCGAACATCTTAGTAAGCACTTTTTTATATTCTGTCGGCATTATTTTTATAAATTTTGGTAAATAATTATTAAAATTATCTAAGATATTTTTTGCTTTAGGGCTGTTCGTGTATCTATAATGATTTTGAATAAGAGTCTTTAACCTTTCTTTGTCGTGCATTAGTAGATTGTCGCTTAAGATAACATCTTCATTATTCTCGATCTTTTCTAATTCAATCATTTCGGAATTATATAATTTATTAAAGTTATTTTTTTCATCTAGAACGTAAGCTATGCCACCGGACATTCCTGCACCAAAATTTCTTCCAACCTCGCCGAGAACAACAACTATTCCTCCAGTCATATATTCACAGCAATGATCTCCCGTACCTTCAACAATTGCAGTTGCACCGGAGTTTCTAACAGCAAATCTTTCTCCAGCGATTCCGTTGAAGTAACATTCACCTGCTATGCTTCCATAGAGGACAGTATTCCCGACTATAATATTTTCTTCTGGGGTAATTTTAGAATTCTGTGGTGGGTAGATAGCAATCCTTCCTCCTGAAAGCCCCTTTCCAACATAATCATTACCTTCACCTTGAAGATCAAGAGATATTCCTTTTGCAAGGAAGGCCCCAAAACTCTGACCAGCAGTTCCTGTTAATTTAATATTAATCGTTTCATCAGGAAGGCCTTTATGACCATATTTTTTTGCTACCTCACCTGAAAGCATTGCTCCAGTCGACCTATTAGTATTCTTAATTTTAGATTTAATTTTTACGGGTTTAGAGCTTTCTAAAGATAACTTGGCCTCTTCAATCAGCTTTCTATCTAAAACATTATAAATATCGTGTTCTTGTTCTTTATTTTTATATAATAGATCGCCTTTCCATGGATCTGGCTTAAAAAATAGTTTAGAAAAATCCAATCCTTCAGCTTTCCAGTGATCAATAGCTTTATTTGTGTTTAAATACTGACTTTGACCAATCATTTCATTGAAACTCTTAAATCCCAACTGACTCATGTAGGACCTAACTTCTTCAGCTACAAAAAAGAAAAAATTAATTACATCTTCTGGCTGTCCATTAAAGAGTTTCCTTAGCTCCGGGTCTTGCGTTGCTATGCCAACTGGGCAAGTATTTAAATGACATTTTCTCATCATTATGCAACCTGAGGCAATAAGTGGGGCGGTGGAAAAGCCAAATTCATCAGCACCTAAAAGGGCGGCTATAACAACATCACGTCCAGTTTTAAGCCCACCATCTGCTTGAACTGTAATCCTTGACCTTAGGCCGTTTATAACAAGTGTCTGATGCGTTTCTGCAAGACCTAACTCCCAGGGGCTTCCAGCATTTTTAATTGATGTTAAAGGGCTTGCGCCAGTACCGCCTTCAAATCCTGAAATGGTAACGTGATCTGCCTTTGCCTTTGATACCCCTGCTGCAACTGTTCCCACACCAACTTCTGAAACAAGTTTAACAGAAATAGCAGCTGAAGGATTTGTATTTTTTAAATCATAAATTAATTGAGCTAGATCCTCTATAGAGTAAATATCATGATGTGGGGGAGGTGATATTAATCCCACCCCAGGGGTAGAAAATCTAACATTAGCTATTGTTTGGTCAACCTTATGACCAGGAAGTTGACCTCCCTCACCAGGCTTTGCTCCTTGAGCCATTTTAATTTGAATCATATCTGAATTGATTAAATATTCAGCAGTCACCCCAAACCTTCCTGATGCAACTTGTTTTATAGACGAGCGCATTGAGTCACCATTCTCAAGGGGAGAAAAACGATCAGACTCCTCACCACCCTCGCCTGTGTTAGAGCGGCCACCAATTCTGTTCATAGCAATAGCTAAATTAGTATGAGCCTCTCTACTAATTGAGCCATATGACATTGCACCAGTTGCAAAGCGCTTTACTATCTCTTTAGCCTCCTCAACTTGCTCGAGTGGTATTGATTTTTTAGAAAAATCTTCAGCAGTTTTGATTGAAAAAAGACCCCTTAGTGTCATTAATTTCTGATCTTGTATGTTAATAGATTTTGCATAACTATTATAAACTTCTGGATTGTTGGAGCGAACAGCATGTTGAAGATCTCGAACATTATCACTATCCCATGTATGTTTTTCACCTCTCGTGCGAACAGCATATTCTCCACCAACATCAAGAAGGTTTTCTAATCCTGGCATTTCTTTAAAGGCATTAGCATGCCTTTCTTTTGTTTCTGTATCAATTTGATTAATATTAAGTCCTTCGACCAAACTAGAAGTACCAGAAAAATATTCACTAATAAGGTCCGAGGATAATCCAATAGCATCAAATATTTGTGCTCCACAATAAGACTGATAGGTAGAAATACCCATTTTTGACATGACTTTCTTGATACCCTTGCCAATTGCTTTTATATAATTTTTTTTTGCTTCTTCTTCATCAATATTTTCTAATAAATTACCTACAACATCTAAAGCTAACCAAGGGTATATTGCATCAGCTCCATACCCAGCCAAACAGCAAAAATGATGAATTTCTCTAGCTTCACCAGTTTCAATAATTAAGCCAGTCGATGTTCTCAAACCCTTATTAATTAGATGTTGATGTACTTTCGATATAGATAAAAGTGAAGGGATGGGTATATTATCTGCGCTAATTAATTTATCTGATAAAACGATTATATTATAACCTTCGATAATACTTTTTTCAGCCTCACTGCAAACTTTTTCTAAACTTGATTTCAAATCATTTTCTGAAGGCTTGTATGTGATATCAATTACTTTTGTTGATAAAAAAGAATTATTATCTTTACTTAAATTTACAATTTTATTAGCATTTTTTTGATCTAAAATAGGTGTTTCTAGTTTTATGTATTTTAATGATTCCTTGTGATCCAGATCTAAAACGTTAGCCCTTGGTCCAACAAAGTTATTAATCGACATTACCATCTCTTCTCTTATTGGATCGATGGGGGGATTAGTTACTTGAGCAAATCTTTGTTTAAAGTATGAAAACATAGGCTTTGATTTTAGGGAAAGAGGGGCTATTGGTGTGTCAGTTCCCATTGACCCTGTTGCCTCCATGCCACTTTCAGCCATAGGGTTTAGTAGAAACTTTTCATCTTCTTGAGTATACCCAAATGCTTTCTGGAGACTTTTTTGAGAGAGCTCGTTTCTGATTATTTTGTTGTTTTCAGGTAAATCACTAATTTCAATTTGGCTGAGCTCTAATAATTTTTTCCAAGGTTTTTTATTGGCTATAGATTGTTTAATATCTTTGTCTTTAATTATTACTCCTTCTTCGAGATCAATTAAGAGCATTTTTCCAGGTTCTAATCTCCATTTGGATTTAATCTTAGATTCATCAATAGGTATTAATCCCATTTCAGATGCAAATATTACCTGATCATCATCAGTAACAATATACCTAGCAGGTCTTAGACCATTCCTATCTAATAAGGCGCCAATGTGTTTTCCATCAGTAAATGCTATATTCGCCGGACCATCCCATGGTTCCATAATTGGAGCATGGTATTCGTAGAAATTTTTTAAATTATTATCCATTATATTATTATTTTGCCAAGCCTCAGGGATCATGATTAACATAGCCTCAGCTATAGAATAGCCCCCTCTTACAAGCAGTTCGAGAGCATTATCAAAAGAAGCTGTATCGGATTGGCCTTCTTCAATTATTGGCCAAATTTTTTCAAGATCACTATCTGTGAATAATGGTGAAGCTAGATTTTTTCGTCTAGCATTCATCCAGTTAATATTTCCCCTTACTGTGTTAATTTCTCCGTTGTGGCAAAGCATTCTAAAAGGTTGAGCCAAACTCCAAGTAGGAAAAGTATTGGTTGAAAATCTTTGATGTATTATTGCAAATGATGATTCAATATCTTTATCTGATAGGTCATCATAAAAACCTAACTTATCGACAATTCCACCAACCTGATCTGCCAAAACCATTCCCTTATATAAAATGGTCCTAGATGAAAAAGAGGGAATATAAAAACCTTCTTTTACAGTTTTATGAATTTTTAAAACAGCCTCTTCAATACATCTTCTTAATATGTATAATTTTCTTTCAAAATCATCTTGAGTCTTTTCATTATCTGGTCTTTCTAAAAATAGTTGAAATACATCTGGTGTTGAGGGTAGTACGGACCAACCAAGATCATCTGTATGAGTAGGGCAAAGTCTCCAGCCTAAAATATTTATTTCCTCGTGCAGACAAGTTTTTTTAACTAAATCCTTTATTTTTTCCTGAGTATTATTTTCTTTTGGCATAAAGATAACACCAACTGCATAGTTTCCTGCGTCAGGTAAATCAAAGTCAGCTGATGTTTTCTTTTTTAAAAATTTATGAGGTATCTGAATCAATAAACCCGATCCATCACCGGCTCTTGGGTCTGCTCCCACAGCGCCTCGATGCTCAAGATTACAAAGCATCGCTAGACCCTTTTCAACAATATCGTATGAAGCCCTATTCTGAATATCCAAAACCATGCCAACGCCGCATGCATCATGTTCATTTGAAGGATTGTAAAGTCCTTGAGCTTTTGGCAACCCAGGGATTTTATATTTAGATCGTTTATTTAACATTTAAGCACACCAATTCTTTAATAGTTTTATCGTAAAATATAATTTGAATTATTATTATTTGGTTAATAGAACTAAACTCTATAAAAGAAATATATACAGGGTAATTTTAATTATTGCAAGTATGTGTTGTAAATATACAACTATTGAGAATTATTCTCACTTTAAGTTATTGAAATACTACAGTAATAAAAATAGAATTTTGTTCTTTAAAATATTCAAAATAGTTAAAAATTTATTATTAAAATTTATTGCACTCCTAAATCCTATAAATTTAAAACTAAGGCTTCAAAGAGTTTTTTTAACTCATTCCTTTTCTTCTCTAAAAACCCATCTTTGAAGGGGACGTGCTATAATTATAAGAATTAATCCAAAGAGAGATGCACTTATAGCAATCTGATTGAATAATCCTGGCATTGATGCTAGGCCGTCATTAGTTGCTTGACTAGAAAGTAATCCTGCAATAATTGCTCCTAAAGAAGATGCCAAAAACCAAACACCCATCATTTGTCCCATATATTTTTTTGGCGATAGTGATGAAATTGCAGAAAGCCCGATTGGGCTAAGTGTTAATTCACCAACTGTATGAAGTAGATATGTAATTAATAGCCATTTTGCCCCAGCAAGACCTTCACTGAGAGCAATTTGTGCTCCAGCAGCAATCACCAAGAATCCTATTGCCATAAAAATTAAACCTAATCCAAATTTAAAAGGCAGTGATGGATCAAGCATTTTTTTCCCAAGAAAAATCCAAAGATACGACATAAAGGGTGAAAGTATAACGACAAATAAGGGATTTAAAATCTGAAGCCAGCTTGCCGGATATTCCCAACCAAAAACCATCCTATCTGTATATTCTTTTGCGAATATATTAAAAGAGCTTCCGGCCTGATCAAACCCTGACCAAAATAAAGCGGCCCCTATAAATAAAACAAAAATCATAGTTACTTTTTTTTTCTCATTTTTATTTAATTTTCCAAATATAAAAATATATAAAAAGTAGGATAGGCTTATTAAAGTAATTAAAATTGTGAGTATGTTGGCAAAGGGTATTGGATTAATTGTCCAAACTCCTAATAGACCAGACACTGTTATTATCAATATAAGAAGTAAAGCACCTATGATGATTTTATTATAGTTACTTTTTGTTTTTATATTAAGTTTATTAAATGGCTTAACGCCGTAGCCCTCTAATAATTTGATATTATAAATATATTGTATGAGACCTAGCGCCATTCCAATACCTGCAGCACCAAACCCATAATGCCATCCAATATTTTCACCCAGGTAGCCACAAATGAAAAACCCGATAATGCTCCCAAGGTTTATTGACATATAAAAAAGCGTAAATCCTGACTGTCTTAAATCTTTATTTTTTTCATATAGGTTACCTACCATGGCAGATATATTTGGTTTTAATAAACCAGTTCCTAGCACGACAAGTACAAGACCAATATAAAAAGAATTAATGTCTGGTATGGCTAAGCTTAGGTGGCCCAGCATAATAATTATACCACCATACAGGATTGTTTTTTGTTGGCCGAGTATGTTATCTCCTATCCAGCCACCAGGCAGTGTAGCAAGATAAACTGATGCAGCGTAGATACCATAAAGAGCACTTGCTGAAGCATTGTTAAAATTCAAACCCCCATCAGCTATAGATGCTGTCATAAAAAGAACTAAAATTCCCCTCATGCCGTAATACGACATTCGTTCCCACATCTCGGTGAAAAATAATACTTTGAGTCCCCTAGGGTGTTTGCTTATAGCTTTCATATGTAAATCAATTCCCTTTATCTTCTCAGTTATAGAGTGAATGACTCTTTAATATATATGCAGCATCACTCTTTAATAGATACGTTCCGATATCTTGAATCTGTAAATTTTAAAAATCACCGTAAGATTTTAACAAACTATTCATCATAACTTACATATTATATACACAACATAAACATTAAAACCTTATAAGGTAATTAATATTAATCAATAAAAAGTATCCTGTCTTTTATTGTAATTGTTTAATTTTTTACTTAAAATTGCCATCAAGATAATAAATATAGTAGATTAATATTATTATTTTTGTTACATAATGTTACAATTAAAGAATTAAAGGTTGACTATTAAGTCACAATATTAAAAATTGGACTTGCGCTTTTATGGCATTACAATGTAAAAGACAGTTTAGGATTCGTCACTGTACCAATTATAGTAGCGAGTTTAGGATATTAAAAATTTATCGGAGATTCAGATTATGAGAATTACACCAGAAAAGAATAGTTTTAAAACTAAGGTTCTTGAAGAAAATAAACTTCCTTCTATATTTAATGTAAAAAGAAAAGATACCGGTATATTTTCAGCTATCACTTTATCACTTATATTGGTTGCATGCGGCGGCGGCGGCGGAGGTGGTGGCGGTTCAGTTGCTACAACTCCAACAGATGGTGGGACAGATGGTGGGACAGATGGTGGAACAGCAGGTACAACTAGCGGTACAGCAATTAATTTAGACGGTGGTGCATATTCAGCAACATCAGCTGCCGATGCATTTACATTTGATGTAAGCTTTTCTGACTCAAGTATTGTGGCTCTAGATAATAATGTCTCAATAACAGGTTTTGATCCTGCAACAGATTCTATTGTTTTAAGAGGGTCGGGCGGATCAAATGGTTTAACTTCTTCCACGTTACTATCAGCTACTGGTGTTGATGTTTCTTCATCTACTATTAATAATAATACTGTAATCTACTTCTCACCTAATAGTTCCGGGTCAAGTTCCTCTATAACACTAGAGGGTGTTGTGGACGAAGACCTTTCAACTATATCAATTAGCGCAGAAGATGGCGCAGCTAATGATGCGTCTTCAACAACAGCTCCTTCTGGTAGTTCTGATCTATCAAGTGGAACAGTTACCGCTACAGATTCTGCAGAAGCCTATATCTATGAAGTAAAATTTGTAGATGGTTCCCCTGTTGCTATTGACGGTAATGTTGTAATTAAAGGTTTTGACGTTGCAAGTGACACAATAACATTGCAAGCAGCATCTATCCCAGAAGGTTTTGCAAAGTCTTCTTTGCTTACGGCTGCGGGAGTTGATATTTCTGCATCAACTATTGATAATAATACTACAATATATTTTGCCCCTGATGCATCTGGTGCTTCTGGATCGATTACACTAGAGGGTGTTGTTGATGCAGATTTATCTTCAATTACTATAAGTGTTCTATCTGGATCAGTAACTTCTGATGGAGTTGATTTATCCTCTGGTTCGAATATTGAATTAGGTACAGATGATTTAACTGCTCAAGCAGGTGCTGAAAATTTTGTTTTTGATGCAACTTATGCTTCAAGTACAATTTCTGGTTCCGATGGTCCTATAACAATAACTGGTTTTGATCAGTCTAAAGATAAGTTAGTTATTCTAGCTTCTGATATGCCGGTTGGATATGATTTAGCGGATTTTAAATTAGCATCTTCAGTTGATATTTCTGCATCAACTATCGATAATAATACTACAATATATTTTGCCCCTGATGCTACTGGTAGTTCAACATCCATTACTTTAGCGGGCGTTATTGATTCAGATCTTTCAAATACATCTATTGTATTTACGTCATCATTAACTGGTGCAACTAGCTCAGGAACATCTACCTCAACAGATACAAGCGCATCCGATGATGCAGAAACTGTAGTAGAAGAAACTGTAGCAGAAGAAACTGTAGCAGAAGAAACTGTAGCAGAAGAAACTGTAGCAGAAGAAACAACAACTGAAGCTGCTACATATAATGTAGTTGAGATTGTTGCAGTAGAAGAAGATACAACTGTTAGCGCAACAGATGGTGCGGATGAGTTTCGTTATGAATTCAGCGGATCAACTTCTTCAGAAGGTAATTTTATAGTTACTATTGATGGTTTTGATACAGCTAATGATAAAATTGTTCTTGTTAACGTTGGTGGAGATAATCTAACAACAACACAGTTTAAGGATTTAAGTGGAGTAGAAGTTTCAGGGAATTCTTTTGATAATCAAACTAGGATCCTCTTCGACAAAGATTCAAGTGGAGGTAGTGGTGAGCTAGCAATAAATGGAGTTTATGACTCTGACCTAACTACTATAGCTATTGAAATTTTATCAGATACAAACGTTGTTGCATCAACAAGCGGCGACTTTGGATAAGATATTTTATATTAAAGAAAATAGATACTGCCCTATTTTGGACAATATTTAACAATAAAAAAAATAGACAATGTCTATTTATAATGAAATAAGACTAGAAAGAGGTTGTTTTGATTCATGTGATTCGAAATAATTAGAATTTTAACTAAGGAGAGAGAACAATGGCTACAATTAATTATTCTACTGGAGCAGACATTATCGTTCCATCAAACAATGGAACTACATATCGTGGACTAGAAGGAAGCGATACTTATATAATTTCAAATGCTATTGCAGCTAATGCAAAAGTAACAATTGTTGATACATCAGGTACTAACACTATTCAGTTAGTTGATGGTCTCTCTATCTCTTCATCAAAATTTGCTGGTGAT
>Ga0209091_10004932_pt1 | contig 10270 bp, 7 predicted proteins | sample ArcticOcean_MG_C_6_FD_187438 | JGI IMG/M metagenome (GOLD analysis project Ga0209091, IMG submission 187438) | Marine microbial communities from western Arctic Ocean - ArcticOcean_MG_CB8_128 (SPAdes) (version 2) | ecosystem: Environmental > Aquatic > Marine > Oceanic | place: Arctic Ocean... | reverse complement strand
GAAAAGCAGCAGGTTTAGGTATTGCTCCACTTAAACCCGATCCAGATAGATATGAGCACAAATTTGAGTACTGCGATATTCTTGTTGTTGGATCAGGACCTTCAGGGTTAGCCAGCGCTTTAGCAGCTGCAAAAAATGGAGCTAAAGTTATTCTAGCTGAAGACAAACCTAGATTTGGTGGAAGCCTGCTTACTGGTGAAGTGACAATTGGCAATAAAAAAGGAAAGGAATGGGCTGAAGAAGTAATTTTAAAGTTACAATCTATGCCAAACGTAATTGTAAAAAATAGATCACAAGTTTTTGGTTATTACGATCATAATATGATGGTCATGCTTGAGAGAACTAAAGATCATATTGAAAAACCTGCCAAATTTACTCCAAGACAAAGGCTTTGGTACATAAGAGCTAAAGAAGTTATAATTTCAACCGGATCAATAGAAAGACCTTTAGTTTTTGGAAACAATGATAGACCTGGCATTATGTTAGCTTCAGCTGCAAAGGAATACATGAGAGTCTATGGAGTTCTTGTTGGAAAAAAACCAATTATTTTTACAAATAATGACAGTGCGTATGAAACGGCCATTGACTTTAAAAAAAATGGAATTGATCCTTTAATAGTTGATGTTAGAAGAAATCCTGACAGTTCAATTGTTAATGAAGCAAAAAACCTAGGAATAAATATTAAATTTTCACATGGAATTGTAAACGCAAAAGGGCACCTAAAAGTAAAATCCGCAACTATAGGAAAACTAAATATAGATAAAAATGATTACGAAAATTTAGAAGATATTAGTTGTGATTGCATTTGTGTGTCTGGAAACTGGACCCCAACAGTACATTTATCGTCACAATCAGGTAATAAGTTAAAATTTGATGATCAAATTAATGCATTTATACCTAACCACTCTAAACAAAATGAAAGCACCATAGGATCTGCGAGTGGATCATATTTATTAAATGAAAATTTAGAGAAAGGATTTAAAACAGGTTATAATTTATCAAAAAAAATAACAAAAAGTGATTTAAAAACTCCCACCCCCACATCCAATGAAAAAGTTTATGGACAGCAAGATAAGTTTTGGTGCATGCCGCTACCAAGTAATAAGCATTACAAAAGATGTGTGGATTTTCAGAATGATGTCTATGTATCAGATATAGAACTAGCGGTAAGAGAAGGATTTAGATCTATAGAGCATGTTAAAAGATATACCACTTTAGGCATGGCTACAGATCAAGGAAGAACAAGTAATTTAAATGGATTACAGCTGGTTTCAAGTATTGAAAAAAAAATCATTCCAGAGGTCGGTCATACAACTTTTAGACCGCCATATACACCTGTTACTATAGGAGCAATAGTTGGAAGAGAAGTGGGAAAACATTATAGGCCCACAAGAAAATCTCCAATGCATTCATGGCATGAAAATAATAATGCGATCTTCGTTGATGCTGGTTTATGGTTAAGACCGCGTTATTACAAACAAGATAAAGAAACTTTAGCAGGAGCAGCAAAACGTGAAGCAACTAACGTTAGAAATAATGTAGGAATTTGCGATGTAACTTCACTTGGTAAAATAGATATCAAGGGACCTGATAGTGCTGAATTTTTAAATAGAATTTATACAAATGCTTGGCTAAAACTTCCTATTGGCAAAGCACGATATGGAGTTATGTTACGCGAAGACGGTATTATTTTCGATGATGGAACAACAACAAGAATTTCAGAAAACCATTATCATATGACCACAACGACTGCCCAGGCAGCAAATGTTTTAACTCATTTAGAATATTATTTACAAGTAGTTTGGCCAGAATTATCAGTTAATGTTTTGTCTACCACAGAGCAATGGGCGGGTGTTGCTTTAGCTGGACCAAATTCACGAAACCTATTAAATAAACTTTTTTCAAAAACCGATACATCGAATGAAAGCATTCCTTTTATGGGTTATAAAGAAGCTGAATTATTTGGTGTACCAGCTAGAATTTTTAGAATTTCTTTTTCAGGTGAATTAGCATACGAGATAAATGTAGAATCTGGTTATGGAGTTTTTATGTGGGAAAAAATTATGGAAGTAGGAAAAGAAATGAATATAGAGCCTTATGGAACAGAAGCTCTCTCTACTTTAAGAATTGAGATGGGGCATGTCGCTGGATCTGAAATAGATGGCAGAGTTATTGCTTCTGATCTTTCTTTAGAAGGGATGCTAAGCAAGAAAAAAGATTTTATTGGAAAAAGGTCATTAAGCAGAGAAGCATTTATAAATCCAAATCGAGAAAAAATCGTTGGTGTAGTTCCGTTAGATAAAAAAACTATGATTCCGGAAGGATCTCACTTAGTAAGCGACAACAATGCTATTCTACCAAATCCAAAACTTGGGCACATCTCCGCTTCTTGTTGGAGTGTTGAATATAATAATCCTTTTTCTTTAGCCATTTTAAAAGATGGAAAGAAAAAAATAGGAGAAAAACTTTATGCACTTTCGCCTTTAAAAAATATAAGTATACCAGTTGAAATAGTATCTTCACATTATGTTGACCCCAAAGGAGAAAGAGTAAGAGCATGACCGCCATTTCACCATTGCAAACTGTTCATCAAAAAGGTCTTTTTGGAGATCATCATAAAAAAAATGAAATCGACCTAGTAAATATATCTGAAATAAATAATTATAATATTATTCAAGTTGCCAAGTATAAGAGTTCAAGTATTGATTTAAGCAATATAACTATTGATGATTTAGAACTACCATTAGAGAATATTAAAGTCTCTCATAATCCAAAAACAAGAATTCTGTGGAGTGGACCAAATATTTGGTTAGTTCTTTCTAAAAAAAAAGAGATTATCAAAATTATTAACAAAAAGTGTGATGATAAAAATTTTGCAATAACTGACATCACTCATTCTAGAGCTATAATAGAAATTAAAGGAAAACAATCTAAAGAAATATTAAAGAAAGGATGCCCGTTTGATTTTAATGAATTTAAAATAAATAACTCTACAAGCTCTATTTTTCATGGAATTACATTTACAATTGATTGTATTGAAGATAATCCAGAAACTTTCCACTTAATAACTCTAAGAAGCTTTGGTGAATCTTTATACCACCATATTACCGATTCATCGCTAGAATTTGGTTATGTAGGAGTTTAATTATATTTCGGCCATCTCAAGGTGAAGTTTAGTTCCAGTATAAGAATATTTTTTAGCTACAGTTTCATTTAATTCAACTCCAAGCCCAGGTTTAGTTGGAGGTATTACAAACCCCTTTTCCCATTGAATTGGTTCCTTAAGAATTTCTGAATAAAAATCTCCCCAATCTTTAACTCCTTCAATTATCAAAAAATTAGGACAACATGTTGAAACCTGTATATTAGCAGCACCAACAATAGGACCGCAATAAAGATGTGGAGCAATCTGGGCATAATGAGTTTCAGCTATTGCAGCAATTTTTTTTGCTTCAAGTATTCCACCAACTCTTCCTAAATTCATTTGTAGTATGCTAGCACCTTGTGATTGTAAAATTTTTGAAAATTCATACTTTGTTGTTAATCTTTCTCCTGTTGCTATTGGTATAGTTGTTGAATTTGCAACTTTACCCATTTCATCGAAATTTTCTGGTGGAACTGGTTCTTCAAACCACATGGGATCAAATTTTTCTATTCTTTTGGCTAATCTAATTGCGGAAGCAGTTGTCATTTGACCATGTGTCCCAATTAAAATATCACATTTATTTTTAATCGATGAATGAATGGTTTGTACAAAATTTTCTACTCTTACAAGATCTTCCAAAGACAAATGTCTAGGATCTAAAGGCGTATATGCACCAACTGGATCAAATTTGATTGCGGTGAAACCTTTTTCAACATATTCATTAGCTCTATCTGCTGCAAGATTTGCATCAATATAAACATTCTTCTTGTCATTTTTTTTAGGATATAGGTATGTGTATGAACGTAATTTTTCATGAACCTGACCACCTAATAGCTCATAAACTGGCTTACCTAATTCTTTTCCAATAATATCCCAGCAAGCCATTTCAATACCACTAATGATACCCATTAAAGATATGTCTGGTCGTTGCGTATAACCACTAGAATAGATAGTTCTCCACATCTTTTCAATTTTGAAAGGGTCTTTATTTTTTACATATCTTTCAAAAATATCTTCAATCATTTTTGAAACAACACTTGGATGAAAAGGTACGGAGTATATTTCTCCATATCCAAAGATATTTTTATCTGTAAAAAGTTTTATAAAAATCCAATACCTACCTCCAAAATGTGGCGGTGGATTTCCAACAACAAAAGTTTCGATTTTTTTTAATTTCATAAAATTTTTATTTAATTTTCACATGAAAAAACAAAAATTACAATCATAAGTTGTTCTATAGGGGTTCCATATTTAATTAATTTATGTATGAATACAAATATATAAATAACAATAAGGATAAAAATGAAAATAATAAAAAAACTATTAATTTCTACAATAGTTGTATTAGGTTTAGCGGGTTTTAGTGCTAACGCGAATGCAGCGTGTGGAAATATAACGATAGCAAATATGAACTGGGCCTCTGCTAATTTAATGGCGGAAGTTGATAAAGTTATCCTTGAAAAAGGTTATGGCTGTACAGTTGAGTTAATTCCAGGTGCTACAATGCCAACTTTTACATCTATGAATGAAAAAGGTGAGCCAGATGTAGCTCCAGAATTTTGGGCAAATGCTGCGCTTGAAGCTTTAACAAAAGCTACGGGTGAAGGCAGAATGCACCAAGTAAATTTATCACCAATAAAAGGTTTAGGTGAAGGATGGTGGATACCACCAAGTACTTTAGAAAAACATCCTGAACTAACAACTGCTGCTGCTGTTTTGGCTAGACCGGATTTATTTCCACATCCAGAAGATGCATCAAAAGGTGGTTTTCATATATGTCCTCCAGGATGGGCTTGTGAGTTAATAAACAAGCAAATGTTCGTAGGTTGGGGTATGGAAGCTAAAGGATGGAAAATAGTAGAAACAGGTTCTCAAGCTGGGCTAGATGGCACAATAGCAAAAGCTGTTGAGCGTGGTGAGAATTGGTTTGGATATTATTGGACGCCAACAACTATTATTGGGAAATACCAAATGGTAGGTCTTGATATGGGTAAATGGGGTGGTGATGACAACTGGCACAAATGTTTAATTAAAGCTGAACAAGATTGTGCAACTCCAAAACAATCTAAATGGATTAAGTCTGAAGTTTATACAATTACTACAGACAACTTCAAAAAAACAGCTGGTAAAGATGGTATGAAATATCTTAAAAAACGTACTTATCCAGGTGAAGTAATGAATACAATGTTAGTTTATATGGCTGACAACCAAGCTGAAGGTGCCGATGCAGCTATTGAGTTCTTAAAAAAACATGAAGATGTTTGGACTAAATGGGTATCAGGCAAAGTTGCTAAGCAAGTTAAAGCAGCACTTTAAAAAATAGAATTATCGAACCCGCTTCAATAGCGGGTTCGATTTAGAGGAATATATAATAGAATTAACAATGTCATTCTTAAATCAAATACCCACTATGGACAGAGATTCCTTAAGGGAATTAAAAAAAGGTATTGATTTAAGCTTTAGAGATTTTTCAAGAACTTACGGTGAAGCAATAGAAGGTTTTTTTGATCCATTGCTTGCATTTTTAATATGGCTTGAAAAATTATTAGTTATTACCCCTTGGCCGATTGTTATTGGTGTTTTTGGTTTATTAGCCTGGACTGGATCAAGAAGTATTAAATTAGTTATAGGAACAATAACCTGTTTTATTGTTATTGGTTATTTTGGTATGTGGGAAAATTGCATGGCCACTGTTGCCATTATATCTGTAGCAACACTAGTATGTATTGTTGTTGGAATACCTATTGGTGTTATTATGTCAAAATCAAGTAGAGTAGAAAAATCTGTTTTACCTGTTTTAGATATGATGCAAACTATCCCAAGCTTTGTGTATCTTATTCCAATAATAATGCTGTTGGGTATTGGAAAGGTTCCAGGGTTAATAGCCGTATGTATATATGCTTTGCCACCAGTAGTTAGATTAACTAATCTTGGTATAAGAGAGGTCGACAAAGAAACACTAGAAGCATGTGAGGCTTTCGGAGCAACACCATTACAAAAATTGATATCTGTACAAATTCCTTTGTCTCTTCCAACTATATTTGCTGGCGTAAACCAAACAATTATGATGGCTTTAGCGATGGTAGTTATTGCATCAATGATAGGGGTAAAAGGACTTGGGGTTCCAATATTACAAGCAATATCGAACCAATATTTAGCATTAGGGTTAATGAATGGCTTGGCAATTGTAGCTCTTGCAATTATCTTTGATAGGGTTACGCAAAGATATGGTCAAAGAATGCAAAAACATCGAGGACAAAAAAAATAAAATAATCTTTAAAATTAAAATTGTTCAGTTTCTGTTGAATCTTTCATTGCAGTCGTAGAACTTTCTCCTGAACTAATTGTATTAGATACTGCATCAAAGTAAGATGTTCCAACTTCTCTTTGATGTTTTGTTGCAGTATACCCTTCTTTTTCGTTATCAAACTCTTGTTGCTGCAATCTTGAATAAGCTGACATACCATAATTTTTATACTTTCTTGCTAAGTCAAATACTGCAAAATTTTGCGCATGAAAACCAGCCAATGTTATAAATTGAAATTTATAACCCATTTTTCCAATTTCTTTTTGAAAAATTTCAATTTCTTTGTCGGATAAATTTTTCTTCCAATTAAATGAAGGAGAACAATTATAAGCTAGCAACTTTCCTGGAAATTTAGAGTGAATAGCTTCAGCAAAATCTCTTGCTTCATTTAAGCTTGGTTTTCCAGTTTCACACCAAATTAAGTCACTATAAGGTGCATAAGCTAAGCCTCGAGAAATTGCTTGGTCTAAACCATCTTTAACATAGTAAAATCCTTCTGGTGATCTTTTCCCTGTTAAAAAAGGTTTGTCGTTTTCATCTATATCATTTGTAATTAACTTTGCTGCGTTTGCATCTGTCCTTGCTAAAATAATTAACGGAACTCCCATTACATCAGCAGCAAGTCTGGCTGCTTTTAGATTTTTTATCATTGTTTGAGTAGGAACCAAAACTTTTCCACCCATATGACCACATTTTTTTTCAGATGCTAATTGATCTTCAAAGTGAACCCCAGCGGCACCTGATTTTATAAATTTTTTTGTTAATTCGTAAACATTTAGAGGGCCACCAAACCCAGCTTCACCATCAGCTACAATTGGCATTTTATAATCAACACTTTCTTCTTTGTTAGTCTTTCCTTCAGTGATTTCCATATGCTGTATTTGATCAGCTCTAATTAAAGCATTATTCATTGCTTCTACTAATTTAGGAGCGCTATCGTAGGGATATAAACTTTGATCTGGATACATTTCTCCAGCGCTATTTGCATCGGCAGCAACTTGCCAGCCACTTAAATAGATAGCTTTAAGCCCAGCCTTTGCGTGCTGAACAGCTTGATTTCCAGATAAAGAGCCAAGTGTGTTTACGTAGGACTCGGTATTTAGTAAATTCCATAATTTTTCTGATTGCAACTTACAAAGAGTATATTCAATATTAAAAGTTCCCTTTAGTTTTTCAACTTCTTCCTTTGTATAATCTCTCTTAATACCCGCGAATCTTTTAAGATCAAAAGATATATTTCTGGGTTTAATTTTTGAACTCATTAATATTTTTAGATTATGTTGGCTTTACTCTGCGTTTTTTTGAATATCATTCATTCCCGAGCTGCCCCAATCCTGGTCATCTTCTTTAATATAGAGCCCACTTTCCGAGAATTGGTTATGAGCTTTTGTATTAGAAGTTTCTAGATTATTGTTTTCGGTATTTAATGATTCATTCATAAATTTACTGTATTTACAAAATTATAAATTTTCAATACTATTCTTGATATTGCTTGTAAATACGTGTAAATTAATAATTACTAATCTGTAAAGTTTGTAAATATGAATCAAATAAATCAACAAATAGGCCGTAGAATCAAAACCAAAAGGAGGAAAATTGGTATTACTCAAGCAGAATTATCAAAAAAATTATCTATCTCACCTAGTTATCTCAACCTCATGGAAAGTGGTAAACGCAAAATTAATTTAGATTTGTTATTAAAAATATCAAACGAACTAAATTTAGAAATATCAGACATATCAAAAAAATTAGATACAAACTTATATCAAAATTTAATGGATTTACTTGGAGATAATTTGTTTGAAAATTTAGATATAACAAATTTTGATGTTAAAGAATTAATCAACACAAGTCCTTTGATAGCAAAAGCACTTGTTAAACTCGGTGATAATTATAAAAAAAAAAATCAAGATATAGTTAGTAAAGTAGAAAATATATCTGGTAAATTTATTGACAGCAGAAAGAATTCTTTTCCAGGAGAGGTAGTTTCTGACTTTATACAAGAAAATGAAAACTATTTTCCTAAACTAGAAGAATTCTCTAGTAATTTTTTTAGTAAAGCACAAACCAATAATAGAATGGGTTACTCTTCGATATGTGAATATTTAATTAATAAACATGGAATTCAAGTTAAAGATGTTGTGCCTGACGAAAACAAACCCTTTACTAAACAGTTTGATCCAATTAAAAAAATATTTATTTTATCTGACTATTTGACCTTAGAAAGTAAAAAACTTTATGCCGCTGCTCAAGTTGCTCAGCTAGAAGCTAATGAAACAATAGATGAATATTTAAATTCGTTTTCTTTTCCTACAAAAGAGTCAAGAAAACTATCAAAAGTTGCACTTTTAAATTATGCGGGTGCAGCAATTATTATGCCTTATAAATATTTTTATGAAGAATGCATTAAACAAAGATATGATGTTGAGCTTCTTCAAAATACTTTTGCTACATCATTTGAACAAGTAGCCCACAGAATTACCTGTCTGCAAGATCCTAAAATGAAAGGGGTTCCATTTCATATGCTAAGAGCTGATGTGGCTGGCAATATTTCAAAAAGATTCTCTTTATCTGGAATTGAAATACCAAGGTATGGTGGTGCTTGCCCTAGATGGAATATTTATGCAGCGTTTACTATGCCGGGAAAAATTAATGCTGCCGTTTCAAAAATGCCTAATGGAAAAAAATATGTTTGTATAGCAAGAACTGTAGAAAAAGGTGTAGGAAAACATGGAATGTTTAAAAGTTTATTATCTATAGGTCTGGGATGTGAAGTTAAATATGCAAGTAATTTTGTTTATGCAGATACATTGAATTTAAACGATAAGAAAACAGAAACTCCAATTGGTGTTAACTGTAGAACTTGTGATCGCATGGACTGCCAACAAAGAGCTTTTCCTCCACTTCATAAAAAATTTGATATAGATCTTAATAAAAGAGGAATTTCAGTTTATGTTGCGGATTAATTAAATACTTTAAATTAGTGTTTGCAAAATTTTAAAGATAGGATATTTTACAATCATGTTAAATAAAAAACTTTTTTACATTAATGGAAAATGGGTTTCTCCAAAAAATTCTAAAGAAATTAAAGTCATAGATCCCGCAACAGAAAATGAATGTGCAGCCATATCTCTGGGAGGAAAGGACGATGTAAATGATGCAGTTATTGCAGCAAAAAATGCTTTTGAATCATGGGCATTCACAAGCAAAGAAAAAAGAATAGAGTTGTTAGAAAAACTCTATGTAATTTATAAAAAAAGATGGGAAGAAGTTGCTAAAGCTATTACTTTAGAAATGGGAGCTCCAAAAGATTTTTCAACCAAAATGCAAGCAAGTGCAGGAGCGAGCCATATAAAATCATTTATTAAATACTTAAAAGAATTTAATTTTGAAAAAACTCTTGGTGATCATGCTAAAGATCAAAAAATCCTTTATGAACCTAAAGGAGTTTGCGCACTTATTACTCCTTGGAACTGGCCGATGAATCAAGTTTGCCTTAAAGTAATACCAGCACTTGCGGCTGGATGTACAATGGTCCTTAAACCATCTGAATTAGCACCTTTATCATCAATGATACTTGCTGAAATGATAGATGAAGTAAAATTTCCAGCAGGTGTATTTAATTTAGTTAATGGCGATGGCGCTACAACTGGTGATGCTTTAACAAGCCACCCAGATGTAAATATGATTTCATTTACTGGCTCAACTAGAGCAGGATCATTAATTTCCCAAAATGCAGCAAAAGATTTTAAACGAATAAGTTTAGAGCTGGGCGGAAAAGGAGCAAATATAATTTTTAAAGATGCAGATCCTGAAGC
>Ga0209091_10004930_pt1 | contig 10274 bp, 12 predicted proteins | sample ArcticOcean_MG_C_6_FD_187438 | JGI IMG/M metagenome (GOLD analysis project Ga0209091, IMG submission 187438) | Marine microbial communities from western Arctic Ocean - ArcticOcean_MG_CB8_128 (SPAdes) (version 2) | ecosystem: Environmental > Aquatic > Marine > Oceanic | place: Arctic Ocean... | reverse complement strand
TGGAACTGCATTGGCTGATGGAAAGGCTACATTATCAAAATTATCTCCACTAAAACCTTGGTTTGCTTTAGCACCTCCAGTACATGGATTCAAAAGAAGCACCAAGAAATTATATGGTCAAAAAGGTGTTCTTGGAGCTAACAAAGAACTTGATACTATCGTTAGGAGAATGATTTAACATGGCAACTAGATTACGAAAGACTCGAAGACTTAGAGGTGGCAGACACATGGGTTGGGGCCAAGTAGGTCAACACCGTGCAAGTGGTCACAAAGGTGGTCTTGGAATTACTGGTATGAAGAAACATCATAGAAGTACTATGATAAAAGAAGATCCAAACCATTATGGTCATGAACCTCCTGCAGTACCTCATCCAAATATTATAAAAAAATGGGCAGGTATTAGAGATCTAGATGATTTATTCGTTCAATTCGGTAAAGAAGAAAATGGTAAAAAAATGATTGACCTTGAAAGTGCAGGATATGATAAACTACTTGGCGGTGGAGTAATCACTAATTCCTATTCTGTAAAAATTAAACAATTTACTGGACTAGCTGAAGAAAAAGTAAAAGCTGCTGGCGGTGAAATTCTTCAATCTCCATCTAAACAAAAAACTGCTGAGGCTTAGATAACTGAAAATGGCTGAGGGTTCTATTACTTCTATTATTCGAAAAGTAGTTTTTAAAGCAGAACCATACTTACCTCAAGTTCCAAAACCTAAAAAGAAAATTTCACTTCAAACTAAATTACTTTGGTGTGGTGTTGCATTACTTATCTACATGGTAATGGGGCAAACTCCGTTATATGGTGCCACAGCTCCTGAATTTGATTTTCTAGCATTTGCTAGGGTTATTTTTGCATCTCAACAAGGTACTTTGATTGAACTAGGAATTGGTCCTATTGTAACAGCTGGACTCTTGATGCAATTATTGAGAGGTTCTGATATTTTGAAATTTGATTTTAAGAAACCTGAAGAAAGAGGTATTTTTCAAACAGCTACTAAGTTAGTAACTTATGTTGTAATTGTAGTTGAATCTATTGTATACGCTGCAGCTGTGTATGGTGGTGCCACTGAACCATTTGTTCTGTATGTGATTATAGGGCAGCTGATGGCGGCGTCTATCATAATTATGTTCATGGATGAATTAATTCAAAAAGGCTGGGGACTTGGCAGTGGAATTAGTTTATTCATTATGGCAGGTGTTGCACAACAAATTCTTTGGAGTATGTTTAGCCCGTTACCTGCTGGTGATGGTGGAATGATTGGTATTATTCCATATGTTGTAGAGTCTGCTTTTGCTGGTGATCTTGGAAATGTATTATTCCGTTCAAATCAACTGCCTAGTATTTTTGGACTTTTCCTTACTGCTGGAATACTTTTGATACTTGTATTTACACAAGGAATTAAAATTGAAATTCCAATTGTTTCTACAAAATACCGAGGCTTTGCTGCTGTTTATCCTATCAAATTGATGTATGTTTCTAACATTCCAGTAATTTTAGCATCTGCATTAACTGCAAACGCTGTATTTGTATTTCAAATGATTTGGTCCAACTTTAATCCACGTAACAATAATTTCTTTGTAAATTTTATAGCTCAATTTGATCCAACAAGTCCTTCTACCCCTATTGGCGGACTCATTTACTATGTCACTCCTCCAAGAGGTTTGGATGTTGCAGCTTTGGATCCAATGCGTGCAGTGGGATATGTTCTATTTATGATTGGAATTGTAATTGTATTTGGTAGATTGTGGGTTGAACTTGGTGGTTTATCTCCAAAGACTGCAGCTCAAAATTTGCTTGATGCTGATGTACAAATTCCTGGATTTAGAAGATCAAATGCACCTGTTGAAGCATTACTGAACAAATACATTCCATCTGTAACCATTATTGGGTCTGCAATTTTGGGTCTCTTAGCAGGAGTATCTGATGTACTTGGTGTATTTGGCTCTGGAATTGGAATCTTACTTATGGTAGATATTCTCATTAATTATTACACACAGTTAGTTAGAGAACAAGTAGAAGTTGTTATGCCGCGGTTGGGTGCCTTACTTGGTAGAAAATAAAAAAATTATTTTAGTTGGAATCCCTGGTGTTGGAAAAACTACATTGTTAACAAAAATGGTTGAAATCTTAAAAGATCATAAGAAAAATGTAGTTGTAATTAATTATGGGAGTTTAATGTTTGATGTTGCTAAAGAAAATGGATTAACTGACAGGGATCAATTAAGAAAATTATCTGTATCTGAACAACAACGTCTTCAAAAAATTGCTGCAGAAAAAATTGCTGGACATGAAGAAGAAGTTGTAATTATTGATACTCATGCATTTATCAGTTCACCTGAAGGATACTATCCTGGATTACCTGAACATGTTTTAAAAATTATTAAACCTGACAATTTTGTTTCTGTATCTGCAAAACCTGAAGAAATTTACAATAGAAGAATGAAAGACAATACTCGAAGTAGAGATAACATAACACTCGCTAACATTAAGAAGGAGCTAGATGTTCAATCTGGTATGATATCTGCATGCGCTGTAATTACAGGCTCTCCTGTTAGACTTGTTCTTAATGGTGAGGGAAAAATTGATGAAACAGCTGATAAAATTATCCGGGCAATAGGACTGTAAAAAATGGATTTTAACTTTATTCTACTCTTTATTGACTCAGCATTTCTCCAACTACCTGATTTTCTAGGTGGTGAAGGTAGACAAGCACTTGGTAGTGACGATCCTATGGTTAAGGGTATCATTGTAACTATGTTTGCTGTATCTGGATTTGGTATTTTACTTAATGTTTTCAATTCTGCAGTTAGAAAAAAAATGGTTGATCAAACAAAACTAAAACGAATTATGAAGGAAACTAAAGCATGGCAAAAAGAAAGAATGACTGCAATGAGAGCTAAGGATACTGCAAAATCTGCAGAACTGAGCAAAAAGTCTTCGTACATGAACAAAATGTCTATGGAGATGATGCAAATGAATATGCGACCAATGATGATTACCTTCGTACCTTTAATTCTAATATTTTATCTTGTACTGCCAGCTCTCTTTACATACACAGTAGCTATTTCTCCAATTCCACTTAATGTAATTCCTGGAGATATGTTCCAACTAACTTGTACTGCAGAACAAGCTTTAGATTCAACAAACGTATGTTTTGGTAAAGAAAATCACTTAATGCTTTGGGCTTGGTATTTCCTTTCTTCTATTGCATTTAGTGGAATTATAATGAGACTTACTAAAACTTCAATGGATCTAGGTTGACCGCATCTATTGTTATATCTGGCCCTCCTGCAGTTGGAAAAACAACTGTTGCTAAAGGATTAGCTAAAGAATTTAATTTACAATATCTAAGTGGTGGAGATGTTTTAAAAGAAATGGCTAAGGAACATGGATTCAACTCTGATGGTGATGATTGGTGGGATACTGAAGAAGGAATGAAATTTCTAAGTCAGCGTGAACAAAATTCTGAATTTGATAAAAATTTAGATAAAAAATTAACTGATATTTTTAATCAAGGTGGAATGGTGATTACAAGTTATACACTACCCTGGTTAATTGATACTGGTGTGAAGATATGGTTAGATGGTTCTCATGAAAGTAGTACACAGCGAATGAAATCTAGAGATAACATGAGTTCTGAAAATGCATATGAAATTACAAAGTCTCGCTTTGATAAAAATAAGGCATTATACAAAAAACTTTATGATTTTAATTTTGGTGAAGATAAGGATGTATTTGATGTGATTATTAATACTGACAATCTTACAGCACAACAAGTAATTGATGTTACCACTGAACGTGTGAGAAAACTACTATGACTTTAAAACAACTTGAAAATCTAATTGAGATTGATCAGGATATCACTGATGATGCTTACGGTGTCTACTATGATAAACGAACTATTGAACAACTCCTGGCTAACGGAATTATTCTTTTAGATAAACCTCCTGGACCTACAAGCCATGAAACTGTAGCCTGGACAAAACGTATTTTGAAACTTGAAAAGATTGGACATAGTGGAACTTTGGATCCTCAAGTTTCAGGTGTTTTACCTTTGGGATTGGGTGAGGCAACTAAAGCTTTAGGTGTTTTACTTTTAGGTCCAAAAGAATACCATGCACTTGGCAGAATTCATTCATTACCTTCTAAAGAAAAACTTGCTAGTATTGTTGAAATGTTTACTGGCGAAATTTTTCAAAAACCTCCACAACGTTCTGCAGTTGTTAGACAAACAAGAACTAGAGCTATCTATGAATTTGAAATTATTGAACAAAAAGAAAGACTACTCTTAACTAGAATTTTATGTGAGGCCGGAACCTATATTCGAAAATTATACTATGATATTGGGGAAGTTTTAGGACCTGGTGGAACGATGATTGAACTTAGAAGAAGTCGAGTTGATCAATTTCATGAAAGAGATGGTTTAGTAACCCTACATGAATTGGCTGATGCATTTGCTGTCTGGGAAGAAAAAAAAGACGATACTAAATTAATGAAAATGATAATACCTGTTGAACGTGCACTAAGTGAATTAAAATCTGTTGTAATTCGTGATTCTGCAGTAGATGCAATGTGTCATGGTGCTCAACTTGCAATCCCTGGAGTTTTAAAAATATCGTCCAATTTGAAAGTAGGTGATATTGTTGCAATTTACACGCAAAAAGGTGAAGCTGTTGCATTAGCTGAAGCAACCATGAGCGAAGAAGAAATTCGTGATGCTGTTAAGGGGTATGCATTTGTTACAAAGAGAATAATTATGGCTCCAAATACTTATCCAAAAAAATGGAGAACAAAAGTTATTCCTCCAAAGGATTAAAACATCCTAAATTTATTTTCTAAGAATTGTTAGCAAAAAGTCTCATTATTTTTATTGTTGTTGGTATAATTGCTGGATTTGGAATTGGTATTTACACAATTGATTATAAAACTAATAATCAATTAGTTTTTGTTGATGGCTCTTCTATTTCTATAGTTACTGAAAAATTTGATTTTAAACAAGATGAGTTGATAGAAATTAAAATTATCAATTCTGGAACTAACTCATTAACTTTTTTGAATTCATCATGTGATTTAAAAATTACTGGTTTGTTTGGAATTCTAATTTATTCTCCTACCTATCCTCCCGTACCTTTTACCCTTGATCCTATGGATGAAGTTGTTCTTTCCTGGGATCAAATTAAAAATAATGGTGAATTTGTATCTGATGGTGTTTACAAAATATTTGTACACGGAATTGATTCAGATGGAAATACTGTTGAAAAATCAGCTACCGTAAGCATTTGGAAGTAGTTTTCTATATACGAATGATACAATTTATAATCACATTTTATAAAATAGAATTGTCGCAAGACTTCTGCCGAGGTCGCCTAGCCTGGTAGGGCGCGCGCCTGGAAATTGTTTAACCATAAAGCGCGTTCTCGCAAGGGAACGGGAGTTCAAATCTCCCTCTCGGCGCCATTTTATTTGTCTAGATTTTCTATGATTTCGTTAAATTTCCAAGGTCCACATTGTGCTTCCATATTTTCGTTTTGAAATAGACCTGTTTTGTGTAATTGATTTACCACATGTGCTGAAAATGGTAGTGCCCCTGTAGCTCCTGGTGAATTATAATTTAAAATATGAAATGACATGTCGCCTTGAAGTAAAATTACATCTGGAATAAATTTTCCATCTTGATCAATAACTGACGATCTAATTCCTGCAGTTCCTTTTTGTGTAATTCTACTTTCATCTATTGTTGGTAAGAATTTCTTAACCCTATTCACCATTACAGATTTTGACATTGATGATTGTATTTCTGTCATTACAAGTTTTTGAAATTGTTTATCAAAAATTGTTTTTCTTGCTCCTGACCCTAACATTTCAAGTGTTTTTGGAATGAATTCTTTTATGTTTTCTGATTTATTGTATCCGTATGGACTAAATACTGGAACTGCGTTTGGTCCAATTTCACAACTTCCATCTACTTTCATAATCCAATGAGGATCTAAAAATGGATATTCTGTAAATTCAGGAACAGAATAGACACTTTTTTTTGTTAAATTGTTGTATTCTTTTGGAACTTTCCAATACTCTCCTCTAAAATGAACATCTGTTAAATTTTTAGCAATGTCTAATTGATGTGCAATGTTTATGGATTCTCCTCCTGCAGCATTTATTAGAAATTTTGTATGAATTTCATCTTTTTTATTTAATGTCAGGGTCCATCCCTTTTCACTTTTTTTAATTTTTGTAACTCTTGTATTTACAAGAAATTTTGTATTGTTTCTTTTACTATCATGCATTATTGCATTTGTACACAATGAATAATCAGTTGATGCATCCTTGTGGACATATAATGCAGATTCACATTTTATTTCTGGTTCTATTTTTTTTAGTTCTTCTTTGTCGAGTAATTCAATATCCTTATCTTTCAAACCATTTTGTTTTCCCCACTTACAATATTTTTCCAGAATCTTGATATCTTTTTCATTTATTGCGACTTCAATCACTCCATCTTTTTTAAACGGGATATTTTTTAATTTACAATACTGTTCCCACATATCATATCCGTGAAATGCTGTTTTAGCAAACAACTTTTTCTTTTCAGGATTGTATAGGTATGGTGCATGAACTTTTCCAGTATTTCTACTACTCGTATGTTGTGCAACATTATTCTCTTGTTCTATAACTGCAATTTTTTTTGATTTATTTAGAAATGATAAAAAATATGAAATTGAAGTTCCTAAAATTCCACCCCCAATTATTATTAAATCAAAATTGTCTTTCACTTATTTTTAATTTATACTGGAGAATATTAAATTAGTATCACTCAAGATTAATATCTGATATAATTTCCAATTTTATTATGATGCCTGATAAATGTTCAGTTGCAGAAGAGGGGAAACAATGTGTTAATCCTCCGGAATTTATTGTGTCTATCGTTGATGATAAAGATGAATACATGTTTGGATTAACTTGTCAGAAACATCGATCCATCGTATCTGGTAAACTTGGAATTTTACAAAATGAAGGTAAAATACATAATGGAAAAATTAGCTTTACTCCTGTGAAAACAGTTGGAACTGACTGTGTTCATGGTGATGTTGATGATTTTGTTCAAATTGACATGAAAAAATTCTAATAATTCGCTTTTCTTAATTGATTATTGCTTTTTGAACTATTATCTGATATAATTAAAATTGATGATGTATTGATAATTACAAAAAATATTGGTGCAACATGCGAAATTCGTAGTAATTCTCTTAGTATTAGACAAAAAGAAAAATGGATTACAATTGGTGATAATGATGGTCCTGCACACATGCACGTTAATTCTGAGATGATTGATTCAGCAGAATTTATCCAAGAACAAAAGCCTGATAAAATTAGTTTTAGTGTGAGATTTTTTGATAAACATAATGAGCGTGTAATTGCTGCATTTTTTACAAAAATGTATGATGAATCAAAAAATTTGATTTCTTCAAGAAAAGAACTCTATGATTCATTACATAACAAGTATTCTTCTAAAGTTAAATTTTAAAAAAAAATCTTGTCTGAAAAAGACAAGCAAAAAAGTATTAGTTTTCTAATTCTTTTTTCTTTTTCTCTTTTTCAGTTTTTATTTTTGCTAATTCTAATTCTTCGTTAGTATGTTTGAATTTTTTCAACTTGTTATTATTTTATAATTTCAATATAAAAACTCAACATTTTATTGAACTCTCACTTACGCGTGATAATCAATAACCTATGGAATAAATTGGTTTTTTACCCCTTATTCCTAGAATCAGATTTTTGATAGTAATTTCAGACATTTTAGATCTAGTTTCTTTTGTAGAACTCCCTACATGTGGTGCTAATACTATATTTTCTAATTTAAGAAATGGATGGTTTTTGTTTATTGGTTCTGTCTCAAATACGTCTAATCCTGCACCTGCAATAATTTTTTCTTTTAAGGCTATTGCAAGATCTTTTTCATTTACTACTTTACCACGTGATGTGTTTATCAAAAATGCTGTGTTTTTCATTTTTCTAAAAATTTTCATATTGAAGATCTGGTTAGTTTCTTTTGTATGTGGTACGTGGATTGATATAATATCACTTTGAGAAATTAATTTATCAAATGTAGTGTATTTCACACCTATTTTTTCTTCCTCAGTTTTAGAAATTTTTTTCCTATTGTGATATATAATTTTCATGTCAAATGCTTTTGCTCTTTTAGCAAGTGTTTTTCCAATTCTACCTAAACCCATTATACCTAAGGTTTTTCCATGAAGGTCCAATCCCACATAATCATATGCTCCGTAGATTTGCTTCCATTGTCCTTTTCTGATAATTCTATCTCCCTCTGAAATTCTTCTTAGCGCATCAAGTAATAGCGCAAATGCCATATTTGCAGTTGCATCTGTTAAAACTTCTGGAGTATATCCAACTCTAATTTTATTTTCTTTTGCAAATTGTGTATCTATATGATCATATCCAACACTGTATGTGCTGATTACTTTGAGCTTTTTTGCTAACTGGATTGTTTCTTTATCTATTTTATCATATGGAAAACAGATTAAACCGTCTACTTCTTTAATTTTAGATTTTAATATTTTTTGAGATATGGGTATTTTTCCTTTATGAATTTCAACTTGGAATTTCTTTCTTAACTCTTTTAATGCAAAATCATGTATAGTTCTTGTAAGTAAAATTTTCTCTTTCACTAGTCTTCAGATTTATCTCAAACCATTTATACGATTTCTTTGTATAATTACCATGTCTTCAAAAATTGAAGAAGAAGAAGAATTTGCTATTTGTGTAGCCTGTGGCAATTCTATTGAAAAATGTATGTGTGTCTGTCCTTATTGTGGTGAACGTGATAAATGTGAATGTGCATTATTTGATGCAGCGACAGGTGGATAATTGATTAATTATTTACCATGTGGTTCTTATTTGAAACAGGCTTGTGAATATCTGTGAGTACAACTGATTTTACTTGGTTGATTGGTGGTCCACAAGGAAGTGGGGTTGAATCTGGCGCAAATATTTTTTCTAAGGTTTGTGCTGAAATGGGATATCAAATATTTGGCAAAAGAGAATTTTATTCCAATATCAAGGGTGAACACAGCTACTTTACAGTTAGAATTTCTGATGAAAATATTCACTCCAATGTTAATGCTGTAAATTTAATGGTGTCTTTTGACGCTGAAACAATTTTCCGTCATTTTGATGAAATTGCATCCAATGGTGGAATTATTTATGATTCTGAATTAGAAAATACTACTACTGATAGAGTAAATACTTTGGATTCTCCATTTAAAGATCGATTACATAAATTTCTGGAATCAAAAAATAAACCATTCACTATTGCTGGAGTCTTAGAAGTAGCTAAAGAAAATGGAGTAAAACTTTATCCTGTTTCTTTCAAAAGTTTACTTCAAACTCTTTCTGAAGAAGTTGATAATCCTAGATTACGTGGTTTAGTTAGAATGTACAATGTACTTGGTGTTTCACTGTCTTTAGGATTGATAAAAATGCCATCAACATCTTTAGTTGATTCCATTGATGACATATTTTCTAAAAAACCAAAAATTGCAGAGATTAACAAACAAGCTGCAAATTTTTCTTACAATTATGCATCAAATAATTTTGAAAATTTTAATCATACCCTAACTGGTACACAAAAACAACCTGATACAATTCTTGTTCAGGGTCACTTTGGAACTTCACTTGGAAAAATGGTTTCAGGTTGTAGATTTCAATCCTATTACCCGATTACTCCTGCATCTGATGAGAGCGTATATTTGGAATCCAATGAAATTTTAGAAATTGAAAATAATAGACCTGGCTCTACTATTGTTATTCAAACTGAGGATGAAATTTCTGCAATGGGTATGATGATTGGTGCTGCCCTTACTGGAACTCGTTCATCAACCTCTACTTCTGGTCCTGGATTTGCATTGATGACTGAAGCACTTGGCTGGGCTGGAATTAATGAGGTTCCAGTAGTAATTACACTCTATCAAAGAAGTGGACCTTCAACTGGTTTGCCTACTCGTCATGGCCAGGATGATTTACTTTTTACTGTTTTTGCTGGATGTGGAGATTTTCCAAAAATAGTTTATGCTTCAGGTGACATTGAAGAGAGTTTCTATGATACTGGTAATTGTTTTAATTATGCTGACAAATACCAAATCCCTGTAATTCACATGATGGATAAATTTTTGTCAAGTTCTGTTGTAACTTGTAAGAAATTCAATCCAAAGAAAATTTCAATTGATCGTGGTAAATTGTTAGATAAAGTTGA
>Ga0209091_10004926_pt1 | contig 10278 bp, 10 predicted proteins | sample ArcticOcean_MG_C_6_FD_187438 | JGI IMG/M metagenome (GOLD analysis project Ga0209091, IMG submission 187438) | Marine microbial communities from western Arctic Ocean - ArcticOcean_MG_CB8_128 (SPAdes) (version 2) | ecosystem: Environmental > Aquatic > Marine > Oceanic | place: Arctic Ocean... | reverse complement strand
CATAGTTAATTGTGATAGTTGTGGTTTCAGCAGCCTTAGCAGCGGCACCCTGGTAGGCGGCTGTACCTTGCATAGCCGTACTCGCAGCACCCATTCTGGCACCCATGGCTCCACCCGCGGCACCCATTTGACCTCCAGCTCTACCAGCCATAGCACTTAAAGCAGCCATCTTAGACATTTATTATACCTTAAGAAAATTTATGAGGTCGTTCCTGGTCTTTTTCTGAAACCATCCTAAATTCTTTAATTTTTTTGCACATATGTAGTATCTTTGATCATTAAATGGACGATCTTCGATATACGTGATCCATTCATCATAATTTGTGGTATTTTTGACGATTTCTATGATAAGTTGTGTCACTTCCATGACGGTAAGTTCATCATCCGATGCGATGTTGTATACTTCACCTGGTACACCTCGTTTCCATACAACATCAACAGCGTCCACGACGTCGTCTACATGCATAAACGCTCTCTTAACTGTCGCGGATTTAGAACCATGGATGGTACATTTTTTACCATCTTTTAATAATCGTTTAAATTTTGGTATAAGTTTTTCTGGATACTGGTTTGGACCATAGACGTTATTACAACGTATCACTTTGATGTTCATACCAAATGATTCTATGTATGAACGAACTATCATCTCAGCTGCAGCTTTAGAAGCTGAGTAAGGGTTTGTGGGTCGTAAGACACCTTCATCTTCTGTGAATGGTACATCAGTTTTAGACTCTCCGTAGACTTCATCTGTACTAAAGTGTATCAGCTCTACATTTGGTATATGTCTTCGACACGCTTCAACGAGAACATGTGTAGCATGTGTATTATCCATAGTAAATGATAGAGCATTGTCAAATGAATTATCTACATGACTTTGTGCCGCGAAATGAAAGATAGTAGTGAACTGATAAAGTTTAATGAGATACTCAATGAGTTCTTTATTTCCGACATTTCCCTTTACGAATGTGGCTACACCTGGGTTTACATTTTCTATATTTGAACAGTAATCAAGTTTATCTACATTTATAAAATTTATATTTGGATATTTATCTTTCATTCGATTAAGGAAGTTTGAAGCTATAAAGCCACATCCACCTGTGACCATTACATTACTGAACATCGTCCGTTTAGTTTATGGTCTGCAAATGTTTTAAGTAAATTACACACACGGTCTACATCCTCGACGGTCATTCCGTGGTGCGCACCGAGAAGAAACCCATCCTTCATGATATTGTCTGCATTTTCAAATTCTTCGAGATATTCTCTGAAAGCTGGGTGTCGTGTGATATTTCCTGCAAAAGTGACACGTGTTTGTACATTATTACGTTCCATAAACTTGACGAGTTCTAGTCTATGTGGACACTGGAAAGGAATAGCGAGCCAATTGGGCTTTTTTGAGTCATCTGGGAGTGTATAATAAGGACAATCCTGTAGATTTTCGAGATAACGTTCAATATTTTGGCGTCGTTTCTTCAAGAATCCTTCGAGTTTATCGAGTTGGACGAGACCGAATGCTGCGTTCATTTCACATGCTTTGAGATGATACCCTGCAACACCGTATAAAAACTTCCAATCATATGGAATACCATCTACCGAATGGTTAAACCGTTCACTTGGCTCCTCGATATTATCTCCTATACGCCCCCAATCTCTGTACATGAGAGCCTTTTTGAGATGCTCTTCATCATTAAACATAACCATTCCACCTATTCCACCTGCCGTAATAACATGACTCGCATAGAAACTTGTAGTGCTGATGTCTGTACAGGGAGTATTTGTGATGGTATCAGCGGAATCTTCAAAAAGAATAAGTTCTGGAAAAGCTTCACGAATCGCTTCCCAATCTGGTACGTTTCCTATGAGATTAGGGAGAATGAGACACTTCGTCTCCGGAGTAACAACTTTCTTGAGCTGGTCAACACTGGGTACGTACGTATCAAGCTCAACGTCACAAAATACCGGTTTCATACCAAGTTGAACGATAGGAGCGACAGTCGTAGCAAATCCACACGCAGGTGTTACAATCTCAGAACCCTTGGGTAAATCGATTGCATGTAACCCCAATAAAATTGCACTACTACCAGAGTTTACAAATAGTCCATGCTTCTTACCAAACAATTGGGACACCCTCTTCTCAAACTCCACCGTACGTTCACCAAAACCGGCGAGCCAGCCGTCGCGAAGACAATCTTCGACAGCTTTAATTTCTTCTTCTCCGTATGATTCAAATTTATTCGGGGCGTACCAGACCTTCTTTACCATATAGGTTAAAGACATCTCTATTCTTTAAATGAGATGAAAGTGTGTGTTCTTGGTGCGGGTGGTTTTGTAGGTAAACACTTAATACGAAATTCAAATTGGGTAGGTATAACTCGTAATGATTTGAATCTAGAGGACCAAGATGAGGTGGAAAAGTATTTCAATACTAATATATACGATGTCGTCATACATTGTGCGGTAGTGGGTGGAAGTCGGTTGAAAAAGGATAAGGGTGATGTGATATGGAAAAATATACTCATGTTTGAAAATGTAATTAAGGTTTTCAAAGGTAAACTCATATACTTTTCGAGTGGTGCAGCTCTTAGAGGTACTCCACCAACAGACCCATATGGTCTTTCTAAATGGATCATCGATAAACGTATTGATACTATACCAAACGCTTATTCACTGCGTATATGGGGATGTTATGGTGAGAACGAATTATCTACTCGCTTTAGTGCTGTATGTAAACGTGAGGGGCATGTCGTCATTGATCAAGACAGATATTTTGACTTCATCGACATCGAAGATGTTAAGAAAATTGTTCAGGAGTATGTCACATGTAGATGGGTGATGCCAAAGCTATGTAATCTCGTGTACCCAGAGAAACTTTTACTTTCTCAATGGGCGGAGAGGTTTGGAGCTACATGGGAAGTACTCAACATGAACTCATTAGGTGAGAGTTACGTATCTATACGTAATTAATTTTCGATGTTATACCATTATCAATTTTTATAGACTGACCCGTTATGGATGTGTTGTCAAAACAGAGTAAATAACACATTTTACAAATGTCATTCACATCAATGAAATATGGTGCCATTTTTAGGTACTCTTCTTTTGAGAGAGTGTCCACGGTCATCGCATTATCGATGGGTCCGGGTAAAATTGAATTAATGAGTATGTCATCGTCGTATAGTGTAACACTCGAAGCTCGAACAAGACCCCCGATGGCACTTTTTGATACACAATACGACAGTTTATTCACTCTACCCATGTCTTCGAGTATGGAGCTGACGATACACATTCTCGCACCATTGTTAATTTTTTTATGATGCAGTAAATAATCCATAGATTTTGTGATGGCGTTGATGTTTACATTCATGATATCATCGTATACGGAAGATGTGAGAATACCCATTCTATCATTTTGATTAAAACCCGAACACCAAATAACCGTATCAATGTCGTCATATTTTTGAAGATTCGATAATTCATTGGGTCGTAACATATCATAGTCACTCCGAGTGACACCTGTGACCTGTTTGCCACGTGTAGTAAGGTACCCATGCACCGAACTACCCACGAACCCTGTAGAGCCGAACAAAAGAATCATAGCTTATCGATACATGAATACACATGTTTAACTAAGTTTATGTCTAGTATGGTATCTACGATGTTACAGTGTCCCTCGTTCACTTGAATGAGTTTTATAACATTTCCATCCACCTTTTTATCGTTTCGAAGTGCATTGAAAAATAGCTCCTCATCCCGGACGATAAAACGTGTATATTTTTTTATGATATCCATAAATGGTTGATACTTTGTGAGGTACTGACCAAAATAAGCATCTACGACGTACATACCCAAGAGTACGGCTATACCGTGTGGTACTTTGAAATCGGACATCGTTTCAAATACATGCCCAAACGTGTGACCATAATTGAGTATGGGTCGAATCGTTTCCTCGTATTCATCTTCTTCAATAAATGCTTTTTTGATGTTCAGACATGTTTTGATAGAATCTTTGATATTTTCACCGTCCCACTGGATATCAGCTATAGTGTAAAGTTTTAACATTTCACCTATACCCGAATGCACATCCTCCTGTTTTAATGTTTCGAGGTAATCAGTATTTATAAAAACGGAGTCGGGTGGATACATCGTACCTAATTGATTTTTAAATCTATCCAGATTTACGTTAACCTTTGAACCGATAGAACTATCACACATAGATAATAACGTTGTTGGTGTGTACGTCCAATGTACACCTCGTTTATACATGGAGGCTGCCATACCACTTATATCTTGAGTTATACCCCCACCTACGACATGTAAGGTGTCACTCTTTTTGATATTGGATATAGACATATATTCCAAAAGCTCCATGACACCATCCATATTTTTATTCTTTTCTACAGCATCTATAAAAAATACTCGACTCGATTCTGAAGATAAATTATACAATTCATCAACTTTTCTATCAATTATGAGAATATCATTATTTACAGGATTTATTTTTGTTTTGCAAAATTCTACACTATATATTTTATTCCTAGATTTAAGTTTTATGAAATTTTCATTTTTTTGGTTATATGTTAAATGTGTACTTCCTATTGTGAATGACATATAATTATTATTCGTATAATCTTTATATCTAGTTTAAAGATAATATCTCTATTTAAGAAATGGCGAGTTCCCTCATCAATCATTTAACTATTTTGAAAAAATGTGGAGCTATGGGTGTCAAAACATCATTTGAGGATGAGGGTGCACACCCAATAAACGTTTACAAACTACGAAACATCACGAATAAGGTTGGTTTGGATCTGAATATTAAGATTGGTGGTGTAGAGGCTAAGACTGATTTCAATCTAGCTATGGACATAGGAGTAGATGGTGTGGTAGCTCCTATGGTCGAAAGTGAATTTGCACTTTCTAAATTTACATCATTTTCTAAAGAGTATGAAGTGAGTAAAGGTATAAACGTCGAGTCCCTACAGGGACTGTTGAACATGGCTTCTATGTTACGTTCAGACACCATGAACCATATAGATTATATCTGTATAGGTCGGGTCGATTTGGTTTCGTCGTTGAACAAAGATAGGGAATATATTGAATCTCCCGAATTTCTTGAAATTGTCACTGATGTTCTTGTGCAAATTAAAAATAAAAATAAGAAAACGTGTATAGGTGGTGCCATTGACGTACATACATTTGATTATATCAAAAAGTTATATGATAAACAACTCATCGATAAAGTTGAAACAAGGTATATTATTTTTAATGTGAATGATAATTTTCTTTCAAATTACGAAGATTGTATTATTCGTGCACATAAATTTGATCATGATTATATGGATCTTTTGTGTAGTATAGGGACAGTTGGTATACAAAATTACACAAACAGACGTGATTTTATTAAGAAAAGGTTAGATGAATATTAAACTCTTTGAATAAACATATTTTCCTCCAATGTTTCATCATCTAAAAATGGGGCCATCTCTTCGTGCGGCACGTTTTTAAATGTACCATCCGGCATAGGTTTATTTGTCACTTTAGGAAATCTCTCTTGTTCATTACACACAACTTCTACAATTATAGGACCCGGTTTCATGTCCAAGTAGCCCACATCGTCATCTCCATTGACTCTGTAAAATGGAATATCATATGCTTTCGAAATCTTTTCAATATTACAAAATGTTATATCACTCTCAGAACTCGTACCATATTCTCTTTTGAAAACTGTACTTTGTGTGATTTTTATAGCTCCGTACCCACCATTGTTGAAAACCAATATCGTCACAGGTAGATTATTATGTTTTAGTGTCTGAAGTTCTTGTACATTAAACTGGAACGAACCGTCCCCGAGTATACAAAATGCACGTTTACCGTGGAAAGATGCACCTATAGCGACAGGTAACTCATACCCCATATCACCGTGACTACTCGTGATGAATCGGTCACCATCTTTGTACCTAAACATATGCCATGCCACGCAGTAAATTGAACCCGAGGATGCAGTCACGACAGAGTCACCAGGTTTATATTTAAAAAATTCGTTTAGGTGTGCATATGGACAGATTAGAGGTTTTGTCTTCACCGGGAGTTCGACGGACCACATATCTTTCCACTCTTTTGTTTTACTTTTCCATTTTGGATTCACATTTATTTTTGGTAATTCATTTGAAAAAAATGTTTTCAAATCCATATGAATTTTAAAATCAATTTCTTTTTCATCCATAAATTCACTTTCATCAATATCTACATATACTATCTTAGCCTCGCGACCAAACAATTTTCGATTGTATCCTGTAACACTTTTAGAGAGTCTACATCCTAAACACAATATGAGGTCTGCATTCTGAATAGCAAAGTTTCCCGATCTATTCCCGATGATTCCAACCTTTCCTATATAAGCATCACCCAAATCACTTCCGAAATAACTGACGACGTACGGAACGTCGTGTGTATGAATAAAATCCAAGAACTTATCTTTGGTTCTCGAAAGATGTATACCATTTCCTGCCAAAACTATGGGTCGTGTGGATTGTTTCCATAATGTTTCAAATTCTTTGGAGAAGGAAGTACATGATATGTTATTTGGAACTGTATAATTGGTGAGTATTTTTGGAATTTGCATGGATTGAACATCTACAGGAATAGATAACCAGACAGGACCTGGTCTACCCGTCGTAAGGTTATGATAACACTCCTGAAGCACCCTTAATGTATCCAAAGGTTCCGTTAATTCTACTGCGTATTTGGTTATACTTTTCACTGATTCAATAATATCACAATCGGAACCGAAGTATCCTCGAATTTTACCATCATGGTTTCGAATGTTATCTTTGTGGTGCACCTGCCCACTTATAAAAAATACAGGGACACTATCTTGGTAGGCGATGAGACAAGGTGTAATTGCATTTGTCGCACCACATCCCGAAGTGACACAACACACACTTGGAGTATGTTCGTATGAGGACCAACCGAGTGCTGCATAACCAGCAGGTTGTTCCCCATGTGTATATGTTACATCCATCCCTTGTCCGAAAGAATCGTTGAGATGCATTGCAAACCCACCAGTCACGGAAAAGCATTTATGTATTCCCTTACCTAAAAGAAACTCGGTGACAAAATCGGACACCTTCATACCGATTTAAAGGGAAGTAGCTTTAATTAACAATAATGACTATCTACCACGGTCAGGCTTTACAAGATAAGTTTGTTTTGAATGTTCTAAAGAAAAAGAAGAATGGGACATTTTTAGAACTTGGAGCCAATCATCCAATCGATATCAATAACACATTCACTCTCGAAAAGGATTTTGGTTGGAATGGAATTATGATTGAATTTGATGAAAAACATTTGAAAGATTACGAAGAGCATCGTAAGGATAGTGTACATGTCATAGCCGATGCAACTAAGATTGAGTATAAGAAACTCCTCGTGGAGAATAACATGCCCAAAAATATCGATTATCTCCAAATTGATTTGGATGCCGGTAACGGATCCACAATGGAAGCACTAGAAAAGATGGACAATGAAATTTTTGATGACTATAAGTTTGCAACCATCACGTTTGAACATGATTATTATTGTGCAGGTGATTACAAATCAACACGGGAAAAATCTAGGGATATATTTAAGAAGCGTGGATATGTATCAGTATTTAATGATATACATGACCGGGAACCTGATGTAGTATATGAAGATTGGTATGTACACCCCGACCTTGTTGACATGGAGTTTATTAAGAAATTGAAAATCAATAACGTTTCAAAGTATATTGATAATAACATGACTGGTAAATCAATCGATTGGAGAAGTATTTGCTATGAGGACGACATAAAAATAACGTATTCTATTCAAGTATGTAACGAGTCTCGAGAACTTTTCTCACTATTAAATTTTTTGGTCAAAACAATAGACTATGTGGATAACATTCATGTCATTGTCGACAGTCTTCATAAAACTGAAAAGGTTCAGAAAGTTTTAGACTATTTCAAAGACCGTGTAACTGTATTTGAGAGACCATTTGATTCTTTTCATAAGAATTCACAGTATCACAAGGAAGTTGCTACAGGTGACTACATTTTTGGTATAGACGCCGATGAAATGCCACAAGAATTGCTTATCAAGAGTATTAAGCAGGTTATTTCTACGACGGGTAGTGAAGTTATATTCATTCCAAGGATAAACATTCATCCGGGTATGACTCAAGAATTTTTACATAAATGTAAACAGTTCAAGGTGAATGAAATGGGATGGATTAACTGGCCGGATTTTCAAGGTCGTGTATACAAAAACGCGGACCATATTAATTGGTCCGATGAGATTCACACAAAATTATCTGGGACTGATAAGGCTATAGGCCTCAAACCTCTCCCACAATTTGCTATGTGGCACATTAAATCTATGGAGAAGCAGAAGAGTAGATGGGTGGAGAATGAAGAGAGTCAGAAAGGCTATTGTGACGGCGGGTTTGACATCACACCACCATCAACTGATAATATATATGACGAACTTATGTAATACATTTAAAAACAAATCCCGAATAAAGTAAGTCTACATGATAGATGAACATGCAGAGTTCAATGATACGTGTCAGGAATTGGAGACACGTATCGAAGAAATAGCGAATGATATGTAAAGCTTTCCAACAGACTATACACGAGAAGAATTAGTCATACTTTATAATAAATATTGTTCAGTCTCTTAAATTGCGAGAGTTTTCTCGTGGCCAACACGGAGGGTCGTATTCACGATTACTTCGAAACCAGCATCTGTGAGATTTTTACAAAATGCGACATCTTCGGAACATGTATCCCTTAACATCACACCATCTTTACCTTCAATCTCTATGAGAGGGTAGCTAAAGTATGGATACTTCAACTTCTCTATGACACCTTTTCGACATGCGAAAAATCCCATACCGTTGTATGCCACAGGTATATGTTTTGGTTCATTTTTTAGACTCTCAATAGTTTCAAATTGGAATGTTCCATATTCTTTAAAATGATCCAAGTCCCAATTTTTCACCATAGCGTAATGCTTCATATCTTCCATTCGATATATACCCGAAACAACTGGATATGTTTTTGTGTCTTCGATAAGTTCTATAATTTGTTCAGGTGTAAATAGTATATCAGAATCTACGGTGACCCAGACATCATATTCAAGTTTCCCACCAAATGGAACCTGGTCAATACCCTTTAATACATCCAAACCTAAAGTTTTCATACGTGAAAAGGTGACATAACTCGAATATTCATTCGATATCACCAATTCATATCCTTTGGATTTCAATTTCATAACTGTATCAACGAGATTCATCATAAATCTCCCTGAAAATGTTCTACCAGGAAGAGCAAGCACGACTTTCGTCATTTACTATTTAAGAATTCAATACTTTAAGTATTTCCTTAACCGCTGGGTGACGAACGATGTCTGCATCTCCCATTTCTACATGTGTGATATACTCCAGTTCTTGACACTGCATTTTATATATCAAATTTTCAAGACCGTTATCTTTCCCTAAATCACTCTGTTCTAGGTCACCAGTGACGATGAGTTTCGTACCTTCGCCAATCCTTGTAAGAAGCATCTTCATTTGGTTTGGTGTACTATTTTGCATTTCGTCGGCGATGATAAGGGTATCGGTGAATGTTCGACCCCTCATGTACCCCAATGGTTCAATAGAAATACACCTATCCATTTGAGTATGGGTCATAGACTGCTCGAAAATATCATACATTGGTCTAGTCCACGGTTCCATTTTCTGGTCCATGTCACCTGGGAGGTACCCCATATCCTCATCGGCAGTCACAATTGGACGAGTGAGTACAATTTTGGGACGCTGAAATCTAGACACATGTTCTAGGGCAACATGACACGCCAACATCGTTTTCCCTGAACCCGCTGGACCAGTTCCCACTACAATAGGTTTAGGTGACCTAAGCGCGAGCATATATTTACATTGACCAGGGGTTTTTGGGAAGTTCATCTATCTTAATTAAAGATTTTTTCCTTATATACTTTATATGGAGTTCCACTTTATAAAATTAAATTATAATGGTACGTATCTTAGTCTTGTGGATCCAAAATCTAAATCTCGTTTCGTATGTTTTGCGGAAAAAGATATAGCAATGAAGTGTCTAGAGTATTCAGCCGATTTTAGAGCTAGAAATCGTATATGGCCATCACTTGACATGTCTTCAGAAAATAGGAAATTGAAATTAAACGATGCTATAGAATATCCATATGGACCACCTCGAATTATAAAACGTTCATTAGAAA
>Ga0209091_10004917_pt1 | contig 10289 bp, 13 predicted proteins | sample ArcticOcean_MG_C_6_FD_187438 | JGI IMG/M metagenome (GOLD analysis project Ga0209091, IMG submission 187438) | Marine microbial communities from western Arctic Ocean - ArcticOcean_MG_CB8_128 (SPAdes) (version 2) | ecosystem: Environmental > Aquatic > Marine > Oceanic | place: Arctic Ocean... | reverse complement strand
ATGGAAGTGAATGTGGTATGGGTATTAAAAACTACAAAGACATCAAGCCTGGCGATAAAATCGAAGTTTATGATAGAAAAGAAGAATCTCAATCAATGTAATAATTTTTAATGGCATCACTAAGATCAGAAAAAGTAGCGGATGTCCTTAGAAAAGAAATTTCTTTAATAATAAATAAAGAAACTAAAGATCCTAGGCTGCAAAATATAAATATTACTGCCGTAAAAGTGTCTGATGATATTGGCCATGCTACTGTTTTCTATACATTAATAGGTGAGTCAATAATAAAAAGCGAAAGCACCCTTGATAAAAAAGTTCTTAAGAAGTTCAGCGGAATGGTTCGATCTAAGCTTTCAAAAACTATGCAAATAAGAAGAGTACCAGTAATTAATTTTAGGTTTGATGAGAGTGTTGAGTACTCTGACAATATTGAAACTCTTTTAAAAAATCTATAACAATGGACGGCTTTCTCCTAGCCTACAAAGAAAAAGGTATAAGCTCTAATCGCTTAGTTCAGGAAGTTAAAAAATCTCTTTCACTCAAAAAAGTTGGCCACCTCGGTACATTAGATCCAATGGCAGAGGGCTTGGTTATTCTTGCAATTAATAGAGCAACTCGATTCTCGTCTTTCTTTCTGGAATCTGATAAATCATATATAGCTGGAATTACTTTCGGAGCAAAAACAGATACAGATGATGCTATGGGACAAATTATTGAATCTTCAGAGATAATACCTAAAGAGAAAAACATTAATGAGGCTTTAGAATCTTTTGTTGGAGAATCTATGCAGGTAGCTCCTTTTTTCTCTGCTCTTAAATTTAAAGGAAAGCCTCTGTATAAGTACGCACGAGAGGGTGAATTTATTTCTAAACCCCCTAGGTACATCAATATTTTCTCTATCAAAGATATAAATCACGACGTCAATTATTGTTCTTTATCTATTCATTGTTCAAAGGGAACATATATAAGATCTATTGCGCGAGATCTTGGAGATAAGTTAGGTTGCGGAGCCCATCTATCATCATTAATAAGAACTTCTCAGGGTGGTTTCAGCTATTTAGAGGCTAAAAAAACTGAATTGATAAATATAGACCAACTTATATCAATAGAATCTGCTTTTAATAACTTTCATCATATTCATCTTGATCATAGCCAAACAAAAAATTTTACCAATGGTGTAAAAATCTTAGATATTAATCATGAAAATAATTATTATAAAATTTATGATTATTCATCAAAATTTCTTGGACTAGGTCTAGTATCTGAATCTGTATTAGCCCTTAAACGACTTGTTTAATGGGGTAATAAGTTATAAGATTCGCACGCTTACTTTAGTTGTACGAGGTTTGCATCAATTAATGAATGTACAACGAGGAATATAAATATGGCACTTTTAGCTCAAGAAAAAGAAAAAATCGTTGGAAAATTTCAAAGAACTGATAATGACACTGGATCCCCAGAGGTTCAAATCGCGTTGTTAACTGAAAATATCAATAAATTACAAAGTCATTTTAAAGAACATAAAAAAGACCACCATTCAAGAACGGGTTTAATCAGAATGGTAAATCTAAGAAGAAAACTTTTAGCCTATCTAAAGAGAAAGAATTTAGAAAGTTACGCAGAGGTTATTAAGCAATTAAAGCTTAGAGGTTAATATTAAATATAAAAAGGAAAATCGTGGAAAATAATAAATTAGAATCTACATCAGTAGAATTTCAGTACGGAAATCAACTAGTAAAACTAGAGACAAATAAAGTTGCAAGACAAACAACTGCAGCAGTTGTCGTAACAATAGGTGACTTGGTTGTTTTAACAACTGTAGTTGCAAGAAAGGAAGCAGATCCTAAAAAGGATTTCTTTCCGTTAGCAGTTTTTTATCAAGAAAAATTTTATGCAACAGGGACAATTCCTGGAGGATTTTTCAAAAGAGAAGCTAGGCCAACAGAAAGAGAAACATTAACATCAAGGCTTATAGACAGACCAATTAGACCTCTTTTCCCAGAAGGGTTTAAGAATGAGGTTCAAATATTTTGTACTGTAATGTCCTCTGGAAAAGAACAAAACCCTGATATCGCATCAATGATAGGAGCATCTGCTGCACTATGTGTCGCTGGAGTTCCATTTGATGGCCCAATGGGAGCTGCAAGAGTTGGCTTTGTAGATGGTAACTATGTTTTAAACCCTTCTTATGATGAATTAGAAAATTCATATTTAGACATGGTAGTAGCTGGAACTGAGAAAGCTGTGCTTATGGTAGAGTCAGAAGCTAAAGAGCTTAATGAAGATCTAATGTTAGGAGCTGTTCTATTTGGACATCAAGAAATGCAAGCAGTTGTAAAAGCCTGTACTGAATTAAAGCAAAAGGCAGGTAAAGAAGATTGGGTTGTTAAAGTAGATGAAGAAACACCAGTTTACTCTGCAGAACTTTCTGAGAAATATACAGATCAAATTACCGAAGCATTCGCTATCAAAGATAAAACTGAAAGAACGGCTGCAATAGGCGTAATAAAACAAGACATAGTTAGCTCATATCCTGACGCTGATGATATTCAATTAGGAAAGGTCTTAGGCGCATTTAAAAGTCTTGAAAAGGATATAGTAAGAAAAAATATTTTAAGCAATCAGCCTAGAATAGATGGAAGAGATGCAGACACAGTAAGACCAATATTTATTGAGACTGGGATCCTTCCAAGCACTCATGGTTCATCATTATTTACTAGAGGAGAAACTCAAGCGATTGTTGTTGCAACCTTAGGATCATCTAGAGATGCTCAAAGAATTGAGTCTATAGAAGGTCAAAGTACTGATAACTTTATGCTTCATTATAACTTCCCTGCATATAGTGTTGGTGAAATTGGAATGCCTTTAGGACCAAAAAGAAGAGAGATTGGTCACGGTAACTTAGCTAAAAGAGCAATAAAAGCAGTTCTACCTGATGTAGAAGATTTTGGTTATACACTAAGAGTGGTATCTGAGATTACTGAATCAAATGGTTCTAGTTCTATGGCTTCTGTTTGCGGTACATCCTTATCTCTAATGGATGCAGGCGTACCAATATCTAGTCCAGTTGCAGGTATTGCAATGGGTCTTATTAAGGAAGGTGATGATTTTGCTGTTCTAACAGATATTCTAGGGGATGAAGATCATCTAGGTGATATGGACTTCAAAGTAGCCGGAACAGAAAATGGAATTACTGCTCTTCAAATGGATATTAAAATCCAAGGTATTGATGAAGCTATAATGGAAGCAGCATTAACAAAAGCTAAGGTAGCTATTACTCATATTCTTGGGATTATGAATGACGCTATTTCTAAGCCTAAAGAATTATCTGAAAATGCCCCTGCTATGAAAACATTCATGGTTAACAAGGATAAAATTAAAGAGATTATTGGTAAAGGTGGCGCTGTAATTAAGGGTATGCAAGAGAAAACAGGCGCTACTGTTGATGTCAGTGATGATGGTACTGTTTCAGTATTTGGTCAAAATCAAACATCAATGCAAGAATGTCTAGCAATCATTGAGGGTATATTAGAAGAGCCAGAATTAAATAAGGTATATAAAGGAACTGTAGTCAAGATTGTAGACTTCGGGGCATTTGTAAACATCCTACCTGGTAAAGATGGTCTTCTTCATATATCTGAAATCTCAGCAGAAAGAACAGAAGATGTAAATGCTGTACTTTTCTGAAGGACAAGAACTTGATGTTAAGTTAATTGGTTTTGACAGAGGTAAGATGAAATTATCTCTCAAAGCATTAGCTAAAACTGAAGAACCCGAAGTTAAAGCAGAAGAAACTGAAGAGGCTCCCCAAGAGGATAAAGAAGAACAAGAATAAACCAATTCCCAGAGTTCAATTTTTAAAATCCTAGAATGTCAAATTTCTAGGATTTTTTTTTCACAAAATTTGCCCCTTTTAAGAATATATGGTCTTATATAAGCTGTAAATCATAAATAAATACCTGTAGGGGGGAATATTATGGATAATGCATGGAAGATGATAGGCGACTTAGTTAGTAATTTAACTAGTGTCATAGTTGGAATTTTAGGACTAGGAATTGTCGGAAGCTTGGCTTTTGGTGACATGCTAGGACTTGACGTAATTGGTAACATAACAGCTCTTGTTGAAACGTTAGCTACTAATGGCGTTGTTGGACTTCTTGTTCTAGCAGTTCTTATGAGCCTAGTTAAGTAACACTTAACAAACTGTTAAGAAGGGCTTAGGCCCTTCTTAACTCTTTTTAAATAAAAATATGAATTTTAAAGTCACACTAACAAGTCTCACAACATTTCTTAATAAAGTAACAAAACTATTAATACCTTTGGTTTTAGTTTCATTGCTTCTAGGTATTATTTTTGGCACAGAGACTCCTTTTGTAGGAGATGTATATAAGAATGTAACTGATATTTTAAATATGCTTGGAGAGGATGCTCTTCTTGCCTTAATATCACTAGTTATAATTCTTTCATATCTTAAAAAAGACTAAGCTAGATTTACTTTTTGCTTAGATAAAAAAGACCCCATCTTTTTTAACCTCATAACTATATTAAAAACGAAGTCCTAGGGGCTTTTTTATTTTATATCTAAGTGATGGTGGTTGTGGGTGGACTTGAACCACCGACCCCGGCATTATGAATGCCGTGCTCTAACCAGCTGAGCTACACAACCAATCGTAGAATGATAAGTCCTAGATTCTAAGAGTCAATATTTTTTTATTAAATTAGTTTAAACATTAAATTTAAAGTGAATAACATCTCCGTCTTTAACGATGTACTCTTTTCCTTCAAGCCTAAGTTTTCCTTTTTCTTTTGCACCTGACTCGCCATTACATTGAATATAATCATTGAAGGAAATTACCTCAGCTTTTATAAACCCTCTTTCAAAATCAGTATGAATTACACCAGCTGCATTAGGAGCTGTAGCATTGCTTTTAATTGTCCATGCTCGTATCTCCTGAGGTCCTGCAGTGAAATATGTTTGCAACCCTAGAATCTCATACCCTTTAAAGATAATCTTGTTTAGAACAGGTTCATCCATTTCCATGAGCTCTAAGTATTCGTTTCTTTCTTCATCATCTAATAATGATATTTCTTGCTCAATCTTTATAGATGTCGGTATTACTGTACTTCCAGATTTTTTTGCAAACTCTTCAAGATCATTTAGTTTTTTTGCTGAAGATCCATCATCTGATATATTTGCAATATAAAAAGTAGGCTTAGAACTAAGTAATTGGTAACTCTTAAGTATAATTTTACCTTCTTCATCAAAATCATTAATGTTGATTAAGTTCCCCTGATCTAACTCATTTTTTATTTTTACTAAAACTTCATGTTCTAATTTATTTTTTTTATCATTTGTCTTTAAAAGCTTTTCACATTTCATTAATCTCTTACTTACAGTCTCTAAGTCTGAATATATTAATTCTAAGTTAATTATTTCAGCATCTCTAACTGGATCAATTGAGCCATCGACATGAGTTACGTTATCATCATCAAAACATCTAACCACATGAGCAAGAGCATTCATCTCCCTTATATTTGAAAGAAAAGCATTGCCTAGACCCTCACCCTGGGAGGCTCCTTTTACTAAGCCGGCAATATCAACAAGATCTAGACTTGCTGGAATAATTTTTTTTGAATCAACAATGTCATTAATATTTTTTAATCTTTTGTCTGGAAGAGGTACCTTGCCAACATTTGGCTCAATGGTACAAAAAGGAAAGTTTTCTGCAGGTATTGATGATTTTGTTAATGCATTAAATAAAGTTGATTTTCCAATATTTGGAAGTCCCACTATTCCGCACTTAAAGCCCATCTTATTTAGTGTGAAGCAATTTTTGTGCTTCAGGTATTTTTTCAGAACATATTAAGTCAAATACTTGCGCAAACTTACAGTAAGCATCCTCTAATAAATCTTTATCATTTGGATGGAATTTATTTAATACCCAATTACTTACCATATTCTTATCTCCTGGGTGCCCAACACCTATTCGAACTCTTATAAATTTCTTTGAAGATGATTTTTCAAATATATCTCTTAGTCCATTGTGACCACCATGACCGCCATCTACCTTTAGCCTAACCTCGCCAGGATTTAAATCTAAATCGTCATGAAGTAAAATTATTTTGTCTTCATCTAGATTCATATTTCTAATTAGTTTTGATACTGTCTTCCCACTATTATTTACATAATTATCTGGAATAACCCATAGAACTTGTTCAGAATGCGAGTAAGTGATGTCAGCCTCTATTTTAGACTTATATACAAATTTATCGCAGTAGATAGGAGCTATTTTTAAAAGCCAGTCTTTGCCAATATTATGCCTAGTATTGTCATATTTAGCTCCAGGATTTCCTAGGCCAACAAAACAAAGTTTAGGCACTTTTTAGCTCTCTTAAGATCCTTCTTCTTCGCTATTGTCGCCGTCTGATGTTGATTCGTCAGAATCATCAGATGAGTCTTCAGCTCCCGCTTCTTCAAGAGGCTCTTCAACTACTTCAGCTCTTGGGGCGTTAACAGAAATAACCATTTGATCAGTCTCTTCTGTTAGACCTTGAATCTCTGCACCTTCCGGCAATCCAATTTCTGTAAGTTTAATAGATTGACCAAGCGCCAGCTCAGAAATATCAATATCAATAGATTCAGGTATATTACCCGCAAGACATAAAATCTCTATTTCTCTAATATTTTTCTGAAGAACTCCGCCATCATTTTTAATACCTGTACAGTCTTCTTCATTAGTGAAGTTAACTGGTATAACAACTTTAAGTTTAGTCTTCTTAGAAACTCTTAAAAAATCTGCATGAAGGAACCTTCCTCTGGCAGGGTCTTTTTGTAATTCCTTTAGCACAACTTTTTCTTCCAGCTCACCAGTTTTGATAACTAAAACCTGCGTATAAAAAAGCTCATTCTGCGATGCTTTTGTTAACTCATTCAATCGAAGCTTTATATTCAGAGACTCTTTCTCATCTCCATAGATAATAGCTGGGATCATGCCGTCTATTTTTCTTATTACTCTAGCCTTATTAGTTCCAGTTCTTTCTCTTGGATCGGCATTTAAAATTATTTCTTCACTCATAATATCCTCTTATATAAATATTTCACTTAATGATTCTTCATTACTTAGTCTTTTAATGCACTCTGCAATAGTTACTGACAGCGAAATGACGCGTATTTTACTGCATTTTTCGCCTTCATGTGACAAAGGAATGGAATTAGTTACAACTAGTTCATCAATTTGTGAATTATTTATTCTTTCAATTGCAGGTCCTGAAAGTACAGGATGTGTAATATATGCCTTAACTGCAGCAGCCCCTTGGTCTTTGAGTGCTTTTGCTGCATTGCACAAAGTACCAGCGGTATCGATAATATCATCTGGAACTATACAAACCTTACCCTCAATATCACCAATTATGTTCATAACCTCTGATTGATTTGCAACAGCTCTTCTTTTGTCAATAATTGCCAAGTCAGCATCATTTAGTTGTTTAGCAAGAGCTCTAGATCTAACAACACCACCGACATCCGGGGAAACAACAACTATATTATTATCTGGATTAGTTTCTTTAATATCCTGAACCATTAACTTAGTTGCATACACATTATCAGCTGGCATATCAAAAAAACCCTGAATAGTTTCTGAATGAAGATCAATTGTCAGGACTCTATCTATACCAACTGTAGAGAACATATCAGCAACAACCTTTGCACTTATAGGAACTCTTACAGATCTCACTCTTCTATCTTGTCTGGCATAACCATAATAAGGAACTATGGCTGTTATCCTTGCAGCTGAGGATCTTTTAAGAGCATCAGCAAGAAACATTAGTTCCATTAAATTTTTATTTGTAGGTGCGCAAGTGGATTGAATAATAAAAGTGTCATGTCCTCTAACATTATCTTCAATTTGAACTTTAATTTCACCATCTGAGAAATAACCAACATCAGCTTTTGATAGCTCTTTTCCAAGCACCTTACACACCTCAACAGCAAGCTTAGGGTTTGCAGTTCCTGTGAATATGTCTAAATTACTGTAGCTCATTGATATTAGATCCTCTCTAATATGGTTGGGGTGGAAGGATTCGAACCTACGCATGACTGGATCAAAACCAGTTGCCTTACCGCTTGGCTACACCCCAAAGTTGTCCAAACTCTTCAAACGCGAATATTGTAATGGTTTAGCTAAAAAGAATCTCCACTTAGACGGAATTATTTTCAAAATTTTTCTCATTTCACTATCACTGGTATATTTTATAAACATTGAAGATCCGCTTCCAGAAAGGCATATTTCATGTTTTTTAATATTCTTTTGATAGAATTCTTTAATTGACTTGTTTTTCTCAATAAATACATTCCAGAATGAATTTTGTTCAGAAATTAGAGCATCTGTATTACCTATCTTCCAACTATCATACTCATCAAACATTTCTTTTGATGAATTGAAAATCATAGGGTCAATAATCACAACTTTTTCTGATATTGAGTCTCTTGGATCAAAAATATCTCCAATACCCCCAGCGAAGGCATTTTTACCTTTAATAAAGAATGGAACATCTGCGCCCATTGTCCTACCTATATCAACCATCTCTTTTTCATCTAAATTCATATTCCAAATCTTATTAAGGACCAGTATTGTTGTAGCTGCATTTGAGCTTCCGCCTCCCAATCCAGCCCCTATAGGAATATTTTTCTTAACGTTAATACTTATACCACGCTCATTATTCACAATGCTCTGCATGGCTTTAGCCGCTTTAAAAATAATATTATTTTCTTGTGCTATTGATGCTCCATCACAACTAACAGAGATATGGCCTGAGCAATCGCTAAAAACCAAGTCATCACTTAAATCAATAAGTTGAAAAGATGTATCTAGCTCATGGTAGCCATTGGAAAGTCTACCTAGTATCTTTAAATAGAGATTAATTTTTGCAGGAGATTTAATAGCTATATCTTTCATGCACTTTCAAGAAAACTTTTTACTTCATAATTCTTATATTTAATATTAAAAGTTGTCTTATTTCCTTTTCTGAAACAGTTAATATAGAGTTCTTTTGGCCCAATTAATTTTTTAATTGGATCATGATTGCCTGAAAGGCACTCAAATATAGTTTCTTGGAAATATGGCCCATGATTAATTAAGGCTTCTTCAAGAAAGTTACTTTTAATTTTATAACTGCTGACAGCCTTTTTATTAGCATTCAACTCAATATTTGCTACATTTCCAATAAAGGCTTTGTTAACCTGTATAATTGTTACACTCTCATTAGATGTTACTCTGAGGTTAAATGAATTATTTTGGTAATTTTCTGAACTAATCATAATTTTGCCATGGTACTCATTTATTGAATCACTAGTAGGGTAAATACTTGCACATGAATATAATAAACCACTTAAAAGTAATACAAAAAATTTATTAAAAATGGAATTACAGTTATTTGGCATAAATCATAAAACTTCCAATGTTTCTGAAAGAGAGCAATTTATTATAAATGACTCTAACCAAGTTTTATTGGATTCTTTTTTAAAAGAAAGGCTTGGGAGCAAAATTGATTCCTTTTTTGGAATATCCACATGCAATAGAACAGAGATTTATATTCTTGGCGATCCTGGTATTGCAAAAACTGTTTTAAGAGAAACTAGAGAATGCTTGGACATTAATATTGATGATAAAAAATTCTATTTTCTATTTGACCAAGATGCCTTTATCCACATGAGTAAAGTTGCATCAGGAATTGACTCACAAGTTCTAGGAGAACAGGAGATATTTGGACAATTTAAAAAAGCAATTAAGAGCGCCCAAGACTTAAAAATTATCAAACCAAGACTTCTAGCTTATTCAGATAAGGTAATTGAGATAGTAAAAAAAGTAAGGACTAAAACTAAAATTGGTTTAAACCCACTATCTGTAAGCGGCTTGTCATTTAATTTAGTTAAGAATATTTTTGAGAAACCAGAGGATCAGAACATCCTTATAGTAGGAGCTGGATCGCTTGCACATGCCGTTATTAAAAATCTATTTAAAAATGGAATTGAGAATATAAGAGCGGTAAATAGAAATATTAGAGAAATAGTTATCTCTAATGAATACAAAATAATGCCTACCTCGTTGGAAAAACTTCACGACGAATTGGAGGTGGCTGATATTGTCATAGCCTCAGCAATAACAGACCTTCCCTTAATTGGAAAGGGCGCTGTAGAGAATGCCTTAAAGCTTAGAAAAAATAAACCGATGCTTCTAATAGATCTGTCAGTTCCAAGAAACATAGAAGAAGAAATAAAAAATATTGAACAA
>Ga0209091_10004914_pt1 | contig 10291 bp, 9 predicted proteins | sample ArcticOcean_MG_C_6_FD_187438 | JGI IMG/M metagenome (GOLD analysis project Ga0209091, IMG submission 187438) | Marine microbial communities from western Arctic Ocean - ArcticOcean_MG_CB8_128 (SPAdes) (version 2) | ecosystem: Environmental > Aquatic > Marine > Oceanic | place: Arctic Ocean... | reverse complement strand
TTTGGCGTCGTTGCCGGTGTCCCATCTTCTCCTCCTTCTTCGTCATCTTTCACTCTCAAACTCATCCTCCACAGTCGAAACGTCGTTTTCATCACCCTCTTTCTGTCCTCCCTCTGGTTTCTCGCTATCACCGTCGTCAAGTGCCACTCTTTGATGAGTTTCCGACGCATGCGCGTTTCCATTTTGCGCTTCGCTCGCTCCAATGTCTTCCTCAAATGCACGGCGGATGTCCACGCATCAAACGCGATGCGCGTCATCTTTCGAGCGCGTTTGAGAATAGCGCGGTGACCGAGGATTTTCCGTCGAAGAGAACGCTCTTCGTCTCCTTTTCCTCCTCCGCGAGGACCCCGGTGTTGCTGTTCCTCCGGCGTCATGTTTCTCTCTCGCTCTGAAGAGATTTTCTCCAGAGTTTTATCCACAACATAAACACAAAGTCTTTCCCCGGGATGCGGTCTCCTCAATCCTTGCTGCCGAGCAGCAGCATGAGCAGCAGCAGAATGCCTTTTACGAAACAACAAAGAAAAACGAGCAAAATCATCGTCGAAAAGGGGGTCTGTCGCGCGATGTCATCTAATTCGAAGTCGTTGTATCTAAAAACCGTCGATGGACACGAAAATCTCCCGGTATCCGAAATCGGCCTCGGGACCATTTCATGGGGCGACGAGAGCTACGGATTCAATAAGACGTACCGAGAAAAAGATTTGAAAGAGACGTACAGAAAAGCGAGGGAATGCGGGGTGAACTTTTTCGACACCGCGGAGGTGTACGGGTATAAGAATACAAAATTTGAACAGAGCAGCGAACATATCTTGTCGAGGTGTCGGGAGGAGGAAGCGGAGGAGGACGACGAATCGGAAGTCGTGATTGGAAGTAAAGTGTTCACGATTCCATGGACGAACGCGTTGTTAGGTGGCGGATTTCGACTCGGGAAGGAAAGCTTAGTTCTAGCCGGGAAGGAGAGCGTGAAACGAATGAACAATCGACCGATGGACCTGTGGTCGATTCATTTCCCGTTTCCGTCGTTCTCGCAGGAAGTTTTGATGAGCGCGCTCGAGGAGAGTTTAGATTTGGGACTGACCAAAGCGGTCGGCGTGAGCAACTATAACAAAGAGCAGTTGGAAAAAGCGTACGATATTTTAGATAAGAGGGGGATCCCGTTGGCGTCAAATCAAGTGGAGTATTCAATTTTAAATCGGAAAGCGGAAAAGGAAGGATTGTTGCGGAGTTGTCAAGATCGAGACGTGAAGGTGGTTGCGTATTCGCCTTTGAAGGCGTTGAAGACGACGGAAATCGCGGAGAAATATGTCATAATGAATAAACTTTGCGATTTTATCGGTCAAGTGAACAGCGGAGGGAAATCTAGCGTATCGGTGATGTTGAATTATTGCGTGGCTAAAGGCACCATTCCAATCCCAGGTGTGAAGAAAGTCGAACAGATTGCGGATATCGAAAACGCCATGGGTTGGACGCTGGACAAGGAAAGTTTATTGACCATTGACGAGAAGATGGATTACCTCGACGGTTTGTAGAAAAAATGTGTGTAGTTTGTTTCACCATGTAGTAGTATCTAATCGCACTACCTATCATTACTAGTAGTAAAGCACTTTGCAATTTCTATTGAGTTACGCGCTGCTTGTGTGTCTACATTTTTTTAACTTCTATTTCTATCTACTACATATTGTACACATTGTTATTCCTTCACCTCGCCTTCTTCCTCTTCTTCTCCTTCCTCTGCTTTCTCCCCCTTCTTCTCCTTTGCTTGTTCTTGCTTCGCGACGTCCTGGTACGTCATATTTTTCGTCTCGCTATCCTTGTAATACTCCGGTAAGTACCGTTTTTGCACCTCCACTCCACACGTTCTCGGATCGGCTTCCATCTCGCTACCTCCTCCGCCGCCGTTATCGTCGCGTTCTTTCGCTTCCTTCGCCGCTCTACTCGTCGTGTGAAAATCTTCAAACCATTCCAACAACATCGCCAACGCCATCACCGCCGCGCCTTTCTTCCCGTCGTCGCCGCAATACTTTTTGATATTTTCCTTCGCCCTCTCTCTCGCCATTTTCGTAAACTTCTCGAACACTTTCTTTTCGTTCTTCTCTCCGACCATTTCAGCGACGCTCTTTTTCCGCAGCGATACTTTCGCGAATTCCAACGCGATCGAAGAAGAAGCATCCTCGTCCTTTTTTTTCGCGTCAACGTTCCCCGGTCCGTCCGTCCAGCTCTTCTTCGCGTTCGCAACCTTCTTCGCTCTCTTCTTCGTCGGCTCTTCCACCACCTCCTCGTCCTCTTCTTCTCTCTCCTCTTCCTCCCTCTTCTTCCAGTCGTCCGGCCCAATCTCCAACTCTAAAATACTCTCAATGTTCCACCCGTCCCACGGCGCTCGACACTCAAAATTCCCGCTCGATATAACTTTAACCACGTGACACTTCTCGTTCACCTCGAACGCGTTGAACCCGATTCGTTTCCCGCGTTCATCCACCGCGTATGCGATCACAGAGCCGTCGTAAGGTGTCATTCCGCCAATCATTTTTTTCATTTTTTTCTCCGCGCCTTCAAAGAACTCCTTTTTTTGTGTAAATCTCCCCTCGTAATGCGAGAGCAAATTCCCGAGCGAACTCCCAAAGAACTTGCTCCTTTCCTTTGGAATTTTCGCGGTCAAAACGAACGGCGGTCTCGATTCCCTCGCTTCGCGAAGCATGTTCGCTAAAATAGCGTCTCGTTTCACCTCTTCGTACGTCCTCTCGACGTGGTTGATCGATTCCTCGAGCTTGAGAAAATACGTTTCGCATGCTTTCGAGTCGACGTTTTCTGCGATATTTCTCGTCGTTTTCCCGAGCGCGTCTTTGAGTTCTTTCCAACTTTGTTTGCAGTGGAGGACGGCGTTTTGCGCGTGGAATAAGGCAGTTTTCGCGGCTTCGTCGAGAGGTAAACTCGCTTCGTGCATTTCTTCTCTCTCTCGCGGGTCGCGCGCGTGTCGTTTTTCGTCGGGGGTGTGAGGAAAGATGGGACGAATACATTTACTCTGCTGCTGCTCCTAATATGCTTCATTAACTAAATAACTAATGTGAACTATTCCCGAAGATACTTTCTGCGCTCCTTGATGCCTTCAGTCTAAAAACAATCGTCACGCACTCAATATTCGGCGACGCTTTATGTCGTCGTCTCTTGCTGCTGCTGATGTTGATGTTGCCTGTGTCGCTTGAACGCCGCGCTCTGTCGTCTTTGTCGGTCGGTTTCGCGTGCCTTTAAAATTTTCTCTTTGCTCACTTGTTTAAACGAATCGTACTTGGTTTTCGCGGAATCTCGAATATCGCGAACGCTCGCTCGGACGTAATCTCTTCTCTCTTCTCTTCTCTCTTCTCGCTTTTGTTTCAGTTCTTTCCATCCGGGGTGCGAGAAGTACGCTTTGGCGTAACGTGCGGTGGCGTAGGCGGTGGCGGCGAAGGTGAAGTGGGCAAAGTTTTTAGTCGTGGTGGAAATGACTTGCTTTTGCGTCTCGTACGTGTCGAAGAAGAGCGGGATGTGGTCGAGCGTTTGCCCGCACGCGACAGCGAGGAGACCCATTTGTAACGCCGTGGCGACTTTGCCGACGTAGAGCGGTTCCCACTTTTCCGTGGAGTTGAACGCTTCCCAATCGCTTTTCTCCACGCTACTGCTGCTCTCACCACTACCACTCTCTTCTGCGACTCCGTTGTCCTCCCTTTCATCCTCTCTCTTCACCGTGTCGATGGCAAAATACTGTCGCCACGTCAAATTTTCAAACTTGAGCGCGTTCGCTCGCCGCCAAAACCCGCTCGCTAAAAAACCACAATCCCTCAACACGAACAGACCAACGATCCACGCCGGTAGCTGCCCAGTCCACGCCATCCCGACCCCGACGGAACTGACGAAAATCTTATCCGCCGCGGCATCGAAAAAAGAACCAAAATTACTCGTTTGGTTCCATCTCCTCGCCAGGTACCCGTCCGCGTAATCCGAAATCCCCGCCAGCGCTATCGACGTCAACACGAGCTCGCTCGAATATACGCCCGGACCTTGGATGATCATGTAAGATATGACTGGACCGGATATCGCTCGACCCACGGATAACGCGTTTGGAATGTTTACGATTTTGTTTGTCACAGAGGAGGAGGAGGATGTTTCGGATGTTTCTTCTTCTCGCAGTATTAGTCCTCGTTTTTGCTCTTCTTTTTCTCTCATCTCTGAGTAGTTGTTCTTCTTCTTGTTCTCATCATCACTGTCGTCGTCTGTCTCGCCCCCGCTGCTGCTCAAAGCGCTTTTGTTCGAAGACAATACAGATGAAGAACTCGAAAACGCCTGGTTCCTTCCGCCATTGCGCGTGTTGGTATTACTACTCTGCGCGGCGAATCCTCTCCAAAACACTAATCCTTCTCGGGAAACGACGAAAGCGCTCTTAGTAAAGCTCCCACATTGATGATGATATTGACTCCTCCAAAAGCCCCTACCGATGAGCGCGCGTGCTCCACCTCCTTTCCCGCTTGTATGCGAGGAGGAGAGATGCCTGACGAGGAGATACCTCCTCGTCGTCGCCGTCATCATCGCTGAAACCCCGCGTTGTTTCGACGACAGCTGTTCTCTTTCCCGAGAGCGATGAAATTCTGAAGAGAATGAATCGATTTACATCATAAAAAACGGCATGATAAACATGCGACATCTGTGATGCATCGACCAAAAACAACACCACTCGGAGGAGGAGAGGGAGTTTCGTTCGTCCGGTGTTGGGGATGCTCGGCGCGATTGCAACCTCCTCCTTTATTAGGTGATGATGATGACGACGACGACGGAGAGAAATCCAATCTCCCGAAGAAGCTCGCCCCCCGGTTTTTGTGCGGGCACTGCGGGGCGATTAATTCTTCGCTCGAGTCTTCTGCCGGGGCTGCTTTTGCGCGAGGAGGAAAAGGAGGATGCAGAGGATGCAAAGGCAGAGGAATGAAAGAGTTTTGTCTCGTTTTGCCGGCGAGATGTCTCGCGAGAACGATGGGGCGGATTTTAATACCAACCGTCGTGTGTTTGGTGTATTATTTAGTCTCGAGGACGTACGAAGTGTCCATTCCAAAGTTGACGACGGAAAGAGAAAGAGTATTAATCGAAGGTGATATGATGGAAAGGACGAACACGAACGCGGGAATGATGGATTTGGCGATGAGTTTTGGATTGAGATGCCTGTTGATGTTCGCGTGCGCGAACATTTATTGGAACTACGCGGTGTCGATTCTTTCGCGGCCGAAGAGCATTCGCCAGTTGCGAGAGGATGGGGAAGGGAGTATGAGTGGGAGCGAAGGCGAAAGCGACGAGGAAGACGTAGAGAGTGGTGGTAGACGTAATAATATTGATAGAAATAGTAACCGGAATGGGATTATGCCGGTGCCGTGGTGTCAGCAGCAACGTCAAAATCTGGAGAACGAGACTGAGACGGATATCGAAAACGGTACGGAGACAACGTCGAGACATCCGACGACCATCGTGCCTCGAGACTCGTTTAGAAATTGCGCGTATTGCATCAAATGTGATGACGTGAAACCGTTTGGGACCTCTCATTGCTCCACGTGCAATAAGTGCATAGTCGATTTAGACCACCACTGTCCGTTTTTACAAAACTGCGTCGGCAAACATAACGTGAGAGCGTTTACGTGTTTTTGCTTGTGGTGTTCGTTGGGATGCGCGTTGGCGTTTACCGTTGCCATTTTGTTACCGTTCACGTCGCAAAGAGCGACGTTTATGAAACCGTACGAGAGAGTTATGCGTGGCACGGATAAATATTCCAACTTTGGCAAGAACACGTACGAACACATAGGGCATTTCCCGATGTCAACCGGAGCGCTCATACAGTATTGCACTTTCGCTTTGAAATACGTGAGTGCGTGCGAAGACACGTGGATTGGCACGTGGTGCATAGTCGTATTAGCAACTGCAACCATCACTCCTCTCACGTTTGGTTTATTTTACCAAACGTACATGGCGGTCAAACGAGGCGAATTTTACGTCGCGTCTTTAAAAGCGAAACGGGAAAGAGAAGAGCGCGGCGGGAGTTCCGAGTCGATGGCGAGAGACGCATCGGGATTGAGTAAGCACGTGGAAGAGGCGAGGGTAAAAGCGGTGTTTGAACGGACCAAAGGCGAACACTGTTTTTTTTGGTTTCTCTTTCCGAGACTCTCTCGAACGGGTAGGCTTGGAAGAAGAAGAGGAGGCGCGCAAAAAGTCCAATAATAGTAAAAACAAATGTAGTGTGATTTTTTAGCGCCATCTCCCGCACGTTCTGATATCATCGAACAAACCGACCGTCGCTTCGACGTTAACGCCCGTTTCGATTTCGTCTTGGCACCACAAAAACCGCGGCTTAACACCTGGAACCGTTCGCAAATGTTTCAAAACGCCTTCCGTAATCGACGAAGAAGCCGCAAAGACGCTCGATGGAATTCGAACGTTTGATTCGGATTCTACGATTTCTTTCAACAAACTCCCATCCGTGGCAGCTTTGGTCAACGCTCGAGCAAAAGTGTCCATCTCGTCCATCTCGTTTTCGTCGTCATCTCTGACGGATACCAACACGCTTTCGTTGAGCTCGACGCCGAGCGCGCGAAACCACGTTTTCACCCTCGTCGCGCTTTCCCTGATTTCCGCGACGTTTTCTACACTTCTAAAATCTCTATATTGCAACGCGAGCTTTCTACTATGAGCGGCGGCGCGCTTTAAATCTTCTTCTTCTTCTTCTTCTTCTTCTTCTTCTTTTTCCACGTCTTTGCTCACCACTATCTTCCCAGCACTACCATTTATCGGTACCGTCGCGCCGCTCGCGCTCACTGGCGCCCCCGTCGCTCTCTCCATCGCCAGATGAATAGCTCTCTCCAAATCGTCCTTCGCCGCGGGATCCGCGCGCAACTCCAACGTCCTCCTCTCCAAATCCGTCATCGGGTAACTCCCAATCGGTTTCGCCTCTGGAAGTATCATCGGTTTCCCACGTTCCTCCTCCCACGGCGAAGACGCCGCCGCTGACGACGATACCACCCCTGGTCGCGGATTCCTTCGCATGTACTTCTCCTCCTCTTCTCTATTCAGCGTCATCCCGTCTAACCGCTTGTTTACCGTTGTCGTCGTTGCTTCCGCCGAAACACCACTCGTATTCTTATTCGTCGTCGCGCTGGCGAAGTACTCCTCGTCGATCTTGTTCGCATCATCATCCATTTTCGTCGTAAACGTCAACTCCTCTTCCTCTTCCTCTTCCGAAGAACACCCCGCCTCTTCCCCTAATACGGTGCTCGCTGGAGTCAACACTTCCCCTCTATTTCTAAAACCAATCGAAGACGTTGTTGAAGATATCATCGGGGAAAGTTTCGGTAGCAATTGCCGAGGCACCGAATCATCCTCTTCATCCTCCTCTTCTTCTTCCAGCATCGCTTCTTTTTTCGCCGACATCCACGCGAGCAACGACGCCGTTTCCTCCTCCGATGATTCTCCTCCTCCTTCGTCTTCGAATTCCAATTTTTCCATCATATTTTTTTTGTGTTTTAAAAAAAGCAACAACAACACAAAAGGCAGAGGGCAAGAAAAGCAGCCAGCAGAAAGAAAGAAGGTTGTGTTGTTCTCTCGTTCTCGCTGTTTCGGAGGAGGAGAACAGAGCGTGTGATATGTATCTCAACAAAAGCAGTGTTGGAAAGGAGGAAAAAAGGAAAAAAATCCACAACCTTTTTTTTTTTGATTTTTTTCAGTCAATTAAATTTTTTCACTTCAAAAAAACGCGTGAGAGTTTACACGCGCGCGCGCGAGATAAGAGATTACACATCACACATAACAACTTTGCTCGCTTGATTGCTCGCTTGAAAGAGAAGGCGCACATACTCAGAAGATATAAAGTAAATAAATGTCAGAATCATTCGCGTACGGCGCCTCTGAAGACCCAGACAGGAACGATTACTTCGCAAAACTCAGAATCCAATCCTCGCAACGGATGCAACGACTGTTGGACCGATCCGTCCCTTTTGCCTTTCACAGATGGCTCTTGTGGGTTTTTCTCGCGCTTGTGTACACTCTGAGAGCGTATTTCGTCCACGGGTATTACATCGTGACGTATGGTTTGGGGATTTATAACCTGAACTTAATGATTGGGTTTTTATCGCCGGCGAGAGACCCAAGTTTGAGTGCGAGTGAAGGGCCGACTTTGCCGAGCAGCAATAACGAAGAGTACCGGTGCGTTTTATTTAGGAGAGAGTTTGTGCATGCGCTCGAAGAAGAAAAGGTTTAGCGCCGACGACGCGGTTTTGTGTATCGTCTCTTTCTCGTTTTTCTTCTTCTTTTCCGCTTCGTCGCGTTTTTGCGATGATATTCGAGCGCGGATATCGACGCGTTTGATTTTATCGACGCGCGTGTATATACGCATGGCCGTTGCCGTCGCTGACCGGTTCTCTTTTCATTATTACTTTTGTTGCAGACCATTCGTTCGAAAACTGCCAGAGTTTAAGTTTTGGGTCAAATCCGCGAAGAGCTTGCTCGTATCCTTCTCCATGACCTTCTTCCCGGTGTTTGACGTGCCCGTGTTTTGGCCGATATTGTTAATGTATTTTATCATGTTGTTCACGATGACGATGAAGCAGCAGTTGAGACACATGATTAAACATAAATACGTGCCGTTTTCGTGGGGGAAGCAAACGTACGGGAAAGGTAGCGGGGGAGGTAAAGAGATGAGCGGAGGGAGCGATTAGTACGAGAAGAAGCGCTCTTCTCGTGCACTAGATTTTTTTGAATATAATAACTAAGACGTAATACGGTAGCATCATCCTCGCATAATAAAACTAAGAACTACTCGTGCACCTTGGACAGATAGTCCCACAACCCATCGCCTAAATGGTGACACAACTCCACCCCGATGCCTTTATTTTCTCTTCGCATAGCTTCCGCGCTCATAACGCACGTCCCGACCGCTAACGCGTGCTCTTTCCCTTCCGCGTATATCGCTACGGGTTCGTCTTCCTCCACCTCGTCGTGCATGGTCGCGCCTGCGCTCGTTAATCCCGGGCACATGATGTTTGATCCTTTAAACACGAATTTAATCGCTCCTTTGTCTGTTCGTAATCGTTTCATCATTCGTGGGAATCGGTGGAGGACTTTTAAGGTTGGGTAATACGGACCGTCTTTCATTGTTTGGAAGAATAAAGGTTCGTTTCCCACTAAAACGACAGTCACTTTGTTCTCCAACTTCCCGACTCGGATTTCCGCGTTCTTTTTCGGCAACAACAAATCTAACGGCGTCGGCCCATTTTCTTCGTCCTCCTCCTCTGACGACGAGGTTGAATCTGAATCCGACGACGCGCGGCGTTTTTGGCGGCGTTTTTCTTCGTCCTCGTCTTCATCCTTGACCAAACGATTGGAACGCAAGGAGGGAAACTGTTCGGCGATTTTCGATCGAATCGCGCGTTGGACGGAGGATTTGATCTGCGTGGACCCGTGGAAGTCTTCCAAGGAAAACTTTTTGAACATTATTAGTATTATTACGTTGTTGTTGTTTTTGTCGTCGTTTACGTCGTCCTCTTCTCTCTACTTCGCAAAAGGAGAACTTCTTTAGGTATATAAAGCGCTTTCGAGGTGGTTTTTTTCTGAGGGTTGTGTGTGTTGCAAAATTTTACGTGTTGTTTCTCTCTCTCTCTCTCTTCCACGAGGCGCATGTTGCGCGCTTTTAGCGGTCAAACATGCCTCTGAACGGGTTATCCTTCTTCTTCTTCGGCTTTTGTTGCTCTTTTTCCGCGTTCTTCTTCTTTGCGCCCGCGGTCGTCGTCGTCGTCTGGGCGGCTGTTCCCGCTCTTGTCGCCGCTTCCCGGGCAAAGCCGTCGATCACGTTCATCGCTTTTATCGCATTCATCATGGACAGTCCTTGGTCTCTGGCTTCTTGTGGAATTGTGTTCCAGATTTCTGGCGTCATTACTGGAATTTGTGCGTCGAGTTCTTTCCACTCTTCAAGCGCGGCTTCCTCCTCTTCGCTGTCCGAGTAGCCTTGTTCGCTGAGCGTATACGATGGGACTACTTGGACAGTGGTGGGGTCGCCACCCGTCAGCGCTTTCAACAACTTTCCTCGAGTTTCTTGCGCCAGCACTCTCTGCGCGCGCGAAACGTAGTCAATGTTCGCCTCTCTCACCAAAAATGCGAGCAACGTTGGATTGTACGGATTTCTGTCCAACGCGTTGCAAAAGTCGTACGTCAATTTTTGCCTCTTTCTCTCCGTGGCGTTGATCATTACCGCGCTTTTCTTGAACGCATACCACGCCTGCGCGGCAATTATTGGATT
>Ga0209091_10004901_pt1 | contig 10309 bp, 7 predicted proteins | sample ArcticOcean_MG_C_6_FD_187438 | JGI IMG/M metagenome (GOLD analysis project Ga0209091, IMG submission 187438) | Marine microbial communities from western Arctic Ocean - ArcticOcean_MG_CB8_128 (SPAdes) (version 2) | ecosystem: Environmental > Aquatic > Marine > Oceanic | place: Arctic Ocean... | reverse complement strand
CAAAGCCAAATCATGGCGTTCGATAAATAGGTTTATCGATAACTAAGCTTCCTTAATTCCTTAAGACTACTTAACGAAATTCCAGACCCGCTCGTGACCATAGTAGGTCATGAATTTCAGAACGAACTCGATACCGCCAATCATTGCAGCCGTTTTAAGCTCCCCCGTCACCACGTAGGCTATCGCAGCGGTTGTTAGCGTTGCCGTGATGCGCCAGGTGAGCGCTTTAGCTAGGCTGCGCGTCCGGGAGCTTTGGTCTTTTAACGTGTTAATGAATGACATGATCTATCCTTATACATCGTTTAGCGGTTGTAGGGTGTGTCTATTCATCCTGCGCGCGTGTCGCAATCAGCTCGACAAGCACTTTTGCAGATTCTGCGACGGTCTGGCCTTCCGTTTTAAGGATCAAACTGGGGTTTTTCGGCGGCTGGTACTCGCTGTCGATACCGGTGAAGTTGGGTAGTTTTCCACTTCGCGCCTTTTTATAAAGACCCTTAGGGTCGCGCTGTTCTGCGACCGCTAGGGGCGTATCAACAAACACTTCAAGAAAATCATCAGGCCCAAATAAGCTCTTTGCCATATCGCGCTCGTCGCGAAATGGCGAGATAAATGCCGTGAGTACGATAACGCCTGCGTCCACCATCAGCTTAGCCACCTCGGCTATTCTTCTAATATTTTCTATCCTGTCTGCCACTGTAAACCCTAGGTCTTTTGAAAGGCCGTGTCGTACATTATCGCCATCCAAAATGTAAGTTCGAAAACCCTGTTCATGGAGCAGTTGCTCTGCGGCGCTGGCGATGGTTGATTTACCCGAGCCTGACAGCCCGGTTAGCCATGCTACTCGTCCTCTATGACCCGACAGTCTCTCTCGTGCGGACCTGTCTACCGAAAGCGCTTGTCGATGCACGTTGGATGCTCGGCGCAGGGCAAAACGAATCATCCCTGCGGCAACCGTTGCATTGCTATAACGGTCAATCAATACAAAGGCGCCTAAACCGGGGCAGTCTTTATAGGCTTCAAAAGGAATGTCAGCGTCTAAGGTAATCTGGACATTAGCAATTTCGTTGAGTGACAGATTTCTACCCGGTGACTGCTCAAACGTATTAATGTCATATTTAAACTTGATGTCAGTCAAACTTGCATTCGCCTGGCTGGTGCCTAGCTGTAAAATGTATCGCCGGCCTATGTAGCCTGGCTCGTTGTCCATCCAGACTAGTTCTGCTTCAAATTGATCTGACACTTCGCAGGGGGCATCTGCTGATACGATCAAGTCTCCGCGAGAAAGATCAATCTCCCGATCCAGCGTTAAGGTCACCGCCTGGTCGGTAACGGCCCGATCAAGGTCTTGAGTGGACAGTACAACCCGATCAACCGTTGCGATTTGGCCTGAGGGTAGTGCTCTAATCGCATCACCTGGGCTAATACTGCCGGCGACGACGGTGCCTGAAAAACCCCGAAAATCAGCATTCGGCCGGTTAACCCATTGCACCGGGAACCGGAACGGGTGCTGGTTCAGTCTCTCTCGAATGTCGACTGTTTCCAAAAAACCTAGTAGCGTGGGCCCTTGATACCAATCCATGCGGCCGGAGCGCTCGATAACGTTGTCCCCTTTGAGCGCGGATAGCGGAATAGGGGTGACTGACTTGAATGCTAAGTGCTTGCGCAACTTCTGAAACTCGGCGCAGATCGTATTGAACCGTTCTTCAGAAAAATCCACTAAGTCCATTTTATTGATCGCTAACACCACATGCTCTATACCCAGCAGTGAGGCAATAAAGGAGTGGCGCCGCGTTTGGGTAAGCACTCCTTGGCTTGCATCAATTAAAATGACGGCAACATCGGCGGTTGAGGCACCGGTCACCATGTTGCGGGTATATTGTTCATGTCCTGGGGTGTCGGCAACGATGAACTTGCGGCAATCGGTATTGAAGAATCGATAGGCAACGTCAATAGTAATACCCTGCTCTCGCTCTGCCGCTAAGCCATCTACTAAGAGTGCGAAATCAATATCACCGCCTTGGGTGCCCATTTTCTTAGAGTCGTTTTGGAGGGAGGTAACCTGATCTTCAAAGATCAACTGCGCTTCATACAGCATTCGCCCTATTAGGGTGCTTTTGCCATCATCCACTGACCCGCAAGTAATAAAACGCAGCAGGTCGAGTTGAGCCTGGGTGTCAACATAGGCATCCACGCGGGCTTGAATATCGGTCTGATTGCTAGAGCTAGTTTGATGTGCCATTAGAAATAGCCCTCTTGTTTTTTCTTTTCCATCGAGGCGCTGCTATCTGAATCGATGGCTCTGCCTTGCCGCTCGCTAGTACGACTCTGCAGTAGCTCAAGCATGATTCGAGATAAATCTGTGGCCGATGATTCCACGGCGCCCGTCAAGGGGTAGCATCCCAAGGTCCTAAAACGAACCCTCTTAAGCTTGATAGATTCTCCTGGAAGCAATTTCATTCTGTCATCATCCACCATAATGAGCATGCCGTTACGCGCAACCACTGGCCGCTCGGCTGCGAAGTAAAGTGGCACGATGGGGATGTTCTCCCGATAGATGTACTGCCAAATATCCAGCTCGGTCCAGTTTGATAGGGGGAATACGCGTACGCTCTCGCCTGGCGATTTACGGCAGTTATAGAGATTCCATAGCTCTGGACGCTGGTTCTTTGGGTCCCAGCGATGACTGCTGCTGCGGAAGGAAAAAATACGTTCTTTGGCTCTGCTTTTTTCTTCATCTCGCCGTGCGCCGCCGAAGGCAACGTCAAATTTGTGTAAGTCCAGCGCTTGTTTGAGGCCCTGGGTTTTCATGATGTCTGTATGCAGTGCACTACCGTGGTCAAAAGGGTTGATGTCTTTTTCAATACCTTCTGGGTTGGTATGCACAATAAGTTCCATGTTCGAGGCCTTGGCCATGGCGTCACGAAAGTCATACATAGCCTGAAACTTCCATCGCGTGTCCACGTGCATAAGCGGAAACGGCGGTGGGCTGGGGTAAAAGGCTTTTCGGGCTAAGTGCAGCATGACAGCAGAATCTTTGCCCATGGAGTACAGCATTACTGGGTTCTCGGCATGAGCCATGACTTCTCTAATGATATAGAGGCTCTCGGCTTCAAGGCGATCTAAATGAGAAAGTTTGGTTGGTTGGACTCGCCCTGTAGCCTTAGTTGTCGATAGGTCATCGATAGTAGACGTGAAGGCTTCAGGAAACTGGCCAGTAGCAATATCAATGCCAGCGTCAGCGTTTTGTTCTCCTCGCTTGAGTTCACGGCAAGTCACTACGAGGCTTCCTGAGGGAAAGAAAATGGTGGGTTTGCCAGCGGCTAAAAGTGTCAATCCAGCTAACAATGACGGCATTTCCGTGTCGCCCAACAGGCACCAACGTTTGGCTCCTTTGCCATCTTCTGCAACCAAAACCTTAGGTTCTTGTGACGGCTGACCGCTATCGGTAGTAGAAAGACGATGCAGTTGCACAAACAAGGCAGCTTTGCGTTTCTTTCGAGCGCCTGTTACGAGGGTGTCCAGCACAAGTTGAGTGGCAGGTCTGTTTAAGTCATCTAGCTGATCATTAGCTTGATGGGAGCTCTTAAGCCATGGAATCGCGGATATCCAGCGTTCTAGTGTGCGCTTGGTCGGGCTCTCATCTGTACCTTCTGCTGAGAGCCTTAGATCTTCAAGGCACCACATTTTAGCTGCACCACCGGCGATAAGATCGATTTTATGTTGTGACTCAAACTGTTTTTGGCTCATAATGTTGACGCAAAGTGAAATTATAATAAAATATTACACTAAGTTAATTTATTTAGCTAATAAATCAATATAAATTAATTAAAATACATTTTGCGACATAAATGAGTCCTTTGATGTTTCTACTGGGATTCCCGTCATAACAGGTAAGTAAAGTATCAGCGTTTAAACTGAACTAGCGCCTATGAGGGCGCAACGGTCTCATTTTTTATAGGCGCCAAAAGCCATAGTTGTCAGGGCTGAAAAATAGATACTTCACCAAGTCATCACGTTTTATAATTATGATAAGCTGAAAAATAGGTGGCGTGAATTATTAGCGGCGAAGGGTTCGCGCGGTTCGACGACAGTATCTGTGAAAAAAAAGGTCCATAAAACCGCTATGGGTGCCTTTAGAGGCAATTGAAAAGGGAAGTAAGGATGGAAGTTTTAGTCACGGGAGGTGCTGGGTATATCGGTTCGCATACCCTAGTGTGCCTTTTAGACCGGGGTTATGAGGTGGTTGTTTATGACAACCTCATTAACGCCAGTGCTGAGGCGTTAAGCCGTGTTGAAAAATTAACAGGAAAAACCATCGATTTTGTTCAGGGCGATGTTCGGGATACAGGTTCTTTGGATGATTTGTTTGCAACACGCTCTATCGATATGGTGATCCATTTCGCAGCGTTAAAGGCAGTAGGGGAATCGGCACAATGCCCGCTGGAATATTATCAGAACAATGTGCATGGATCTCTGTGCCTTCTTGAGGCGATGGCAAAGGCGGGTGTGAATAATTTTGTCTATAGCTCATCAGCCACCGTTTATGGTGAGGTTAATCCTAGCCCTTATGTCGAGACCATGAATTTAGGATCACCCTCAAGCCCTTATGGGGCGGGTAAGGTAATGGTTGAACGCATTCTTTTAGATAAAGCCCGGGCAAACCCAAATTTCCGGGCGGTTTCTCTGCGCTATTTCAATCCTATTGGCGCTCACCCAAGTGGTGATATTGGTGAAGACCCGGCAGGGATACCTAATAATTTATTGCCTTTTATTACTCAGGTGGCGGTGGGCAAGCGTGACAAGCTTAGTGTCTTTGGTGGTGAGTACCCAACGTCTGATGGTACCTGCGTGCGTGATTATCTGCATGTTATGGATCTTGCCGAAGGCCATGTGGCGGCCATTGATTGGCTGGCCAAACAGCCCTCTTTTCGCGGTGTCGAGGCTTTTAATTTGGGAACAGGCAATGGCATTTCTGTGTTAGAAATTATCGCAAGCTTTGAGGCAGCGACAACAATCAAGATTGCTTACCAAATTATTGAACCCCGAGCAGGTGATCTACCTGCATTTTGGGCCAATGCCGAAAAGGCGAGCAATGTTCTGAATTGGCAAGCAAAGCGCTCACTTGATGAGATGATGGAAGATGCTTGGCGCTGGCAATCAAAATATCCTAATGGTTATAGTTGACCTGCATTGAAGATACAGGTGAACGACGGATTAAAAATGGCCACACTTGCCAATCAATAAGGCGTATTAAGAAACGTCGCTATAGCCAGTTATAGATTTGCCTCAATGGTGTCGTCGTGTTACTTCGCCCTCAATCTTATTCAAAAATTGAGTATTGAATAGATATGTTGTGTTATTCGCTTATGGATGGACTATCATTAATTACATAGATCAAATTGTAAGGCTGAAATCATGAGGCCAACATTCGATCTTTATTGAGACATTCATTGAATAAAGAGGAAAGACTATGAAGAAATTTATAACAACAATATCAATTATTTTATCAAGTTTTATTCTTACAACTTCAGCCTTTGGTGATCATCATGCTGAGCCCCAATATGGCGCTTTAGAGGGGTATTTTTGCAATTACAACAAAGGCAAGGGTTTAAGTGATGTATTGAGGGTGGCTGGCGAATGGGATGAGTGGGCTGATTCCAATGTGAGTGTCAATTACTCTGCCTGGGTAATGACCCCACAAGTTAATAATCCAGAAGACTTCCCTTATGACTACTTTTGGCTGGGTGTTGCTGATAACCATGAAGCGCTTGGAACTGTTAACGACGAGTGGATGGCCAAGGGAGCCAAAATTCAGAAGAAGTGGGCGGCTATTGAAGTCTGCGACAGCCATAATCTCATGACAGGCTTGATGGCAAGGCCATTCCAGTCGACGACAGGACATGCGTTTGTGCAGATTTCAGGCTGTGAGCTGAACGATGGGAAGACGTTGCAGGATCTAATGGTTGCTGATAAGCAATGGGCTAAGTGGATGGATGAGGTTGGAATGCCTGGTGGCCTTCTTCGCTGGTTACCATTCGCCGGTGATTCAAGAGATAGCACGACTGACCTTTACTCGGTATACCTTAGTGAAAGTATGGCATCTAGAGGAAAGGCTCACGACATGATGATAAAAGGTGGCGCGGCTGTGCTTCAGTCCACTTACGATGATGTAATGAGCTGTGATACGCCTCGTATTTATCACTCCACCTCAGTGGGCGGTAAAAAAGTCAGCTAGCGTTATCTCAATAGTTTAGTTTAGAGGTATATCGGTCGATTATGACGGCATTGATAGTGATTAAACGAATGTGTATTTAGGTTGCTTTGATTAATATTTTTCCGTCGTTAAACGATATCTCTGAGTTTGACAGGTTAAAAAAAAGGGTTGCACTTTGTGCAGCCCTTTTTTGTTCCCCCGCCTGCTTTATTGCTAAGCTCTTTAAGGGTACTGTACCTAATTGACTAACAAGAAAAACAAAAGCGGGGCCTTTAAGGCCCCGTTTTTGTTTGCTATTTGGCTCCACCTCTTGGATTCGAACCAAGGACCCAATGATTAACAGTCATTTGCTCTACCAACTGAGCTAAGGCGGAATTGTAAATCGTCTTGAAGTCGCGCATTTTAGCACCCCGCATAAAGGAGTCAACAATTTCCTTCGTTGTTCTTATACAGCTCGTTTTTCGACAATGTCATGCTTACAGCGACAATTAAAAAGACTAGAATAGGTCGGTTAATGGCGTCAGTAATTTACACGTGAATATTTGATGAGAAGACTAGCTTTTCTCAGGGTGTCGATGTCCATTAACGACAGCGACTTATCAACTGCAAAAGACAAGGGTATGGGATGAAGAATTGGGGTTTAGCGCGACTATTCATCGCAGCAATTATGAGCTTGGTTATGGTGCCGTTGTGTGCCGCTCAAGAGGACCCTGTGCCTGCGCCAGAAGACGCTAAAGCCATAGTCCATACTCAATTTGATGCATTATTTACGTCGGTCAGTGATCAGCTGACGAATAATCAAGAAATGTATCTAAGCAACCCCGTTGCTTATTACGATTTTTTAACGTCGACGGTGATTAACCTCTGGGATAGCTCATCGACCACGCGGGCACTAGTGGGCAAGTCACACTATAAAAAATTAAGTGACCAACAAAGACTCTCTTTGATTGCAGCGGTGGATCAAACCCTAATTCGCTATGCGTTTGAAGGTCTTGAAAGTTATGGCGGGCAAGTTTTTAGAGTTGCCGATGTGGTAGTCAACGAAAAGCGAGGTATGGGTTGGGTTCAGGTATTAATGGAATCCCCGATTATTCCAGATATTAATCTAGATATACTCATCAAGCGTAATGATGCTAATGCCTGGCAGGCGGTGGATATTCGCGTTAAAGGGATTACCTATGTCGCGATAAAAAAACATAAATATCGAGAGATTCTCGAAGAGCAGGGTTTTAACGCATTGATGGATAATCTCACCGATAAAAATACTGACTTTTTCAAGGCGGTCTGTGCCGGCGCTAATAACCCTGAACTAGCGGGTAGTGCACCTTGTTGAGTAAAGCGTCAATCAGCGCCATTCGGCCCTTTACTGTGGTCAGTAAGTTCTCACCCGCAGGTGATCAACCTGCTGCTATTAAAGGTTTGGTTGAAGGTCTAGAAAATGGTCTGTCAGGTCAAACCTTATTGGGCGTAACTGGCTCTGGAAAGACCTTCACGGTGGCTAAAGTGATTGAAGAAGTGCAACGCCCGACGATTGTGTTGGTTCACAATAAGACCTTGGCGGCACAGCTCTATGGCGAATTTAAAAGTTTCTTCCCCAATAATGCGGTTGAGTATTTTGTTTCGTACTTTGATTACTTTCAGCCAGAAGCCTATGTGCCATCCTCTGACACCTTTATTGAAAAAGACTCCGCGGTAAATTCTCATATTGAACAGATGCGTCTCTCTGCGACGAAGTCACTGATTGAGCGTAAAGACGTGATTGTGGTTGCAACTGTGTCTGCAATCTATGGTTTGGGGGACCCCAAGTCATATCTAAAGATGATGTTGCATCTGTCTCGCGGGGAACAGATTGGTCAGCGAGATATATTACGGCGACTGGCAGAACTTCAGTACCGCCGCAATGATGCGGTGTTTGATCGTTCGTCTTATCGCGTGCGTGGTGATGTGATTGATGTGTACCCAGCTGACTCGGATTATGAAGCAGTGCGAATCGAGTTGTTTGACGATGAAATAGAAAAAATCACTTTATTTGACCCCCTCACGGGTGAAGTGCTGCGCCAGGTACCGCGGTTTACCATCTATCCTAAGACGCACTATGTAACGCCGCGAGAGAAGGTGGTAGAGGCGGCAGATCTTATTCAAATAGAACTCAAAGAGCGTCTGGAGCAGCTGCGTTCAGTCGATAAGCTGGTGGAGGCACAACGTCTGGGCGAGCGCGTAGCCTATGACTCTGAAATGATGCGTGAGCTTGGGTATTGCAATGGTATAGAGAATTATTCCCGCTATCTCTCGGGACGTGAGCCAGGAGAGCCGCCACCAACGTTGTTTGACTATCTGCCTGACAATGCGCTGATGATCATCGATGAAAGCCATGTCACAGTCCCCCAGTTGGGCGCTATGTACAAAGGTGATCGATCGCGCAAAGAAACCTTAGTCGAATATGGCTTTCGATTACCCTCAGCATTAGACAATCGACCGCTACGTTTTGATGAGTGGGAGGCGTTAGCACCACAGATGATTTTTGTATCAGCAACGCCAAGCCGTTATGAAGAAGCTAACGCAGGGCAGATTGTTGAACAGGTGGTGCGGCCAACGGGGTTACTTGACCCTATTATAGAGGTTCGTCCTGCCACATCTCAGGTTGATGATGCACTATCAGAAATTCGAGCTAGGGCGGCTAAAAATGAGCGCATACTGATCACCGTACTGACTAAGCGTATGGCTGAAGATCTCACCGAATACCTTGATGAGCATGGGGTTCGGGTGCGGTACTTGCATTCTGATGTCGACACCGTAGAGCGTGTTGAGATCATTCGTGATTTGCGTTTAGGCGAGTTTGATGTGCTGGTGGGCATCAATCTCCTACGTGAGGGCTTGGACATGCCTGAGGTGTCGTTAGTTGCCATATTTGATGCCGACAAAGAGGGGTTTTTGCGTTCCCAGCAGTCTCTCATTCAAACTATAGGCCGCGCCGCACGACATCTCAGTGGTAAAGCCATACTGTATGCCGACAAAATGACAGGCTCTATGCAGCGCTCTATTGACGAGACAGATCGTCGTCGAGCGGTGCAAGTTGCCTATAATGAAAAGCACGGCATTACACCTACGAGTATTGTTAAAGATATTAAGGACATCATGGAAGGCGCTTATGCAGCGACCGGACAGAACCGGCGTGACCGACAAGCGGCAGAGGCAGATACTGCTTACGATGTAATTGGTGCAGAGCCCATTAAAAATATCGCCAAAGAAATTAAGCGCCTAGAAGACAAGATGTACCAGCATGCCCGAAATCTTGAGTTTGAAGAGGCGGCCCAAACGCGTGATCTACTGGGTAAACTGCGAGAGAAAAGCCTCGCCTCTTAGTCTTTTTGGGTCTTTAAGCATCTCAATCAATAAATGACATTCCTATTTAAACGGGGGGTGATTATCTTTTTGTATACTGGTGTAATGGGTTTAGTTATTAACAGAGAGGAACGACAGTGATTCGCTTAACGGATATTCGATTAACACTATGTGTACCGCTATTACTTCTAGTTGGTTGCGATGAACCTGTCATAGAAACAGTCGGAGGGCCGCAAGCCGATATCGCCTTTTATGGTAACAACATAGTGACTCTCAGCGAGCAAGCTGGGCCAACTAATTTCGTTGCAGTTAAAGGTGACACTATTATTTTTGTGGGTCAAAGAGACGATTGGAACGGGCAAGCCTCTGAGGTCGTCAACCTCGAGAGCTCCGCTTTACTGCCTGGCTTTATTGATGCCCACGGGCATGTGTCATTTCACGCCTATGCATCAGCAATGGCTAACGTGTCTTCTCCTCCTGTTGGGCCCGCAGAGAACATGGCAGGGCTTGTCAGTGAACTAAAGCGCTACATGTCGTCTAAATCACTAAAGGAAGGCGAATGGGTGGTCGGTATGGGTTACGACGACTCGCTCTTGGCCGAAAAGCGTCATCCCACTCGGGATGATCTAGACCAGGTGTCATCCACTCATCCAGTCTTGTTAATCCATGTTTCAGGTCACTTTGTGTCGGTTAATTCTAAGGCACTTGAAATTGCTGGTATTGATGAAAATACACCTAACCCTCCTGGCGGAT
>Ga0209091_10004897_pt1 | contig 10313 bp, 17 predicted proteins | sample ArcticOcean_MG_C_6_FD_187438 | JGI IMG/M metagenome (GOLD analysis project Ga0209091, IMG submission 187438) | Marine microbial communities from western Arctic Ocean - ArcticOcean_MG_CB8_128 (SPAdes) (version 2) | ecosystem: Environmental > Aquatic > Marine > Oceanic | place: Arctic Ocean... | reverse complement strand
ATAACCGATGCTAATACAATATGATGTATAATTATTAGAATTAAATTTTTTTTAGTTTTGAATAATTTAAACATGTAAATCTTTTTGTCCATTAACTGCTACAATCAATCTAATACAATCTTCTTTGCCAAAATTCCAAGCTGAATGAGTATAACCTTGATTTACAAAATAAACAGAACCATCTGCTTTCATATTAAGTAATTCTGGTTGTTCATCTTTTCTTTGAACTGCTGTAAAAGACCATTCATTTGTTTTTAAAGGTATAAAATATCTAACACTATAAGTTGTATCATAATCCATATGTGGTAATATATGAGCACCTGGTTTTTTAATTATAAATCTGGCTCTTGTTGCTGGTGATTTAAACATGTTAATTACTTCTTCAACATATGTGCCTCTTAAACACTCAACTAATGATGTATAATTTCTTTCATCATACTTTACATCTCTATGACCAGCTAATGGTAATGTGTAATTACTACCCTCTGTTAATTCTGTAATAGGTATTTGTTCATACAATTCACTTAAAAAAGGTGTAGCACATTTAACATTTAGATTATCTCTATATTGTATTAGTTTATCTTTATTATCTTCTAATACTTTTAAAATTTTATCTTTGTTTATTGTTAGAGATATTTTTTTATAATTTGGTAATTCACTTCTTTTTTTCATTTAAAATTTTTCTCTATAATATAACCAGATAAATCCCATTTACCTAATCTTATTTTTTTCCAATTATCATGGTGTATATCGTGGTAACCCTCACCACATGCAAATAAATTTATAATATGATTTGTTACAGGTTTGCCATCTTTATGGCCTAATGTATTAAATAAACCATAAAATAAAAAGCTTAAAGCAAAAGGTATGATAATAAACCATACAAAAAATTTAAAACTAATTAACAATGATATTATAACACTTGTTAAATGTATTTTACCGTGATGTTTATGAAAAAACATAACTCTTTTATTACTTAATAAATCTTTGATATACTTTCTATCTATTGTTGGATACTTAAGCATCCAACGATTAAAAAACACATACCAAAAACCTTTATGTTTTGGAGAGTGTGGGTCTAATTTAGTATCAGTATGGTCGTGGTGAGCTCTATGTGCAGCTGCCCAACCTAATGGTGATTTCGCACCTGTCAATACGATTAAATACAATATAATACTTTCCCACATAGGCGACAACTTAAAATTTTGTCTATGAGTAAAATATCTATGTAATCCTATTGAGAGACCAAATATTGCAATTATCTGATACCAAATTATACCTAGTATTAATGTTTCAATCATTTTTTGGTTTTACATCTTTCTCACTAAAGGTATCACCACTTGAAAACAATTTAGTTGTTTCTTCAGACCAATTTATTGGTTGGCATGAGGCATACCATTCTTCATATGATTGTTCTTTTTTTACCATATCTATATTTATATTATCAGTTATCATTGTTCCATTCCTCCATTTTTGATAGATGTTATCCATTCTTTTTTTAGTTTAGGTGGTGTTACATTCATTGTAAATAATTCGTTAGAATATTTATCTTCTCCCCTCCATGGTGCTCCTATACAAACTGTAATTTTTTCTTCATTAGGAACTAACCCATGTGGATGGCCCCCATTTAAAATATAAGTGTTATATGTATTGGGTGCATAAACTTTATTACCATCTTTATCTAAAAAATATAGACTATCTAGTTTACCTGTCAAAGCAAGTCTTAATTTTTGATGAAACTCTGGTATCTGTATTTGTTTACAATCTATGTGTGTAGAAACATGATTACCTTTTTTTGTTTTTAAAATATTAATTTTACCCTCACTAGACATAATGGGTTTTATCTTATCTTTAAAAACTTTTATTAAGTGTGTGCATGTCTTACCTTCTTTTGTCCATTTAAAGTCTTTATCATGTAAAAGTATTATTTCACAGTTTCTATATTCATTCCAATGCCAAGCACTAGCAGAAATAGATTTGATTTCTTTGGTAATTAAATCTATATCTTCTTTTGTTATATTTAAATCTATTGCCTTGTATGTAAACATATTTATATTGTTTCTATTATTCCTACTAGGTGTATTCTATTTTCCCAAGACGCATTTACGGCTGTGTGATATTGAGTTGTATCAACAACATGGTAATTACCATCTGCTGGTAAATGTTTTACTTCTTTGTCTATGATTATAAAACAATTTTCATTTGTTTGTATAGGTATATGTATTCTTTTTGATAAATCTTTATGATAAGTATAACAAGTTTTTGATTTTAAATTCATTACTCGTGTTCTATACATTTTTAATTCTTTTATGATTGAATTGATATATGGTATATCAAATAATGGTATATTAAAATCCGTTTCTTTCATACCCATTTTATGTTTTTCATTCCACTTACCTACACCCCAGAAAGAGTCTAAGTTATCTTTTGTACCTTGAAGACAAATCTGTTCATCAAACTTAGGCAGTAATTTTAATTCTTCTATAATCTTTTTTAAATCTAAGGACATACTGTAATCTCTTTTATTCTGTGTGGTTGCTGTAATATCCAGTCTATTATAGACACACAATATTCTATTGTCATTTTCTTTTTATTTATATGTGCAACTCTAGGTGAATCAAAATAACCAAATCTCACTATTGTTGTGTTAATACCTTGATAAAATAATTGATGATTAGCCTTATCTAGTGCTGATTTCTCAACAGCGTAAATGTGTTTAACTCTCTTGGTTTCATCAGGTGAGTTAGAACCAATATTGATTATTCTTTTATTTAATTCTGCAGCTCGATATAAAAGATTTACCTGTTCAAATCCGTCATGTTTACAGTTAATGAAAACATCACAGTCTTGTAAATTATCAACTGTATTATATTTTTTACTTAATGATTCTCCTAGGCCTCTACGAGTGCCAGTAATGTAAAATTTATTCAAACTTTTAGAGTCATCATTCATCATGCACATATAATCATAAATCTTTTGAAACCATCACATTGTAAACTGCCTTTGTAATGTATCATTTTTAGTTTTGTTTTATCTGCAAATTCATTTTCATCTTTTACACAATTAATGTGTTCTGGTAAAGATGTATAATTGTTTGATTGTAGAATTACAATAGAGTCATCTTTTCTTCTTCTACCGATAAACTCATTTAAAACATCTTGCTCTATGTGTTCACATGAGGTACAGATAATTACATCATGTTTTTTAACACTACGATAATCTATCATATCGTGAGTTTTGAACTTAACTCTAGGATATAACTTCTTACCTATATCAGCACAATTTTTATCTATATCAAAAGACATTACTTCTCCATGGTCTGACAATTTATTTGCCAAATTACCATACCAACCTGCAGCCACCAAAAATCTTGGTTTCTCAAACAAGTCAAAATATCTAATTGATTCTGATACCAACCAGGTCTTACTGACCTCTTGGTTAGGATTTAGCGAGTTAACAATAGACTTGACCTTTTGGTCATCACTAATTTTAGATATCGCCTTTAACATACTATAATCAAACATACCTATATTTATAACATATAAATATAACTGATATGATGAAAAATAATGGAAGTTATTGCCCTTTGATTTTTAACGAAATATACGCTGATAGTTCCGGCGAATATCGTTTATGTTGCCACGCAAAGTCAACTGAAACCTCAAAGAAATACAAATCACAAACACATAAACCATTTGAATACTTTAACTCTCCAGAAATGGAAGATAAAAGAGATACGGTATTAAGTGGTACAAAACTACCAGAATGTGTTACTTGTTATAAACAAGAAAAATACGGTGGCGAATCTTATCGTAAGAAAAAAATAAGACATCATCAAAAAAAACTACCTACTTATGTAGATAAAGTAACATTAAAATTACGGATTAACGGAAATTATTGTAATCTAAGTTGTTACATGTGTATACCATACAACTCATCTACAAGAAGAAATGAAATGAACAAGATTTATCCTGAAGGATGGGAGTTTTTCTCATCTAGTAAATTTGAATCTGTAAAACATAAAGAATATGATATGATAGTAAATGATATCATAGACAATATAAAAAAAGTTGATAAAATTCATATTACAGGTGGTGAACCATTGCAACTGCCAAAACATTGGGAGCTTATTGATAGAATACCTGAAGAACACGCAAAGAATATTGATTTGGTATATGATACAAACCTTACAGAATTAAGATATAAAAATCACTCAGTATATGATGTACAAAATAAATTTAGAAAGGTTGTATGGGGCGTTTCTTGTGACCATATAAATGATAGACTATCTTGGATAAGATATCCTATAGATGTAAAAAAGTTTGAAAATAACCTAAGAGAAATAAAAGACGCTGGGTTTAATGTTATGCTAAATTGTACCATATCATTACTTAACATACATGACTTATTAGAAATACACAAGTATTATAAAACAAAATTTGGTGTTGTAGTAAACTTTAATAGTGTAGTTACCACACCTAACTTTCTATCTATACAACATTTACCACAAGATGTAAAAGATGAATTGATTGGAAAATATACTCTACCTAATTTTGTAGATAAGTGGCGTGTTAACAAAATGAACTTGGTACTAACACAACTTAAACTAGATGGCGACACAAAAAATTTAAAACAAGCATATGATTATATGGACAAGTTATCTAAAAATAGGAAATTTGATTGGAGAACATTATGGCCAGAGTTCTTAAAATAAATTTAGATATAACACATAGATGTACTTTACAATGTCAAAGATGTAATAGAGCTATCTTTGCAGCTGCAGGTGTTAAAGTACCAGGTGAAGATATGAGTATAGACAATTTTAAAAAGATATTAAATTTTTTTGAACAGATAATATTTTGTGGTCAGATATCAGACCCTATATTCCATCCAAAATTTATAGATTTTTTAAAACTATGTAAAGACAAAAAAGTGAGTGTACACACAGCCGCCTCTCATAAAAAAGAAGAATGGTATAAAAAGGCCTTTGAAGCAAATACAAATGCTTATTGGACATTTGGTATAGATGGTCTACCGAAAGATAGTCATAAGTATAGAATAAACCAAGATGGCGAACATCTATTTAAGATGGCATGTATAGCTTCTAAGATAGTAAAAAGAGTTAAATGGCAATACTTAATATTTAATTACAATGAAAATAATATAGATGAGGCAAAGAAACTAGCAAAAGATAATAACTTAATATTGGAGTTACAAAAGTCATCTAGGTTTTGGAAAGACGACCCATTAATGCCTACAAATAAAGATTATTATATTGAAAGAAAAGGTTATGAAAATAAATCCAAAGTGTGAAAACGGTGAACATAGTAAAGACTATGCTACATCAGCAAAAGGGTTTCTATTGCCTTGTTGTTGGTGTGATACTGTAAATCCTTCATCTGATAAAGAACTTATGAAATTGTTTAGACCACATTTACATTTAGATAAAGTAGACAGTATAGAAGAAATACTTTTATCAAATGAATGGTTAGACTTTAAAAAATCTATAACAACAGATAATGATAAGGCACCAAAAGTATGTAAAAGGTATTGTGGAACAAATCAACAATTTAAAGGTGTAGTAAATGATTAAAATTTTTACAGTATATTTTGAAGGCAAGTATAGACCAGATTATGTGACAAAACTGTATCATAGTTTAAAGAGAAATTGTAAAGTGCCTTTTGAGTTTATCTGTCTAAGTGATACTAAAGAGGTAGAAGCTGATAGAGTAATCATGTTACCTGAATGGTCCGATATAAAGATACATTGGCATAAACTAAAATTCTTTAGTCCACTATTTGGTGGCCAACAACCAGGTGATGAGATTATAGTTATGGATATTGACCAAATTATTGTAGGTGATATTACAGATATGATTAACTATCCTGTAGAAGATAATGAATTAGTATCATATAAAAAATGGTGGAAAAAAGGCGACCCCAATTCAGGCAATACTGTTAGTTTAAATGGCGGTTGGTACAAATTTAAATCTGGTAGTTTAAATCATGTTTGGGACGAGTTTAGTTTTTCTGCAAAGAGTAGAGAAAAATGGCAACTGCATTATTTTAACGAAGGTGTTGTACATTACAAATACTATGGTGAACAAAACTATGTAGAAGATTGTTGTAAACGAAATGGTGTAAAGATTACTCACATGCCTGGAGAATGGGTATGTAAACTTAATAGTGAAAAAGATAGAAACACTTTTAATACTATGAGATACATGGAGTTATTTGATAAAGACTATATGGTATTAGATGAACCGCATCCTGATATTAAGATTGTACATTTTGCTGGTGCTGAAGAAGAAGATACCATACATGACTATGAAGATAAGTTTGGTTGGATAAAGGATAACTGGAAGTAATTATGATTTTAAAAAATAATATTATTAAAACAATTGATAAAACACAAAGATGCCAGAGAAATTGGGATTTGAATAAACAGATACCGAAAGAAGATTTAGATACAATTATTTACGCAATTGCAAATGCACCTTCAAAACAAAATCTTCAATATTTTAATCTTCATGTTGTTACAAACAGAGAAAAAATTGAATCGATATATGAAGGCACAAATGTATTATCAGGTAGAAGAAAAAATCCTCAAGTTCTTGCAAATGTTTTATTTGTTTTTACACAAGTTATTCCTAATGAGGCCGTTTACTTCTTGAATAAAAAAGAAGATAAACAATATGGCCATGATAAAGACTTGTTCTTATGTACAGGTATTGCAGCTGGTTATGGGGCTTTAGTTGCAGGATTATTAGGATATGAAACTGGTTTTTGTAAGTGTTTTCCAAAAACAAATGATTTAAAAAAAATTCTCAATACAAAAGAAGCTTTTTCCTTAATGTTAGGTGTTGGTTGTGGTGATAAAACAAAACATAGGAGAGAAGACCATATGACAAAAGAAATAGTTGAATCTTTTAATAAAAATGAACAATTAGAAATATTTTATCATGCTTGAAGATACAGATAAAATCGGTATTAGTATGTCTGGTGGTTTAGACTCATCACTTATGACATGGTTATTATGTAAAGAGATATCTGATAATAATAAAAATACTGAGGTATTTCCTCTACACGGTATAGACAATACTAGACCCACATCACCAGAAAACATACAGAATATAATTAACTTTTTAAGAACTTCGTTTCCCTCAGTTAAGATACACGACATGTTGACCTGGGATAACACAAAAGACTACATTATACCAAAGTGTGAAAAAGATACTGCTGGTTTAAAGAAATATATGTATAGCCATAATATAAGATATATTTATCAAGGTCGTACAGCTAATCCACCTAAAGAAGTTACAGATAATTTTGGTGGCCACTTCGAGGCAGTAAGAAGTCATAATAATGATAAACCAACAATAGTACATAGTGTGAAAAATAATTCATATTTAATTAGACCGTGGATAAATGTAGATAAGAAATATATATATGAACAATATAAAAAACATAATTTATTAGATACACTAGAACCATTAACTTGGAGTTGTATTGCGTTTATGCATGAAACAAATTTCTTTACTGAACCATGCAAGACATGTTATTGGTGCAAAGAGAAACATTGGGGCTTTGGTAAGTATTAATGATAGATGTAAACAACGAAATTGTAAAGAACTCTAAAAAAATATCAGTATCACTATCTGGTGGCGCTGACTCTGCTATATTATTTTACCACGCTTGTGATGTATTACCAGATAGAACTTTTATACCTTGGTCAGGTTATGATACTAGAAGACCTGATAGTATTTTTTATGCAATGGAAGTTTATGAGTTTGTAAAAAATAGTTATCCTAATGTAAATATTTTACCTCATCATACATTTAAATATACAACCACAACCTGTACAGCAGGTGATGGTACTAAAAATTGGAATTGGAGAAAAGACCCTAAAAGTGTAGCACACCACGAAGCTGAATATGAACTTTGGGAAAAACATAAATTTGATTTAACATTAAATGGTATGACTTCTAATCCTCCTGAAGACGCAATCAAAAAATTTAAAATGGACATTGACACAGGTCACGGAATTATTGAACCTAGAAGACATAGAGATAGACCTAATTGGGGGTTAGATGGTTTCAGACCGGTGTATGCACCATTTACTAACGAAGATAAAAGTTATGTAAAGATGATGTATGAAAAATATGGTGTGTTAGATACTCTATATCCTCTTACTGCAAGTTGTATTGGTTTTCCACATGAAACAGACAATGGTCAAAAACCGTGTATGAATTGTGTGTGGTGTAAAGAGAGATTGTGGGCATTTGGTGAGGAACATTTACAATGAGAATTATAGCAGTAAATACAGGTGTAAAATTTGGTGAATGGTATGTTGACAATTTAAAACATATGATTGACAATTACTCTGGTCTAAAATATAATAGTTTTGAAGTAATTAGAGATGAAAAATATGAGGCATGGTTTAATAAACTACAAATGTTTGACAAATTTAGAGATGGCCAAAACTTATATTTTGACTTAGATTTAGTTATTAAAGGTCCTGTTCCAGATTTGTTGAGAAGTGACTTTACTCTCCTACATGCATGGTGGCGGGCACCAGAACACACTCCTTTAAACTCCTCTGTCATCTCTTGGTATGGAGACCAATCTCACATATATAAGAAATTTATGGAGGACCCAGAGTATTATATGTTAAAATATAATCGTGGTATTGACCAGTTTCTTTATGAAAATATAGAGTATAAGACTTATGATAAAGTCTGTTATTCAATACGAAATAAAGAATATGATGAAGAAAATACTGACTACAATATTTGTCTATTCAATCAAAGAAAGATATTAATGGAAGATGGTTGGGACGGCTGGTGGAAGAAGTATTTTATTTCAACTTCATAACAGCATTCATCACTTCAATTGGCGATTGCGCCTTTCTCATTACAGCTTTAGTTTCTGTGTCTGTACTATTCTTAACAAACTCTTTTTCAAAGATAAACAACTTAAAGTTGAATAACATTTCTTTTTGTTTATCATCATAGTTAAAAAAGAACTCAAAAATTTCATCATAGAATTTTGTGCTTAACTCTGCGACCACTTCTTTTACGAGTCCGTCTTCTTTGGCAATCTGCATTACCATTTTTCTAAAATCTTTTTGAGATTGTTTTATATAGTTATGTGTGTTTAAGTGTATTTCATCTAAGCTGGTAATAGTCATTAATTTTTGCCAGTCAGGGTGTTTTGTGTTATGTTCAATTATATGAGGAATAATATTATCACGTGATATATCACCATCTCTATATAAAATTTCTACAATTTTCTTTTCGTTATCTATGTAACGAGCACTAATAAAATTTTCTGTTGTTACTTGCATTAATTGACACTCCTATTTTCTTCAATGTATTTGTATAAATCATAATTTGATTTCCAATTATATTTAGTTAATATTTCTATATTAGCTTTGTTATCAAGTCTTTCATTTTCTCCACCAATTCTACCTTCAAAATCAATACCAAAATGTTGCACTAAATCAGATACCTTATGTGAAACACCAGAACCAATATCTATAATACCATTTAAATCTTTATCAATTAATAATATGACAGCTGTTACTAAATCATTTACATGTATAAAATCTCTCTTGTGATTTAAATTAATCCACTGTATATCATTTCTTATTATTTTTGGTATCAACATTTGTTCTCGACCATTTGGTCCATAGGCTGTTGTAAATCTCATACCTAAACTTTTAATAGGAGCAATATGTTCTATAGCACATTTACTCAATGCATAAGGATTTCTCCAAGGTTCATATGCTGTGCTAGAACTTGCATACATAATTCTTTTATCTTTGTAATGGTCAAATAATCTTTGACTTACTATTACATTTTGTTTCCAATATTCTGTGGGATTATCGAAAGATTGTCTAACTCCAGAAAGACCTGCTAAGTGTATTACGACATCAACTTTTGGTAAGTCACATGTCAATAAGTCATTTCCGTCTTTAATGTCTAAACCAATTACTTTATAAGAAAGATTTGATTGAAGTTTTTTAAATAGAGTTGTACCTATAAAACCTTTATGACCTGTAACTAATATTTTCATTGTGTCATTGTGTTTCATTACGATTTATGTATTCTCAAAAAATAAGTTGCTGCTGTTACTGGTGTTCCATCGGGAAACTCTTGTGCTCTGTAATCGTTTGCATTTACAAAACGAGTTTGGTGACTACCAGAACCATTTAAAATTGTATCACCCATACCAGAACCTCTTTCATTACCATCACCGGTTGCTCCTAAGTTATAACTTAAAGCGTAACCATCTGCTGACTCATGAGCAGT
>Ga0209091_10004892_pt1 | contig 10317 bp, 9 predicted proteins | sample ArcticOcean_MG_C_6_FD_187438 | JGI IMG/M metagenome (GOLD analysis project Ga0209091, IMG submission 187438) | Marine microbial communities from western Arctic Ocean - ArcticOcean_MG_CB8_128 (SPAdes) (version 2) | ecosystem: Environmental > Aquatic > Marine > Oceanic | place: Arctic Ocean... | reverse complement strand
TGTAGAATTGCTTAAACTCGCTAAAACGCACCTTGTTGCGCTGCTTGTAGTCGGAGACCCGTTGCAGGCAACCACACACGTCGATCTACAATTACAGGCCGCTGAAGCGGGTGTGGTGTGTACTGTTATCCATGGAGTCTCAATTACCGGGTTGGTGACTGGGGCTATTGGCCTCTCCAACTATCGGTTTGGACGACAAACTACCTTGACTTACCCTTACGGGGGATGGATTGCTACGTCTCCGTTAGAAGTTATTGCGATGAATAGAATTCAGGGATTGCATACTTTGGTTTTACTTGATTTGGACCCGACTGGAGAGGGCGTTGGTGGGCAGAGGCCAATGCAGCCCGCCGATGCTGCTGACGCGATGATTAGAATGGCAGAAAAATTATCTGAAGCCCTCGAAGAGATGGACAGAGATTCTACTATTGGTTTGCTAAAGTACGAGGCTTGCATGATAATTTGCAAAAATATTTCTTCGCTGATGACCGTCCTATGCAGCGATATGGGCACTTCTGAGCAATCTATATCTTACCTTTCAATTCAAGAATTGGAAAGTGGTTCAATCGGACGCCTTCATTGCCTAGTAATCCCCGCAGACCCTAGTGATGTAGAGTTGTCTGCCCTAATGCGCTGGTCGAAGAAGTGAACAGGGGGTGGCTTCTCCGCGCAGTTGATGGCGGGCCCCTCTCAGGTAGAGTTTCCTGGAAAGAAACAGCAGCGCATGCGTATGCGTGGCACGAAACAGGCCAACTTGGATACTCAAAAAAGGTTACGAAAAAACCTTGACCGGCTTCTAGAAGAAGGCGAGATTCTACTTCCTGCAATGACATGGACTGGAAGGTTGAAATGGGGTCGGACTGACCCTGTAACTAAAACTCTGAGAGAATTACGAAAAATTCTCGATAAACGCCACAATAAGAAATGGTTGGTCAAAAAGATGATGGCAAAGCGTGGAGACGCGGTTGGGAAAGCGTTTGCGGGCTCATTGGTAGCAGCACATGAAACTGATATTTCTCTAGTTGGAAACTACAGCCACCAATCTTTTGGTAAGGCGTCCTATGTTCGTAAAGGTGATGGGAAAGTCGCTTACCAAGCCGGAATTCAAAACCACCACATGCCTACTCTTCGTATGCTTCCGTGGGAAGATCATGCTCGTAAAGGCTATTTTTTCTTCTCTTGGTATGGTGGATTTGTCTGCAGTGGGCCAAAACCCTCAATTCCAGACGGGTGGCTAAATGATGTCCTTGGTCGTTCCCGATTTAATTTTACCAATGAAGGTAATATTTGGGCCACAGAAGGATTGGACTTTGAGAAAATCTCCGAAAACAAAATGTCAGCGGAGGGATATCTTTTATTGAATTTTATCGATGGTAGTAAAGTTGCTATTAGTTTCAACAAACTAGATACTGTAAAAGGAAAAACTTCGTTTATTCACGATCTTGCTCTTTCGATGCTGCCCCCTAACCTTTCAACGATTATGGAGCCTGATGCTATTTGGTATCCAGAAGGTTGTTCAAGGGATGGAGCGAAAGAGGCTCTTGGCCGAATATTAGATGCTTGGATGGGCCTTACTCTAAATGAAGGTTCAATTGCACAGAGGGCCAAGGCTGCTGTTTTACACCACCTAAATGATGGGTTTGTCGTTGGTGAGAAATGGTTTGAAACCGCTGAAGAGGCAGTTCAAGAGTTGAATGGTTCGGCTGCTGAAAGGGACTTAGCTCTCAAGTTAATGATAGAAGCAACTGGGGCAGGAATCCGGATTTCTCACAGAGGAGAGGTCCTCGAAAGAGAGGGGACTGCACTTGAAATTGCAGCCAATTCGTGTAACGATGTTCTCTCGGCGTTATGGAAAGACCACGGGCTTGCTGGATTAATTTCAATGGGTATATCTGAAGAGGAGGCTGAAGAATTGTGGGCTGCTCAATGTAACAAAAAACGAGCGTTTGGTAAATTCTTGAAAGATATTGAATCTCAGAGATCCAAGGCGGATATTATTCAAAAGTTCCCTTACAGAAGAGGTAAGGTTCCTGGGCCTGTTGGTATGATACACGACCTTACAGTTAGAGGATTGGTAGACGGCGTTGGTAAAGCCGAAAAAGAAGCGCTATCAAAGAAAGATGGAATCGATGCTGAATCCGCGTCTTGGGCTTGGTTGATTGCCTCTGGAAAATCAAATGGTCAAGAATGGCAGTTTTCGGCCGATGCTAGAGAACGCGGTGGGGCTTGGAGTGCTGCTGCAATCGGTGTTTGGAAAGCAGGGCTAGCTCTGGTAAATGGAGAAGAGGTAGATTACAAAGATTCGTTACAACTTCTTCGAAAGGCGTGCGGCCAAATCGAAGAGTTGCCTTAATCAGAGTTTTGCTAGAGCGTTTGATATATCACTCCAAAGGTCATCTATGTCTTCGATACCAATAGACATTCTAACGAAACCTGCACTTAGGCCAGCTGCAATCCTAACGTCTTCCGGGATTCCCATATGGCTAGAATTGAATGGACATTCAACTAAACTTTCAACGCCGCCAAGGCTTGTTGCTTCGAATATTACTTCTAGGCCACGCATGAATTTCAATGCGGCAGCGTCTCCGCCTTTTACAGTAAAGGCCAGCATACCTGTTCCTTTAGGAATAATTCTCTTTGCGACTTCAAAATCCTGGTGCGTTGAAAGGCTCGGGTGGTGAACCACATCTACCAAATCATGAGCCTGGAGCCTCTTTGCTATCTCTTCGGCGTTAGCGCAATGTGTTGGCATTCTAACTGCGAGTGTACGAATTCCCCTCTCTAACAAGTAACAATTGTGGGGGTCAGGGGCGCCGCCGAAGTGAACCTTTTTCATGAACATTGCAGCGATCAGGTCTGCTCTTCCAACCACCGCTCCGCCGATTATATCAGAGTGGCCGCCAAGATACTTGGTTGTCGAATGGATTACCAAATCAGCACCCATGCTAATTGGTTGACAGGCCCAAGGTGATGCAAATGTATTGTCGATTACCAATAGTAAGTCGTGGCGCTTTGCAATTTCATACATTGCTTCAATATCGCAAATCTTGATTACAGGATTTGTGATTGTTTCGATATACAGCATCTTGGTATTCTCTTGAATTGCTGCCTCATAAGATGCCGGGTCTTGCATATCGGCCATCGATGTTGATATCCCAAAACGCGGTAGTTCCTCCGTCATCAATCCATATGTTCCGCCATATACATCAGAACTTGCAACTATGTGGTCACCTTGTGAAAGAAGGCCCATCAAAGTGGTTGAAATTGCAGCCATGCCGCTTGCGAATAGTTCGCCGTCCTCTGCGCCTTCAAGGGCGCAAATCTTCTGTACAACCGCTTCGGAGTTTACACTGGATAGTCGAGCATAAAGAAGGGTATGTTGTGCTCCTGCCGCCCAGCCAGCATATCTCTCATCGGTGAGTTGGTATGTCGAAGATTGAAAAATCGGAGTGTTTACTGCTCCTTCGATGTGCTGCGTACCTGCGTGTACGGCGTTTGTTGAAAATTTCCTTTTGTCGGACATTGGACTCTCCAAACCATTGTTTGCGTCAGCCACACATCAACGATTCGCCCTAAATTATACCTGATTGTCGAAAATTACCCCTACTTCCACTACAATAGCCGACAATATGACGGAATCCTTGATAATGTGGTGTCGATTCGTTTTGTATATGAAACTCGATGCTAACGATTTGAAACTAATTGAGCTTTTGAAACAAGATTCGCGAGCATCGGTTACCTCCCTTGCTGAGTCAATGGGCATTGCAAGGGTTACCACCCATGATAGAATGGTAAGGCTTCAGCGAGAAGGTATTATTCGGAGATATACCGTCGATATTGACGCAAGGGCTTGGGGATATGAATTACGAGCATTTATTTTTGCTCGTTGTGATAGAGGGGAGGTCGATAGAAGGTCTGTTGCACAGAAATTGTGTGCCCTACCCTATGTTGTACGATGCAATGTTATCGCTGGAGATTGGGATTTGCTAATCGAAGTGGTTAGCCCATCTATGGACTCTTTAGGAGATTCTATTTTGGATGGTTTGTCAAAGGTTGGAGGTATTGCTAGTACGCAAACGATGGTTTCATTCTACGATTATTCAGGCCCTGCCTCTTCGCTAAGGTGAGTTTCAACATCCCCTGATTCATCCATCTCAACTATGACGTTACCAAGTAGTAGTAGCAGGCCCATTACGAGCCATATCGATACATCGATCATTCCTTCTGACCAACCATAGAGGGTTGCCCAAACTGGTTCAAATGAGTAAATTATTGCTGCATGGGTTGGGTTCAGATATTTCTGGAACGCGTTAAGCATCAATATACATGCTAGAGAACCAAATAACCCGAGGCATAGCAATGGAACAATAACCCCTTCTTGCCATGCGGATTCAACTACCATCGGGTCGCCCGAGGCGACCAATGCAATGATTACCGCCCCGATTACTAAAACTGCAAAAGAGGTTGATGTAACGGCAAGGGGGTCGAGTCTCTTGGTTATTGAATCGGTGTAGATTATGTGTAACGCAAAGAAAAATGCACAGAACACTGTTAGAATTTCTCCCGCCCCCCATACAATGTGAGGTGGCCCGTCAATAAATCCGGCCCCCAGCGTGGCCAATATAACTCCGGCTATCATCATACGAGTGGGTTTTCTATCGCTAAGTTTTACTGAAATAATTGCAGTGAATACAACATAGAGTGAGGTCAGGAATGCAGAAACTGAAGGGGAGACCGAATTAATTCCTATCATCTGTAATACAAACCCGGCTAACATCAAACTACCCAAAATAAGGCCGCCCAACCAGTCTTCTTTCGAAGTAAGGGCGCCTCTTGCGCGACTTGAAAACAGAAGAAGGGCGACGAATGCTATCAAGAACCTTGATGCAACGATAACCCCGACTACTCCGGTATTGGAATATTCATTTATTTGGACTTCCAAGGAATTCATTGCTTGTTTCATCCAAACAAACGTTCCGCCCCATAACAACGTAACAAAAAACAGGCCAATTACAGCCTGGCGTCTAGTTGCCATGCTTTCTGCCCTATCACTTTCCTTTTCAGGGTGGCGGTGCTTTTTTTACACTGTTGGTTTTCGATGCAGCATGGAGGCCACCACCTGTGCGCCCGTAGGGGCTGTTGTCGGTTGCGTTTGGCCTCTGATTTCCGTAAATACGGGTGCTAGGTGCGCCAACACTCTTGAGCCGGATGGTGTGTGAGTCAATCATGGCGGGTGAGCGTTTTTGGGATTTGCCCATTGAAACGGGCGCCATTCCGCCTTCGGATAGCGAATTTGATTGTATTGTGGTTGGCGGTGGCCCTGGAGGTTCTGCTGCCGCCTCATATCTTGCCATGGATGGCAAAAAGGTCCTATTGATCGAAAAAGGAGTATGGCCGCGCGACAAAGTGTGCGGAGATGCTGTTGGCGGTAAATCCCTAGGCCACGTAAAAGCTTTAGGCGTAAAAGCAAAATTAGAATCTACACCACATTTCAGAGTTACAGGAATCGTTTTCTCTTCACCAAATGGAAGTGAAGTTACCGTTCCTCTTCCAGAAGGAGATGTTGGAAAACTGGAGGCTGGTTATTCTCTGCCGCGACAGCAATTCGATTGGCTCCTCTTTGAGAAGGCGACAGAATTGGTTCTCGAAAACGGGGGTTCGGTAATCCAAGGAGCGATGGTAACCGAGGTTCACGATGTGGATGGAACGATAACCGGGGTTGAAATTGGAATCGGCGGCAAGCGTGGTGAAAAGCGGAACTATAGCGCTCCGTGGACAATAGGAGCAGGGGGGTATCAGTGCCCTGTTGCCCGAAAGGTTGTGAAAGACTTGGCCAAAGAAGAATTGGTGGATCGCATGCACTACTGCGGAGGATATCGCGAATATTGGTCCAATGTAAAAGGCTGTGAAGGGAATGTTGGAAATATTGAGATTCATTTTGTTGACAGTATTATTCCGGGATATTTTTGGCTATTCCCTCTTGGTGGGGGAAAGGTCAACGTAGGAATTGGAATGGTTATGGGCATGATGGACAAACAGAAAAAGAAACTCAGGCCATTACAAGCAGATGTAATTGCTAATCACCCACTCTTCAAGGAAAGGTTCGCCGACGCTGAGATGATTGAAGGGACCGGTAAAGGGTGGCAATTACCATTCGGTAGCCCGCGCAAGGGCGAGAAGAATCAGCCCCGTCGGGCTTATGCGCCTGGTGCTTTATTGATTGGAGATGCTGCTAGTTTGGTAGACCCTTTCTCCGGAGAGGGTGTTGGAAATGCCCTTGTTAGTGGCGAAATGGCAGCAAGACATGTTGTCGAAAACATGGGAGGTGCCGCTTATCAGGAGGAGTTGTGGGCGGCCTTGGGTGCTGAACTTACCAATTCTTACAAAATGCAAAAGATGAGTCGTCGGAAATGGCTCCTCAACTGGTTTGTTAGTAAAGCAAGCCGTAAACCTGTGATTCAAGAAATGATGACCGAAATGATTGCGAGTAAAGAGGCCCAAAAGAATCTCCACTCCAAGTGGTTCTTAGTGAAAACGCTTCTATTCTGATTGGTGATTTTATGGATACAAAACTATCTGGTGTAAAGGCCGTTTTCTTGGATTTAGACGGCACCATCTACCTTGGAGGTGACCTAATTACTGGCGCTCTTGAATTCCTTTCGAGGTGTAAAGAGCAAGGCGTGAGACGATATTTTCTTTCAAATAATTCCTCGAGGTCTGTGGAACAATATATGGCCAAGTTAAACGCGATGAACATACCCTGTAATTCTGAAGACATTCTTCTTTCAACACATGATTTGCTATCCTGGCTTGCTAAAAATAACATTACTCGGACCTGGGCTATTGCAACAACGGGGATGTGCCAAATGCTGGAAGATGCCGGCATTAGCACAAGAGATGATAATCCTCAATACGTTGTTTTGGGCTATGATACAGAAATTGATTACAATAAGATTTCAACCGCTTCCATCCACATGCACAGGGGTGTTCCGTTAGTCGCTAGCCATCCTGACATGGTATGCCCTTCGCCCGATGGAGGATTGCCTGATGTTGGAGCTTATCTGGCTATGCTGAAGGCTACTACTGGGCAGGACCCCGCACATATTACTGGAAAACCAAATCCAGGGATGATTATGCATAAAATCGAGGAATTGGGCCTTCACCCATCTGAATGTGCAATGGTGGGAGACCGGCTCTATACAGATATGGAAATGGCGATACGGGCTGGTTGTGTATCCGTTCTAGTTCTATCAGGGGAAGCGACGCTTTCCGATTTATCACAGTCGGGTAAAGAGGTCAGTGTTGTCGTTGATTCTGTAGACGATTTACTGAGGTGAAGTTTTGGGAAGAATTGATGAATTTCTTTCTAGGCGAAAGCGATTTGATCCAGAGGGGCATGTCGTTTCTGGCAGGCTTGCTGAATATCGTTTAATGAAACTGACTAGGGCTGTTGCAGGGGATGCGTTGGTTCTCGAAGGAGTTCGAATCCCAGATCCGGAAGAGGGGGGGCGGCGAGAGATTGACATGGTGCTTGCCACTGCTGATGAGATTCTTTTTATCGAACAAAAGCACTGGTCGGGGTCGTTTACAATAACAAGCGAAGGCCGGTTTTTCCAACAAAGAAAAAATGGCGGGACTTTGATGCACAAAAATATCGTTTCGTGGACCGCGCGTAAGGGGGATATTTTGTGTGACCTGCATGAGAGCCGCACCGATAAGGCGGCGCCACCGAGCCGTACTGTGCTTGTTTTCTCAAATAAAAATCTTGAATGGGACCCGCTGCCTGAAGAGGTTCCTGCTGAGGCATACGATGAACTTGGGTTCATCGATATGGTTGAAAAAATGACCAAATCTCCACCGTCTGCAGAATTGCGTGAAACTTTGATGGGTTTTGGAACGTGGGATACAATTCATCTCAATGGTGGAAAAACTTTACACGGAGACATTCTAGAATATCCATTTTTAAAGAAGGATTGCACACTAAAAAATACAGGAATATTTGGATTGGTTACTGGCCCAAAAAGCACCCTTTCGACTGGTCAAATCATTACCGACCAATCAGGCCCCTATGTTTCAGTAGTGGGTGAGAAGGGTTCGCGAATAATTCCTTTCTCTCATATTTCTAAAATTGAATTTAGCAATCCAAAAGAGGAGTGGGGCTAATGCTAGAGGCGGTTGGTTTCGCAGCGGGTATTCTAGGCATTGTGGCCTGGATTCCGCAAGTCAAAACCGTATGGATTGACAAAAGACATGACGGTGTATCGTTACCTACTTTTGCAGTGGTTGCTGTAGCTCTTACTTTGTGGATGATCTACGGTATAATGCTGCCTTCGCCTTCAATAATATTCAGTAATGCTGCCGCACTATTGATGATATTATCTGTCATTATCGGAGTTGCCCGAATTCGTTTGCAACAAACTTAACCAAATCAGTACGCAGATTTTGTTGTTGAAATAATAACGGCCCCTATCTTGTAAGGGTCGCCGTTTGATGCTGGGCGACGATCTTCCAATCGTCCTTTCCAACCATCTTCGATTGTTCCGATTGGGATTCTTATCGATGCCCCGCGGTCTGAAATACCATATGTGAATTCATCGAATTTGGCTGTCTCGTGTAATCCGGTTAGCCTCATTTCATTATGGGCTCCATATACGTCCATGTGCTTCTTGATGTTCTTACCAAAGGCTTCACAGATTTTGGTGAAGACTTTCTCATCTCCATCCTCGCGCATTGCTGTATCTGAAAAGTTAGCATGCATTCCCGAACCATTCCAATCTCCTGAAACTGGTTTTGGATGATACTCGATATAATAGCCGTAATTTTCAGTAAGGCGGTCTAGTAGATATCTAGCGACCCATAGTTCATCCCCTGCATTTTTCGCTCCTTTAGCAAAAACTTGGAATTCCCATTGCCCACAAGCAACCTCTTGGTTGATTCCTTCAAAATTTATTCCTGCTTCCAAGCACAGATCAGCATGCTCTTCGACAAAGGCACGACCATGAGTATTTCTTCCCCCTACAGAACAATAGTATAGGCCCTGCGGGCCAGGATAACCACCTACTGGAAATCCAACTGGAAGTTGTGTTTCGGCGTCCATTATGAAATATTCTTGTTCAAATCCAAACCAAAAGTCATCGTCATCGTCTTCAATAGTTGCTCGGCCGTTTGTGGCGTGGGGTGTTCCGTCTGCATTCATCACTTCACACATTACTAGAAAACCGTCTATGCGTTGAGGGTCTGGATAAATTGCTATCGGCTTAAGCAAACAGTCTGAAGCTCCACCGGATGCTTGGCGTGTTGATGACCCGTCAAAACACCATATTGGGCATTCTTCAAGAGTTCCTTCAAAATCGTTTTTCACAAGAGTCTTACTACGCATGTTTTGGGTTGGTTCGTATCCGTCTAACCAAATGTATTCCAATTTCGCTTTATCCAACATATTATCATCTGCCTCCCTATCAAGACGGTATATTATACAATCGCCTATTTTTTGAACTATAGTTGCATGCACATTACTAAAAATAATAATAATAATTACTCAGATGAGCACTTCTGTGGCATAATACTGCTGTCATGATTATTCGAGTGCTCGAATCAAGGGTATCAAAATGTGTATTTGGGCAACAGTTTTGATTCAATTGTTGGCTGCTTCGGAATTCTGCGGGGTTACTAGAATGTTGTCGCCTTTGCGATCTATATGGGGGAGGGAGAAGGTTCCGCCATCAACAGTTACCGGGCATGAGTTTCCACAGGCAGGTGCAAGATAATCCTCGCCTGTTTCTGTCAGGACAATCGTTATTCCGTGGTCCGCTGGTAATATTGCATCTATTCCTTGAAACTCCATTAGCATCACAAGGCTTTGTCCAGGGAATACTGTTTGTGGGTCATATCCGCCTGCGTGGTAGCGTATATCCATGGTTGCATGCCCAAGGCGTAATCCGGTTTCTGAATCTTGTAATTCAGCAAATATTTGACCCCCGTCCATCGATGCTGAAACATCGAGGTGAAGAGTAGGAAGGCCCGCAATTAGCATATCTTGAGTGAACCCCTCGCAAGTGAAGGTGACGGTTTGTTGCCCGCCCCCAATTACGGATGTGCCGCCGACGCTGTTGCCCTCCTGGGCGCAGGTTGAGAGGTCTATGGATTCCCATGTAGCGTCTTGCGGGGGCCATACTTCTTCGATTCTCCATTGTCCGTCATTTCTTTGGATTTGTGCATGGTTTGTTGGTTTGGGTCCAACTCCTTTGAGGTAATATTCAAACCACTCGAATAGGTCTTGAGCCCAATCCCAACGTGTCATGTTTTCAACCGCTTCGA
>Ga0209091_10004888_pt1 | contig 10323 bp, 9 predicted proteins | sample ArcticOcean_MG_C_6_FD_187438 | JGI IMG/M metagenome (GOLD analysis project Ga0209091, IMG submission 187438) | Marine microbial communities from western Arctic Ocean - ArcticOcean_MG_CB8_128 (SPAdes) (version 2) | ecosystem: Environmental > Aquatic > Marine > Oceanic | place: Arctic Ocean... | reverse complement strand
AGCAGTGAGGTGTTCTCTTGATTACCGAACTGTTGCCGGCATCTCCCCCGGGCATCATTGTAGCTCTCGCTCTGTTTGGCTATGCCACCTATAGTTTTGTCAATGGAGGAATACATGCCAAGGGTCACGGTTGGAAGACAAAAGAGGAAGCCCCCAAGCCATATTATATCACCCAGTGCCTCGTTATACTAGTAGCACTGGGGCAATTTACCGCTCTTGCGATTAAGCATTTTACGAGAATCTAAAGGGGCGACTTCGACATGACAAAAAAGAAAATTCTTTTGCGCTTGGACTCCGAACTCCATGAACAACTTCGGTTATGGGCAGAACGCGACTTCCGTTCGTTGAATGCACAAATTGAATTTTTATTGAAGAAAGCACTGAAGAAAGAAGGAGAGGAATAGCAATGAAAGTGGAACCAGGGCAAGAATTAGGCTTTATCTCAAGATGGTTTGGATTTGGAGGGTGGCGGGCGATGTCACTTAAAACCCGAATTTTCACTCAAATTATCTATCGATTTATCTTTTTACTTGGCTTGGCTGTTCCGATTATTGGTTACGGCATGGTCACAGGTTCTGACCCCGGAGGACTTACCTTGCTCGGAATGATGGTTGGTTGGTTCTTGATCTTTCAGGCAATGATTAATTTTGTATTCATCGAAGGCTCGCGATAACTTCGTTCTTCATTCAGATGAACGGGGACCAGTCATTTCTTCTGGGCGAACCCAAGCATCGAATTCTTCATTGGTCACAAATCCAAGTTCAAGCGCTGAAGCACGTAATGTCGTACCCTTTTCATGAGCGTTTTTAGCAATCTTTGCAGCCTTGTCGTAACCAATGCGGTTGTTAAGTGCAGTTACTAACATCAAAGAGTTCTCAAGATGAGATGCGATGTTTTCCTTGACCGGCTCCATTCCTTCAACACATTTCGTTCTGAAAGCAGTGCATGAATCTGTAAGGAGGTGGATGGAATGAAGAAGATTGTGAATCATCATTGGTTTGAAAACATTCAATTCGAAATTTCCTTGGCTTCCTCCAATGGTAATCGCAGTATTATTCCCCATCACTTGGCAACACACCATGGTCATTGCTTCTGCTTGAGTTGGATTGACTTTTCCAGGCATAATAGATGACCCAGGCTCATTGGCAGGCAAGGATAATTCTCCGAAGCCACATCGAGGACCCGAGCCAAGCCAACGAACATCATTGGCAATTTTCATCAAAGATACCGCGAGGGTATTGAGTGCCCCCGATGCTGCAACAATGGCATCATGTGCCGCAAGTTGAGCGAATTTATTCTCAGCCGAACAAAAGGTTAGGCCTGTAATGTTGGCAATTTCATCTGCAACCATTTGGGCAAACAAAGGATGTGTATTGAGGCCAGTGCCAACCGCAGTACCTCCGAGGGCAAGTTCAAACAAATCATCGAGGGCGAAATCGATTCGGCGTAAATCCGCATCGAGTTGAGCGACCCAGCCCGAGACTTCTTGCCCAAGAGTAAGTGGCACAGCATCCATCAAATGTGTCCGGCCAATTTTGACAATATCCTTCCAAGCCTCTGACTTTTCAGATAATGCGTTCCGAAGTGCCCGAACACTCGGTAACAAGGAGTGGGTGATGGCTTCAGCAGCAGCAATGTGCATTGCAGTGGGGAAGGTATCGTTCGAAGATTGGCCGCGATTGACGTGGTCATTGGGATGCACAGGTGTTTTTGAGCCAAGAACTCCACCTGCAAGTTCAATGGCCCGATTCGCAATTACTTCGTTGGCATTCATGTTTGATTGAGTGCCACTGCCAGTTTGCCAAACTCGAAGCGGGAAGTGCTCATCGAGGCAATTATCCAAAACCTCTTGCGAAGCGGCAATAATCAGGTCGCCAATCTCGGGATCAAGTTGTTTTAATGCGACATTTGTTTTTGCAGCCGCTTGCTTGAGAATTCCAAAAGCACGAATGACGCCCACAGGCATTGTATCGTCTCCAATATCAAAGTTAATCAGAGAACGGGCTGTTTGACACCCGTAGTATTTGTCTGCAGGAACTTCAAGTTCACCCATGGTGTCGGCTTCGATACGAACATCGGCCATGTCCAATGCTCGGGGCTGAACTTCTTCACAGTTCGCACAGGCCCCCCATTGTGAAAGCCAAGAGTGAGGTTCGAATAGAATACACGCGCAGTAGTCCGGTAATATTGTTTTTCAGGAGTAATTATGCGAAATGGGTCGAGGAGAACCCATTTCGGTTAAAAAGAAATAGACCCTCGACTAAATAGCGCACTGCGCCATAATGACGATGCTAGGCAATCTTCGATTACTGAAGTGTAACTCGAATAATCTGTTGCGGCGTGCTGGGGCGGTCCCCGGGGAGTTTATCGCACATTTCGATTGACTTGACAACATCCATTCCATCGATAACTTCTCCAAAGACAGCGTGGTTTCCATCAAGCCAAGGAGTTGGGATGGTTGTGAGGAAAAATTGCGAACCTCCCGAATTCGGCCCTGAGTTTGCCATCGAGAATATTCCGGGTTTGCTGTGCTTGAGATTCAATGCCGAGCGTTCACAAGGAATTTCCCAGCCAGGTCCACCGGTTCCAGCACGTCGTGATGTAGGGTCGCGGGAATGTGGGCATCCGCCTTGGATCATGAAGTTCTCAATTACGCGGTGAAAGTGCAGACCGTCATAGTGACCCGCTTCGACCAATCGCACGAAATTGGCGACGGTGTCAGGTGCTTCTTCGTGGTAGAGATTAATGGTAATGTTACCTGCACTGGTTTCCATAAGGGCTTGCATAGAACTCCCCAGCCACCGGGGGGTCAAGAGCATTCTCCTACTTCCCTACCATTTATGCTCGAAAAATCAAACTTTCAACCAAGGACGGAAGTGTTGGTCAGCATACGCCCGAGCATAATCTGCAGGATATCCAGCGGTGACCAATTGTTGCTCGTAAGCGAGTTGTTCAGCCGTAAGTGTTGGGTCAGCAGCAGCCAAAGGCACCCCGGCAATGGAAGCGTAAGCCATCTGTTGCTGTTCAAACAACTTATCTTCACTACTTTCGCTTCGTCCACGGACAATCAATACAAGTGAAAGAAGGAGAACCACTCCTGCTCCAATTATGATTACGAGCGTCATAGGGGCCATTCCAAAGAAGTCAGAACTCGATTGAGCGCCATCGGCATCATTCTTTCCGCCTTCGTCTCCAGTTGTTTCATCATTACCGCCATCGGTGACATTATCGTTGAGAGTCAGATTGTCATCCAAAGTAGCGTTCTCATCGGGATTGATTTGCTCATCCACGGTTTCGCAACCATCTGGTCCCACAATTGTTTCAGCAGGGGTATCTGGGCATTGGTCATTGACATCATCTACCCCATCATCATCAGCGTCAGTATCTGCAGCTGGGCAACCATCGCCGCCAACTCCATTCGGGACTCCAAAGACTTCAGGACAAGCATCTCCATCTATTCCAGACGAATTATCGCCATAGGAATCGCCATCGGAATCGAGCGATTGGCTCGGATCGAAAGGCCATAAGTCATTCAAATTGGAGACTCCATCGCCATCGAGGTCAGCACACCCGGTGCGATCAATGGTAGAGTCGCCAAAAGTGGTCGGACAATCATCGATAAGCCCATCACCGGTATCTGTGGTGTTGAAACCATCGCGGTCAACATCATTCACCCACAACTCTTCTTCATTCTGAATAAAGAATGGAGTGCCCGTTTGCTGATTATTGGATTCATCCGATTCCATTAATTCTTCATCAGCATCGATGGTAAGTCGACAATTGTAGATTCCAGATGCTCTTTCATCTACCGTTGTATAGGATTCGACATCCGAGCCAAAGGTGGTGTTGTATTCTCCACTAACAACGACGGTTTTAGTAATCATTCGAGCAACTTCTTCTCCACTTGAATCAATGAGGTCAAGATGAAGGGCAATGGTAGTAGCATTGGCATTTCCACGCAAACTAACCAACTCCCATGTAATTTGGACTTCGGAGCCAGAGGTATGATTGGTCGGGCAGGCGAGAGAGGAAATGCTGACATCAGCAGGAGCCGAATCCAAACCTTCAACGGAAAGATTGTACAATCCAGCGCCATTGTTTGCATCAATGATGAGTACGTAATCCTTACTCATACCTTCGTATTCGGTGTCATATGAAGTGAAGACTGGCCCATAACTGGTATTGTCAACATAGGCGATTAAATTGCCACTTGCATCTTGTAGAGTAGCAGTGAAGGGGAGGGTAGGGTCGGCAGTAAATTCAATCTCGAAATTCTTACCATCGTTGACAGTGAAAGCAAAAACATCAGAATCATCGAAGCCACTAAAACATCCTTCGCCCATGATTGTTGGATTTTGACCGATATTGAGTCCATTGCCAGCAGGGACATCCTGTCCTAGGCCGAGGTCATCTTGCTGCCCGCAATTGAACGAATTCGAGTCAACGCCTTCGGTTTCGATAATGAGCGTGTAAACACCTAAACTCGACCAACTTTGTACGCTGATAAAGAAAGTTCCACCGGTTCCGGAAAAGTCTGTACTGTCTTCTGTGCTAATAGTTTCATCAACTGATCCTGCCAACCAACCTCGTTCAAACCATTCACCTTGGTCGTCATGGAGGTAGATATCAGCATCTTGGTCAGGCGAATTAACCAGCGTCACTGTTAGATTAAGTCCAGGAGAGATGTAAATTCGGTACCAGTCTTCGTCATCAACATCTGTGTGGACGCACCCAGTTATTGTTGCCGAAATATCGGTGCCCAAGCTAACATAATCACCAGCATCTCCACCAGCATCTCCACCAGACATGGCATCATCTTGAGCTGGGCATGACGTTGCTTTCGAATCAATCAGAATCATCTCAAATGATTCTTCAGTGTTGTCACCCTCATTCTTTTCATTAATTTGTTCATCGGAATCAACCATTACTATAATTGAATAATTGCCGCCTTGGGAGTTTGCAGGAATCATGGCTGAGAGTTGGAAGAGACCACTTTCATTGACGTCCAAGGCAGAGATGCTCATGTTACCAATCTCAACATCATGGTCCGCTAAAGTGCCCTCAACCGAAAGCCATGCGGTAAGTAAGGATGCAGAAGCAAGTTGTGTCCCAGTATTGTTCACTTCAACATCCACTATGATGCTGCTTCCAGCACTTGATGCGAGTGGTGCCGAGATATTATCGATGACTAAGTTCGGCGCTGGAGTTGAATAATTGGTCCATATATCCAAGGTCCAATTCACTCCTGTTCCTGAGCGTGAGAGATTGACGTAATATGTTCCGCCTATGCCATCATATGAAGTACCAAACGTAGAGACCAACCCCTCAGTTGCTCCAAACGCAAATGAATAATCAATAAAATCAAGGTTTCCATTGACCAATTCAATGTAGGCGGCAACAGATTCGTTGAGAGTGAGTGTGGCATCAAGAGAGTGATTCGCAGGGACAACAAAAGCAAAGACATCATTCGCCTCAACTCCATCTATGCACCCATTATAGGACGCTGTGACATTGGTGCCCATTGGAGTCGAAGCATTCGCTTCGTTCTGCGGGGCATCACTCCCAAGGCCAGCATCATTTTGTCCATTTGGATGCAGGTCATCACAAGAGTCGCCAATCAACATTACACCAGTTGACCAGAGGAGATTATTCGATTCATTGTGTTCTGTGACGTTATCATACCCATCGACATACAGCATCCAGTAATAGGTGCCGTTTGCTAAATTCGAAGGAAGGGATACTTGAGCAGTGGTGTTACGGCTTGTGTTTTCAGCCAAGGCCGCTTCTGCCTGTGAGACATCGATCAATTCGTCACCAAAGTCATAGATTTGGTCGGTAGAGAGGATAAATTGAATTTCAAAAGCATCAGAGGTTGTGTTGTAAATATTCTTAACAACATATTCGACATTGACGTTTCCACCTGGCTGACCGATAGCAGGTTCAAGAACTGAAGTAATTGTCAAATCTGGTCGAGGGGGCGTGTTATTGGTCCAGGTTCGTAGCGAGTATTGTCCATCACCGCTGTAGGCGAGGATTCTGATGTAAAAAGTTCCAGCAGTACTCGAAAGTGAAGTGCCTGAAGTACTCACCTTTTCTAATGCACTGATTGAGAGTGAAGCATCGACCTCCGTTCCAGCAGAGTCGACGAGGTAGAGGTCAAAGTCAGCAGTACTCGGGACAGTCAATTCAACATCAACATCCTTTCCAGCAGTAATGGTAACCTCATACCAATCTTCGGTGTCGGCAGTATCCATGCAGCCTTGAACGCCTGTTTGCCCGCTGTTTGGATTTGTTCCAAGACTACGGGAGGTATTGGCGTCACCTCCGGCATCACCAGGAGTGCCAGCATCAGATTGAGCCACACATGCAGCGCGACCACCAGTTGTTGTTTTGTAATGAGGTTCTTTGAACAAGAGCTGTGTGGGGTGATTCATTACCGGCCCATCAAAATTCTCTTTCGGTGAAATATGTTTCAACTCATTTGATTCATTCAACGCAGATACCATTGGTATCATTGCGGCAAAAAAGAAGAGGAAAGTGAGGCCAATAGCCGTATGCCAAGCATTCTGCATAACCGAACGACCACATGGTCCATTATCAAACCTCGGATGTTTTAATCAAGCGAATGCTCGCTCAATTTCGCTCGACAAGTTGTCAAAGCGTCCTTGAAGTTCTTTCATTGCCCCGTTGAAGGCTTGCTCTGGAGTAAGGCTTCCATCAGTTTCGTAAGTGAATACATAGGCACCTTCTACAGGTTCCATGGTAATGGCATCATCAAATTCACCATCACGGTTTGTTCCTTCACCAACTTGGTGGAGGGCGTTTTCGAGGTCGATAAGATAATTCACATCTGTTAATTTTTTGTCCTTGCCGAAAAGTTTTGCATCGATTGGTTTTCCATCGGTGGTAGTAAGGTCGAGGTCAAACAAAATCTTGGCCTTTTTCGGCTTGTTCAGAGTTGCAATTCGGTATTGGCGGAATCCAACAGCAGCGACTGGCGACCACTTAGCGTGGTCTCGACCACGGCCGAGGGTTGCAAATGCATAGAATTCGAGATATTGTCCCTTTGAAAGAATAGTCAAAGGAATACGCTTGTGTTCTTCCCGAATGTCGAACATTTGGTCAGAAATAGTTGTAAGGTCTCCTGCATAGACAGTACGGTATTCTTCATCAGAATCTTCCGAAGGCCCTTCTTTCCGGATGTGGTAGAGGACTTGACAGGTCATGCAACCCTTGGATTCTTCAGCCATGTCTTTGCAAGTAGGACAATCTTCAGGGAAAGTGATACCTTCATCTGGGTATGTTGGGACTGGAATCATTGCCAATCGGTGAGCGATAGTTTCGTCAGGTAAAACGTTGACAGATTCGAAAACTTGTCCTTTGTTATCTTGATGAGTTCCTTGATCGAAGTTTACTCGGTCAATTGCTAACTTAGGAACATCCGCAATAAGGGCACGGCGAATAGCATTCACCTGTGCAGCGTCTGTGTTTGTCAAAAGAATTCGAATTGCATTGCCATTTGGCCAACCATCAACGATTTGTACATCCATTTTTTCCACCTCAAAAATCAAACACGGCGACCACGACGGCCACCCTTCTTCTTTGTTCCATCGTGAGCAATTGGTGTCACGTCTTCGATACGAGTGATTGTCATCCCTGCACGAGTGAGTGCACGGATTGCAGCTTGAGCACCAGGTCCAGTATTGTTGGAAAGGTTGCCACCAGGTGCACGATACTTGATGATCAGTTGTGTGAACTCCTTGTCTTTGAGCTCATCAGCCATCTTTTCAGCAGCACGAGTAGCAGCGAATTGGCCACCACTGTCCTTGGAAGATTTGACAACTTGTCCACCAGAGCAGGTTGTGATTGTTTCTGCACCGGTTAAGTCGGTTGCAGTCATCAGAATATTGTTGTATGAACTAAAAATGTTGATAATTGCACGTCGTGTCATCACTCTTCACCTCCATCTTTCTTTACTGAAGGGGCTTCTTTTGCAGCAACTTCAACTTCAGTAGCGAATTCTTTAGTTGCTTCCGGGTCAACTTCCTCTTCTTCAACGCCGTATTCAGCAGAAGATGCGCGTCCGTCAATAGCCTTTCGAATTGGGTGTTCGGTGTTGTCCACCCAAGGGCAACTTGGGTGCCAGGTGAGATTCTCTTCCTCATCCCGAGAAAGAGGGTAAGAAGGGATGGTTACTTTTTGGCTTCCAACCACAATCTTGCCGTGGGTGACAAATTGACGGGCTTGCTTCATTGATATTGCAAGACCTTTGTAGTAAACTTGAGCTTGCAATCGACGGTTGAGGATGTCTTCAGTGCTCAAAGAGAGAATGTCGTCAAGTGTAGCTTCAGAAGAAATCAATCCTTTGTTATGGAGTGAACGAAGCAAGTCGTCCATTTCCCGCTTTCCGTGAGCTTCACTGGTATCAACAACACCAATCAAGCGCATTGCTTGTCGGCGATGGCGTCGAAGTTGAGACTTGGCCTTCCAAATCTCACGCATGTTCTTCAAACCATGATTGGCTTGGATTGCGTGTTCTTCTTCGATACGTGCAGCCTTCCAAGGATGGGAAGGCGTGTCAAACTTAGGTCGTGCAAACTTTGGTTCTCCCATACATTATCCCTCCAATCACTTCTTTCGGCTCACACCAAGGGTGAGTCCACCACGGCCATTTGAGCGGCCACGTTGTCCACGAACTTTGTTTCCGCTTGCGTGGCGAGTACCACGATAGCACTTCATAGTTCGAAGGCGGTCAATATCGTCTTTAAGAGTAAGAGACACTTGTTGTCCGGTGAGATGTAATTCATCTCCCGTTTCAAGGTCACGTTGTCGGTTGAGCATCCAGAGCGGAACAGTTTCCGCATAGCCTTCAATTGCAACTCGGAGGGATTCCTGTTCTTCGACCGAGAGGTGGCCGGCGAGAGAAGCAGGGTCAAATCCGGTGTTCTTGCAAATCTGAATCGCAGTTCGTGGACCAACGCCCCGAACAGCAGTCAATGCTGTTGCAAGGGTTTTCAGTCCATCCATATCGGTATCAGCCATTCGCAAAATGTAAGAGAAATCTTCTCCTAAATCTTCTTCCTTCTGTCGTGCCATAGTGTTTCACCTCTCCTTAACACAGAGTGTCAAGCAGGTTCCCGACCCAACTCCCCTATATCAAGACCGCGATGCATCTTCGCGGTACTGAGAACCGAAAACACTTGATTTCCGAGCGGCTTTTATGAAGGAGGAATGGTGTGAAAAAAGCAAAAATTATTCAGCGATACAAATGAGAAGCATTTCATCCCCGGGTTGCTGCACAAGAAAAGCCTCTCTTTTTCCATGTCTTCGGGCGAGTTGGCGGTCAATCGCTCCTTGTATTTTGGGCTGTATCTCTGGTGCGAGTGGAACGCGAACAGTCATCTTCGCAATGTCGTGTTCAAGAATCAATTCGACCAATTGATCAACGGTTTCAAGGCAGAGTTTAATTCGAGCTAAAGCGACAACTCGGCCAGTTGCTTGAACCAACATTCGGTCCATTGGATGCTCAAGGCAGAGGGCATGCTGATGATGAATTTGAGGTCGGCGTCCTTCAATCACGCTCCAAGATATGTGTTCGGATTTTGTGACGGTGTTCAACCAGTCATCCGCAAGACCACTCTCAACAAGTGCAGCATCGAGGATACTGACTCTTTCTCCTCGTCTTGGAGGTTGTCGTACTGGTGTTGGTAAACCATCACCGGAACCAATTCCGATACCGCCGGAAATCACATGAGTTTCTTCGGTAATCGATGGAGGAATACGAACAAAACGGCGGGCGACGCCTGCTGTGGCAGCACTTCCAAGCCACAAAGCGAGACGGTCAACACGCCCGCGCCCCCTCGATGTCCAAACCCAAGTCCGGTTTATTCCGTTCCAAACTTCATCGACCATCGCTTCAACCTCGAGACGTTGAGCGTGTGTAAGTCGTGGCGACAAATCAAGAAGCAAAGCGGGACCGTTTTTTCCTTCTGCCAAATACGGCGCCCACCCAGTGAAGACCTCATCAAGTCGCGGTGCCATTTCTTCAAGGCCATGCGTCCGACTGTTTCGGGGACGAGCGGGGTCTAAATGGAGTAAGGCAATGTTTGGAAACCGTTCAAGTTTCAGATGGTCTGCAATGGCTGCACAAATGACTGCTCCATCCCGCCCATCTCCGGCGATAATGCGAGTGTTTTGCATCCGAGCCGAATCCCGTTCATTACGATATATTGCGATAGACTGCAAATTAACTGCACTTGCTTGAGCGCGCATCGCGTCCAACTCCACTCCAATTCCAGGCCGCTGAAGGAGGGCCATATGGGC
>Ga0209091_10004887_pt1 | contig 10323 bp, 14 predicted proteins | sample ArcticOcean_MG_C_6_FD_187438 | JGI IMG/M metagenome (GOLD analysis project Ga0209091, IMG submission 187438) | Marine microbial communities from western Arctic Ocean - ArcticOcean_MG_CB8_128 (SPAdes) (version 2) | ecosystem: Environmental > Aquatic > Marine > Oceanic | place: Arctic Ocean... | reverse complement strand
ATGTAATTTTTAGTAAATCCACAGTCAGATTATATTTTTCAGGATTTGTTATAAACCCTGGTGCTGTAATATAAATAATCCAAGGCGCACCAAAAACTCCTAATAGAGTAATTAATATGAGGAAAAGGCCTAATAAAGTTGAAATCTTATTTATAAAAGACTTTAACTCAAGAGAGGAATTTTTTGTTTTATATTCAGACAATATAGGTATAAATGCCTGCGTAAATGCTCCCTCAGCTGAAAGTCTTCTCAATAAATTTGGAATTTTAAATGCAACGAAAAATGCATCGCTCTCTAACCCTGCTCCAAAAATTCTTGCAATAACTGTGTCTCTTATAAAGCCAAGGATTCTTGATAATGTTGTCATTCCTCCAATACCAAAGAATGTTTTTAATAAGTTCATAGTCAATTATTTTTACGCTTAAAATTTTAGTATGATTTTATCACGGTACCAGATTCAATTTTTTTAATGTTTAATCAATTATTTAGCTAAATTTATTTAAATAAACTTGTATCTAATTCATAAAATAGATAAAATATACAGCTTAAAAATCGTTGTAAGGACTTAACACATGGCCAACACGGCTCAGACAAGAAAAAGAGCAAGACAAACGGTGAAACAAAGAGCTCATAATGTAGGCCTTCGTTCTATACTTAGAACAGCTATAAAAAAAATTCAATCAGCTATTGTAGGCGGAGATAAGAAAGTCGCAAAAAAAGCCTTTGAAGAAAACGTCTCCATCATAGACAGAATCGCTGATAAAAAAATTATTCACAAAAATAAAGCATCGCGACATAAATCAAGATTAAATTCGGCTATTAAATCTATGTAAAATTAGGAAATGTAATTTTTTACATTTCCCACAGTTTAGATTTAATTTTTTCAGCTTTAATAATCAAGTATTCAGTATTCTCTCCAACAACCGTAATATGTCCCATTTTACGGCCAGCGCGCGGCTGATTTTTCCCATATAAATGTATATTTACACTTGGTCCTTCTATCTCTGAAAATTTGGGTGTCTTAACTTCTCCATTTTTTAACCATAAATCGCCTAATAAATTTAGCATTACAGCATTTTTTTCTAAAATAATATCTAGTAAATTATCATTTGTTAAACAAAGTACTTGCTGATCAAACTGACTTACATTGCAAGCATCAAGAGTAAAATGACCAGAATTATGTGGTCTTGGTGCAACCTCATTAATATAAAGTTTATCGTTAGAAATAAAAAATTCTACTGCGATTGTTCCCACATAGTTTAAATTGTTTGCTATCTTTAAAGCATAAGTGACGGCCTCTTTCTTTAAATCATCATTAACCCTTGCTGGAATTATAGATAAATCTAAAATGCCTTCTTTATGTTGATTTTCAATGACTGGAAATATTTTTGATACCCCGTCTGAGGATCTAGATAGAACCACAGAAATTTCCTTATCTAAGTTTAATTTTTTTTCTAAGACAAACTCATCTTCATTTGAATCATTTAATACTGCTTTAGTTTCACTTACATTATTTACATGATATTGACCTTTTCCGTCATACCCAAATTTTGATTGTTTAAGTATTGCTGGAAAAATTTTTTTATCCTCAAAGTCTAAAAATAATTCAGCTGATTGAATTGGCTGATACCGTCCAATTGGTAGCTCGAGGCCTTTAATAAACTCTTTTTCCTTTATACGCCTTTGAACAATCGATATTGCCTCAGAATTTGGATGAGTTCTTACTTTTTCTTCTAAATACTTTATTGTTTCTGATGGAATGTTCTCAAATTCAGTTGAAATGGCCTTACAATTATTAATCATTAGGTCTAATGAAGATTTATCTGAAAACGAACTACAAATATGATCATTTGCTATTTTACCAGCAGGGCTCTCTTGATCAGGATCAAACACCGTCACCTGATATCCCAAGCGATGAGCTGCTTCAACAAAAAACTTTCCTAATTGACCTCCTCCCAACATTCCTAACATTGAAGGTGGCTTTATCACTTTACTCATAGTTATTAGCTTTCTAATTTCATATTAAAAACTTTTTGCTCTTGAGTTTTTGTAAACTCTTTAAGCTTATCTTTTAAATCATTATTTGTTTCTGCAAGTAATCTCACTACAAAAAGAGCAGCATTGAAAGCTCCTGCCTCTCCAATTGCAAATGTTGCAACTGGAACCCCTTTTGGCATTTGGACAATTGAAAGTAATGAATCCTTACCCTCTAAATAAGTTGTTTTTACAGGTACTCCTAATACAGGAAGGTTTGTTTTTGAAGCTATCATTCCTGGTAAATGTGCAGCACCACCTGCTCCTGCAATAATCACTTTAAAACCATTAGCTTCTGCCTCGCTTGCAAATGAATACATCAAATCAGGGGTTCTATGAGCGGAAACAACCTCAGCTTTATAATTTATTCCAAAATCATCTAAAATTGTTGCAGCATGTTTCATCGTTGGCCAATCACTTTCTGATCCCATTATAATTGCAACAACTACTTTTTCTTTATTCATTTCTCCCCCTTAAAACATTACATTACTACGAGATTATCTCTATGAATGATATTCACTTCATTCATAAAACCTAAAACAGATTCAATTTCATCACTTGAAACACCACAAATCTTTTTTGAATCAACTGAATTATAGTTAACGAGTCCTTTAGCTATCTCGACGCCTTTGCTATCAATACACGACACAACCTCACCTCTATCAAACTTTCCCTCTACCTCTAATACACCAATCGGAAGTAAACTTTTATTCTTATCTAATATTGCTATGGATGCTCCATTGTCAAGAATCAATCTTCCACAACTTCTTAAGTTATCTGCAAGCCACTTTTTCTTTGCTATTTTTTTCTCAAGTCTCGACTCTAAAAAAGTACCCACAGACTTATTATTGAATAACTTAAGAAATATTTCTTCATTCTTCCCATTTGCAATGATCGTATGTGTACCACTTAACGATGCTCTTCTAGCCGCTTCAATTTTTGTCACCATACCTCCTTTACCATATGTTGAAGATGTTTGTTTTGCTAATGAATCTAGTTTCTTGTCATCAGTAAAAGCTTTTTCAATGAGGGAGGCATTTATATCAACAGCTGGATCATTGGAAAATAACCCTTCTTGGTCAGTTAACAAAACCAGGTAGTCTGCTTCAATTAAATTAGCTACCATCGCCGCAAGATTATCATTATCACCAAACTGTATCTCCTCAGTTGAAACAGTATCATTCTCATTGATAATTGGAACTACACCGCTGGCGATTAAGCTATTAATTGTTGATCTGGCATTTAAATATCTTTTTCTATCACTCAAATCTTCATGGGTTAGTAAAACTTGGGCTGCAATTTTATTATTTTGCGTAAATACATCTTTATATACTTGCGCCAAATCCATTTGCCCTATTGCTGCTGCTGCTTGAAGCTCACTTAAAACATTAGGCTTAGCATTAACGTTAAGTCTTTTTAGGCCGGCAAAAATTGCTCCGCTAGAAACAATTACTATTCCAATTCCATTATCCATCCAAGAAGAAACTTCAGAAGATAATTTATCTAAAAATTCTTTATCAAAGCCATCATTGTTAGTTATTGTGCTTGTACCAACCTTGATTACGATTTTTTTCGAGTCAGAGAATTTAAGCTTTTTCATAATTTTAAATTGAGTCTATATATTCCATAATTTTTCTTGATAAGCTTTTACAGCCTTCCCCATTAATAGCTGATATTTCAAAAATAGGTGCGTCCCATTCTAGCTCTTTAATAATTCTATCTTTTATATGATCAATATCATCGACTAAATCAATTTTATTTAATATTAACCATCTTGGTTTTTTAAATAATGCTTCATCATATTTTCTTAATTCACTAATAATTTTTTTAATATCTTCTACAGGATCTATTTTTTCATCATATGGGGCAGAGTCAACTAAATGAAGTAATATTTTTGTCCTAGACAAGTGCCTTAAAAATTGATGTCCTAAGCCAAGACCATCGGAGGCACCTTCAATTAACCCAGGAATATCTGCCATTACAAAACTTTTTTGTTCATAAACTTTTACTACACCAAGATTTGGCTGTAACGTAGTAAATGGATAATCGGCAATCTTAGGCTTTGCAGCTGAGACTTGTCGTATTAACGAGGATTTTCCAGCATTAGGCATCCCTAATAATCCTACATCTGCTAAAATTTTTAGCTCTAGATATAATTCAAATTCTTGACCAGGTTCGCCTTCTGTAAATTGTCTTGGTGCTCTATTTGTGCTCGATTTAAAGTGAATATTACCTAGGCCTCCTTTTCCACCTTTTGCTAAAAGTACTTTGATACCATGTTCATTAAAATCAGCAAGTATTTGTCCTGATTGCTTTTCTATTATGAGTGTTCCTACGGGCACTTGTAGAATTAAGTCTGAGCCACCTGCGCCATAACAATCAGAACCTTTGCCATTTTCACCCCTTTGTGCTCTATAATTTTTTACATATCGAAAATCAATTAGTGTATTTAAATTTTCATCAGCTTCAAAGAATACGCTGCCACCCCTTCCGCCATCGCCACCATTAGGGCCGCCCATAGGTTCATATTTTTCCCTTCTGAAGGTAGCAACTCCATTCCCTCCATCACCGGCATAAATATTAATAGTTGCTTCATCAATAAACTTCATCAGATACCACCAAATAAAAAAGCCCTATCTACTGACAGGGCTTTATTTAAAATTTTTTAACTTTTAGGAAGGTGAGACGTGAACTAACCTTCTCTTTAAAGCGCCTTTAATTGTAAAACTTACTTTTCCAGCTACTTTTGCAAATAAAGTATGATCTTTACCAAGCCCAACGTTTTTTCCTGGGTGCATTTTTGTTCCTCGTTGCCTTAGAATAATTCCTCCAGCTTTAACATACTGATCACCAAATATTTTTAGTCCTAATCGTTTAGACTCCGAATCTCTTCCGTTGCTGGAACTTCCACCTGCTTTTTTGTGTGCCATTTATAAAAATCCTTATTTTACTTTTATTTTATCAATCTTAATCTCTGTAAAGCTCTGTCTATGGCCTTGAGATTTTTTATAATGCTTTCTTCTATTCATCTTAAATATTTTAACTTTATCACCTCTGCCATGAGATACAACTGTTGTATTAACAACTGCTCCTTTTACCAAAGGGGTTCCGATAGTGACTTTTTCTCCGTCAATAACGGACAAAACGTTATCTATACTGTAAGTCTTGCCAACTTCAGCGCTTAATTTTTCAACCTTCAGAAGTTGGCCTTCTGAAACTTTAAACTGTTTACCACCTGTCTTGATTAATGCGTACATCAGAACGACCTTTATATCTGTAATTAGACACGCGATTATACTGAAAAAATAATAATTTATCAATTATTAGAATGGCTTAATCAATTTTTTTAAAATTAAATATGATGACTGATTTTATCTGCTCATTTTTTTTACGTATGTTAAAATTTAGCCACACTCAGCAGGCTACTAAGAACATAGTGAATCTCAAAGAAATCACAAAACCTATTCATGGCGACCTTAATTGCGTAGATAAAGTAATTAAAAGTCATTTAAGCTCTGATATACCGGTAATTAATCAGATATCAACCTATATCTTGAATAGTGGCGGAAAGAAAATACGTCCTATTTTCCACTTATTACTAGCCGGTCTAGATGGTGAAATAACAGAATCTAACCATGATGTAGCCTCCATTATAGAGTTTATACATACAGCGACTTTACTTCATGATGATGTTGTTGACCAATCAACAAAAAGAAGAAATATTCAAACTGCTAATACAGTTTTTGGTAATTCAGCAAGTATCTTAGTTGGAGATTTTTTATACTCACGTTCGTTTCAAATGATGGTCAAAATAGATAACATGAGTGTAATGAAGGTTCTTGCAGATGCTACAAATAAAATTTCTGAAGGCGAGGTGCTGCAATTAATTAATAGTCATAATCCCCAAATCAATGAATCGCAATATTTCGAGGTCATTGAATTCAAAACTGCAAAGCTATTTGAGGCTTGCGGAAAAATTGCAGCAATCATTAATAAAAAAGATCAAAACCAAGTTGAGCTTTATTCAATAATAGGTAAGCATTTTGGGGTTATCTTTCAATTAGCCGATGATATCCTTGATTATTCTGGTAATTCAAATGAGATTGGAAAAAATATAGGTGATGACCTTAGAGAGGGAAAGGTAACGCTTCCTTTAATCCTGACAATCAAAATGTCGAATAGAAAAGATAGGGAAATAATTACTAATGCTATTAAAACAGGTGATATTAATTATTTACCCAGCATAGTATCACTAATTGAAAAAAGTGGTGCAATTGATGAAATTAAAGAAATTGCAAAACAGCACCTTAATAAAATTGAAACACTTCTTGATGGAAATCATAATAAAAAATATCAAGATAGCTTATTAAAACTTGCTAGATTCTCCTTATTTAGGTCAGTTTAAAAGTTAAATCATTGGAGAGAAATTTTTTCACCATTATCAATATTGTAATAACTAAGTTTAGCAATTGAGTTTCTCTTTTTGATTAAGTCACCATCAAAAACTGACTTATCGTCAATAAAAACGACTGCGTGACCAGAGTGATACAGCGTTATTTCTGCATTTTGTTTTTTAAACTTCAAATAGTAAGAGACATAATGTTCATTTTCAGATTCTGAGCATATTTCCCAGCCATTTCCACCCGACAGTTGCTCGAGCCACTTGCCAAGATCTAACTCAACTTTACAGACAACTGAATCAGATAAAAGTGAATTATTAACAAGCTTATTATTTTTTACATTATCTTTCATATCTATTCCTATAAGTTATCATATAATCACTATCATTAATATGGGGGTAGTTTAATAAATTACAAAGGTTAACTATGTTTATTATTGGATTAACTGGTGGCATAGGTTCAGGAAAAAGTGCAGCAACTAAAATATTGAAAGAGATAGGTTTAAAAATTATAGACCTTGATCAAATCACACATGACCTTATGAAGCCGGGAGAACTTGGTTTCATCGAGATTAAAAAAAAATTTGGTGAAAAATATATAGATATAAATAATACTATAGATAGAAACCTTCTCCGAAATGAGATATTCTCATCGATAAATTTAAAAAGAAGAATTGAGTCAATCTTACATCCCATAATTTTTGAAAAATGCAATAAACAATTAGATAAATTAAAGCATGAAAGATATTTAGTGTTGGTTATTCCATTGCTCTTTGAAACAAAGACTTACGCAAGTCTTATTGACGAGTCTTTATTGATTGATTGTGATCTTAAAACTCAGATTGAAAGGGTAGTCAACAGAGATGACGTTTCCGAAGCATTGGCCCACAGGATTATTAAAAACCAAATGAATAGAGACGAAAAAGTATTGTTAGCAGATAAAGTAATTTTGAATGATGGAAATATTAATAACCTTAAAACTCAAATAGAAAGTTATTATAAGAATTTACTCAAGGATAGAAAATAATGTACAAATTTGAATTGCCTCTTAATGAGAGAACTCGAAGACTAATTTCTATTGAGAATATTTTCATAAGACTTAATAACCAAATTAAGTCTATGGTTGATTTTTCAGAAGTTGTATGCTTTGAATCATATTTCAATATGCGTGAGACAGCCTCTAGAGCAGATATAAAAATAGAAATTACACAGGAACTTGAAAAGCTCATCCTTAAGACAAAGCAACTTAATAAAACTAAAAAAAATATAGATCAAGTTAAAAGGTTAACTGATGCAAAAAAAAGTTTGGATAAAGTACATTTACCTCAAGGAAATTTTTATGGAGTTGATAAGTTTTTGCAAGAAATCAAGACTTCCTCAATAAGTCCGACCGGTATTATGACTAGCGACCTTCCACAAATGCAACTCTGGTTGCAGCAATTGAGTTATAAAAACAAACAAGAATATTTTTTAAACATAATAGATCCTTATATGCCTATATTTAAAAGCATCAAAGTTTATTTAAATACTTTGAGAGAATCACTTACAATAGAGTCAGTAGAAAGTTCCGATAATGGTCTAGTAAGCTACCAATTAAATCCTTCCTTTAGACATGACTTAGTTCAAATACAACTTCCACAAAAGTTGAATTTATATCCTAATTTAACATCGAATAAATATACTATTAATATACAATTTGGATCACTCACAAAGAATACAAATAATGGAGTAAAACTAAAATTTAAGATGGGTGTTAGTCAACAGTAATTACTTATGAAAAAAAATTGTCCTACATGCTCAAAATTATTTAACTATGTTCAAAATGACATAAATAATCCATTTTGCTCAGAGAGATGTAAGTTAATAGATCTTGGAGCTTGGGCTTCTGAAAAATTTATTATTATAGGGAAAAAAAATGTTACGTCATCTGAAAATGAAACTTAGTTTTTTTACATTAATTTTAGTTTCATCAATTGCCTTTGGTGCAGATGAAATTACAATATCAAAGGCATTTATAAAATTACCGCGACCTGGAGTGGATGTTACAGCTGGTTTTGCAACAATTAAAACTAATACAGAGCTTAAAGTTTTGAACGTATCCAATAAAAATTTTAAAAATATTGAGTTTCATTCAATGAAGATGAATTATGGTGTCATGGAAATGAGGAAAATGGTTGAGCCCAAATTAGGTCCTAATACTCCATTAGTTTTATCTCCAGGGGATGGCCACTTAATGTTGTTTGGTATTAAAGAAAAAATGAAATCTGGGGAAAAATTAGACTTAACTTTTTTATTTAAGGATGATACCGGTAACAAAATAACAAAAGTTTTTGAATTTACTATTCATTAGATATTACAAGCCATTCCAGATAGCTCTCTGAGAAGCAATTCCAATAGCACCATTTTCTAAAGATGACGAAATATCATTGCTTGTCATACCCCCTATTGAGTAAATTGGTAGACTTGAATTTTCAATTAATTTATTAAATTTTTCCCATCCGATAGGTTCAAAATTAGGATGAGTAAGAGTTTTTTTTACTGAACCAAGGACAACGAAATCTGCATTTTTTTCTTCAGCTACTTCTAGATCTTTTCTTGAGTGGCATGAAACCCCCACCAAAATATCTTTTGGAAAATATTTTAGCTCGTGTAACTGTGCTGAATTTAAGTGCACGCCATCTAGTTGAAATTTATAAGCTAGCTCTATGCTTGAATTTATTATTAATTTTACATTTGCATGTTCAAGTATTTTTTTTATTTTCATGATTAAAACTTCTAAATCACCCTCCTTAAAAGCCTTTTCTCTTATCTGTATAAACCTTAGCCCATCATTAATTTTTCTCTTCAGTGACAGAAAAAACTTATCAGGTGGTATTTCTTGTAAATTGGTAATTGCATAAATATCAGGTAAGTCATTTTTTAAAGCTTTATGAATTACTCGATTAGGTGGAAGAATTTTTTTTGAATTATATGTTTTAAGGTTAACCCACTGTAACTCTTGACCTTCCTTGCCCTCAACAACCCCTTTCCATGAAGTAATTAAGAAAAAATATAAAGTTGTTATTTTATTTTTTTTTATTACCCTTCTTGTTGTCCATTGTCTATATTTGTTAACAACAACACCTAACTCTTCAAAAATTTCTCTCTTAAGTGCTTCAGGGGGATTCTCATCTCTCTCAAGCTTTCCTCCGGGAAACTCCCACCAACCAGGCCAAGTTTGAGAATTTAATCTTTTACCCAATAAGTACTTACCGTCAGAATTTTTAAGAATTCCAACAGCCACATAGATTTTTTTAATGTTATGTTCTGTATTCAGAATTAATTTCTATATACTTATGTGATAGATCAGTCGTCCATACCGTAGCCTCTTCAGAACCTCTTCCAAGACTAATATCAAGCCTTATCTCCTCTTTTTTCATTTCTGATTCTATTTTTATTTTATCGAATGAATTTGAAATAGCACCAGCACTGGCAAATAAATTTCCATTTATATAAACATCTATTTTATTTAAATCGAGATTATTAACTTGACTATTTCCAATAGCAGATAGCACTCTTCCAAGATTTGCATCTGAGGCATAAAACGCTGTCTTTACTAATAGTGAATTTGCTATTGCCATTCCAACTGCTTTTGCTTCTTTATAACTTAATGCTTTGTTAACATATATTGTCATAAACTTTGTTGCACCCTCCCCATCTCTTATAATTGATTGTGCTAAAAAAGTAGCAACATCAAAAATAGCTGCTTTAACTTTTTGATAATCATCACTATTTTTTTTCAATATAAAGCTCTTGTCTAAAGGTATGCTCATTAAAATAAATGAGTCATTTGTAGATGTATCACCGTCAACAGAAATACAGTTAAAACTTTTTTCACATATTTCACCAAT
>Ga0209091_10004884_pt1 | contig 10328 bp, 10 predicted proteins | sample ArcticOcean_MG_C_6_FD_187438 | JGI IMG/M metagenome (GOLD analysis project Ga0209091, IMG submission 187438) | Marine microbial communities from western Arctic Ocean - ArcticOcean_MG_CB8_128 (SPAdes) (version 2) | ecosystem: Environmental > Aquatic > Marine > Oceanic | place: Arctic Ocean... | reverse complement strand
TGGATCAAGTGAAGAGGGATGGCCTTCAATGTCAAGAGTTTCAAGATTGGTTGCGGGAGTCTGCATAGTTCCAGTTATTGGGTGTGTAGCGGATTGATTAATTACTGCATTTAGAATACTTTTTGAAATGGTTGTAGCCGAGCGATACCCCATAGAGGTTTGAGTATATCCTTGAGAATCACCTATTATAAATACTTGGCTGGATTCAACATACCTTTGGCGCACTTCATATGGCGATAAACCCGTAATATATGATCCCAATAATTCAATTCCTGTAAAATCGTCATTTACACCTGTTGATGTTCCATTATTTGTAGGCGCATCATATATCCTGAATGAACCTAAACCACTTGGCCCTCCTTTGTCAAAATCATATCCAATTAAAACGAAGGGAATATCCAATTTGCCATCATGTTGCCCTGCACCATCCTTTGATTGAGTGGGCGATGCTTCAAAAGCATTATTAAAAAAATAGATTTCGGGGATTTGTATATCATCGTTAAAATCCCAAAAACCAACCGATGAATCCTTTAAAGTCAAAGGTTGTATTAAGGGGTCTGTAATTCCCCGATTAATCCTAACGCTCTCAATTAGACCCCTAAATTCACCGCCTCGGCCACCGATGAATAAATCCGACGAAGTGTTTTTTAAGAGTTTTTCTTCGCCCATATTCACTTCTGCGACTAAATCACCATTTACAAAGACTTTCAATTCACGACCAGTATATTGAGCCGTAATAAGCATTAGTGGCTGTTCGCCAAGTAATAAATCAGAAGGTGCAAAAAGTGAAGAATCATCGGATGCCGTTATTGTTTCTTGAACCCCAGATGGTACGGAAACTTCAACATTATAGGCTGTTTGTGCTGTGAAAAATCCATCTATTGTTTCAACACCAAAAACGATCTCCCCCGTTGAAAAGGGTTCACCCACCTTTAATATGAAACAACCGGGTTTTTCAACCACAACCCCTCCCTTATCAGGTACAACATAAGCATCAATAGTAAATTCACTAAATATTGCATTGAGGGCATTTGCTTGATTCGGATAATGAAGACGGCCTATTTTTGTAGCATCACTTTTTCTTGTTGTTGCCGTTGGGCTTGGAGATGTTGCATCATAGGCTGGGCCAAGTAAATCCACACCAGACTCTCTAAATTGTCCTGTTGGCACTACAATTCCATCAGTAATACCATTGAAGCGAATTGCCCGACTTGACATTAAATGCAAACCCATTCAAATTCCCACCAATTGTTCCACAGGAATGAGGGTTAATGAATAAGACCACACAGAATCGCCAGCCTCATACGATGGTTCAAACCCAGTCATAACTGCGGGTATGGCAACCCCTTGTTTAAAAAAGGGATTTGGGCGCGTAGGAACGCCATTAACCATTTCAACCGGATCATATTCGGAGTTATTGCTTGCGGCGGAGAAATCAGTTCCCGGCCCAGCCGGTAATACGAATTGACGAAGTATTTTCTGCCCTGATGGTGACGAGGCTAATGATTCATAAGGAATACGCACACCCACAATATACTTTTTAACAACCTTTGTTTCTGAAATCTTCAAGAATTTTGAAGTGTCAATTGAAGAAATGGAGTCGGGTAAATCAATTAATCCACCCGCTAATACTTGAGGATTTATTAATGCACCACCCGGACTTGAGTTCATAATAATATTCATTAAATCTTGCATTTTATCACCCTTTGTCATTTTAGACGATGCAACGCCATTTGTGAAATTTGAAATCATAAATTGGGTAGTCCATGCGACAGATGCGCCAATCCGATCCCTGCTTTTTGAAACCGAAACATTCCCTGATTTTCCAATTACTGTATTAACAATTTGTATTTTCTCATTAGTAACCGATGTTCCTTGTATTGCGGTTGAAAGTGTTTGTTGTTGTCCAGCAGATCTTGTCACTGAAAAGATAGATGAAAAGGCAGTAGTGCTTGTATTGACCTTCACATTGGCTGAACCTAATGCAGTATTAATTGCATTTGAAATACCAGTTGTTGTTGTAGTTGAAGCAATATTTACATTGATTATACTTTTTGTAGCGACAGTGTTTGAAACCGAACCACTAACTAAACGAACAGTTATATTTTCGCCTAAATTTGCATCCACTTGACCTGCACTTTGAAATGTAAATTGTGCGCCATAGGAGTTTGTTAATAGCCACGACCAAGAAATAAACATATTACGATATGTAACTGATGGCGAAGCAACATTGACCCCCATAGATAAATCAAGAGTCATAGAAGCACCCGAACCACCATCTGCTTCTTCATCGTCGGTTAAAATACCGTCTATGCGTATTGAGGCTGATGTTTGGTTCATGTCTATTCCAGCCCGAACCGCAATAACGGGCAAAGGCATAACTGATACTGTTCTTTGAAATCCAAATGCAATCGTGGTGGCATCCATTTCAATCACGCTACTATCTCGTCTTAATAATTGTATTTTAGGCATCAAATACCCCTCCCAAATCCACTTGAACGAGAACGGTTACGGAATGTTCGTGCCACTTCTTGGCTAACCTTTCTTGCTATCTCATCGGCATTACCGCCGCCACTAACATTAATATTAACTGTAATGTTTTCAGATTCGCCGCCGCCACCCATAGCACCACTGATTTCAACAGGAATGCTTCGGCCATTAGGCAAAGGCACAACCGCTTCTGTTCCATGTAATTGAGTCATATATCCGCTATTTGGCCCTGTTGAAATTCCTCCATCAGCGAACCCTATCGCATCCCAAATCTTACCTGAGTCTCTCTTCATTCCGCCCGTTATTTTCCCTGCAATATCGGCCACCTTTTCTATTTGATCAATAAACGGTTGAAGGAAATCCATCATGTTGTCTATCATTCCTTTGAAAAGACCTTTCACTGTGTTAAGAACATTCACCCAAATATCCTTTATCCCACCTATATGTTCTTTAAATCCATCAATATCTCCGGTGAGCAAGGCAATAATGGCTCTCCAAACAGCAATAACTGTTCTCCAATAACCAACAACAATTACTACTACAATGGCAATCGCCCCCGCAAGAGCCTTCCAATATCCTGATGTTGCACTCCAAAACATAACCAAGAAGCGGAGTAACAGACCAATAATAACGGCTGATACTTTAATTATAGCCACCGCTATTTCAGCCCCCAGCATGAAAATCTCCACCAAAAAATCAATAATTCCTGAATCAAACAAGAATGCAACAAAGGTATTGACAAAGGATTGAATTGCCGCTAATGATGAACCGCCAGTCACGCCCACCGCTTCAAGTTGGGCTATGATGAATCCAAAGCCCCAAACAAGGCTTTCAAAGACACCTCCAACCGCATCAATTATTGCTTGCAGTTGGCCTCCTTCGCCCATCATTGTAAAAATCTCCATGTACCCCACAGCGATTACAGCATATACTTGAAGAACAAAAGCCATCAGTTGAACAACGCCGCCAATTAACATTCCAAGTGGGTTAAGTATAGGTGAAAAGTCAAGACTCATAATGGTTGCAACAACCCCTTTACCTGCTTCAATCACAGATGCCAAAGCGTTTTTTAAGCCATCAATCATATCCGTCGTTCCCGGCATCACCGAATCCATATTAGCAAAAGAACCCGCCATTAAAAATACAACCCCGACGAATGCCAATATAATCCCGATCATAAGGACAATGGACATTAAAAACATCTTAAAATAACCCGTAGTGACTTCAACGGTTTCATTCAGGGTATCAACCACTTCTGTTGTTTTTTCAAACGGTTCAATTACGGCTTCCATAACATCTCCGACTAATTGAACCCCTTGTTTCATTTTCAACCATAAATCCACAAATGGCCCAAGTGTTTTATTTAGTAATTTGTATTTGATTGCCATTAATTGAAGACCCTTATTATGCTTCTTCATTGGCACTTGAGCGTTTGCATACATTTGGACATAATCGCTGTATGATTGGTCGGCCATTCTTATTCCTCCCTCATATCCTGATTAACACGCTCAAAGTAATCGCCAAGAGCCGCGCTGTCACTGGTAGTCCGTAGTGGCCTACCGTTTTTAGCACCACCGCTTTGTTTGGCTGTTTTCTGTGCTTTTTCCATCGCTTCTTGCTTTAATTCATTCGCAATAGATACAAATTTATAATCTAATAAAACCCGTTGAACAGGTTGATCATCCCACATATGAGGGGGGCAATTAAAATGAGTTCCTAATACAAATGTAATCGTTTGAAAAGCCAATATTGATTTTTGTTTAGAGCCTATATTTTCGGGCATTTCGCCATTTATGATGGCTCTAAACTCATCATGGCTTAAGCCAAAGGGGAATCGCCACCGGCAAAAGACCCAACAATTTCAAATATGCTTGGTAATACCTTTTGGATTTCAGCACCCACTTCAGGGCGCAGATTTAATAATTCTTCTTTGGATAGAACCGGCTCGGTTCGGTCAATACAATTTGTAAATACATATCGCCAATATCCTCCTAAATCAATTTTAGGCGCAATATTGCCATCATCACCATTTGATGAAAAATCAACGAAACGGGATAATGCTTCTTGTTGTTGAATCCATGAGATAGGCCGAACATAAACTATTAACTCGCCGCTTGGCGTATCTAATTCATGCCGAACAGATTCATTTGAGAGGACAAAATCATTCTTCTTCGCCATCATCTTCACCCTCTTTTGTATCGGATTCAATCAAACGAGCAATTAATTCTGCCTTTGTACCGGACACTGGCAATTCTCTTTGCATCACTAATACTCGCAATACGGTGAGGTTTTCGTTGCTATAATCGCCCTCTTCAGGCATTTTTATCTCTAAAACTTCTGTTGCTTCAAGTGGCAATATGTCGCCAGATGAGTTTGCCAGATCAGCCAAATTAACTCTAATTTTAACATCATTACAAGGCAAGCCTGCACCTGATTCAATTCTATTCCCATATATAGTCCAATTTAGGGGTACGCGAACCCCATTTACTGTTACACTTCCTGTTAGTCGCATTATTTACCCACCTTCTGTTATTAGTCTTAAAGCCTCTCATAGAATAAAATATGGGCTTGTTTCTGTTATTTTCAAATGGCGCACCATTAATTCAACCTCAACCTGCACAGCCCCTTTATCATCAGGGATTTGGTGGTCGGCCTTAGTTATAGTATAATCTTCAACAGTAATGACGGCACTTTGTCGTGTAGCACCTGAACCCGGTTTGTTTAAACGAATTACAATATCATTTGTGTTATTATGATGGCGGCGGGTGCGTAGTTCCTCCCAAAGCCGGTCATCTTCAATAATCGCACTAAAGTTAAAGGTATATTCACGCTGGGCTTCTGTAATATCCATAGCGAATTGTGTACCGCCATTTTGGACTTGATCCCCATCTGCACTTCCACCTTCATATCCTCTAATATACCAGCGAGCAGTATTTGTATTATTAACTCCAATATTAAAAGAAGTTCCTCGTAAAACTGGTACTCCAAAGACTTCAATACTCATATTTTGAAATAGGTATGGTTTTTCGCCATCAATGCAAATTCCTGATGCTTTACGATTTACGATACTATTTGCTGTATTTTCAAACATACGGTGAGGGGTGAAAACCCCGTCTGTATCGGTATAATGTCGCCCTGCTTCAAAATCAAGTGAAAGTTTCAGTTCGCCTTCTGTATCAGCCTCTAATGAACCAGATGCGACTTTACAGCCATTATAGAGCCTCAACATTTGTTCAGAACCCGGTGTTGCATCAGATTGACGGAATGATTGTTCAATCATAAAAGTGGGTAAAGTGGTGTGACCGAATAAAGTATGCTCAATACCAAAGGAGAGAGCCTTTGTAGTTGCATCAATGTGAGGGCTACCGTTTTTATCATCGGTTGCGTATGCAATACGCTCAATACCACAAGATGCTCGGAGATGTGCAAAGAATAATGGTTGTTCAATGTAAATATATGAACCAGCAACCGCAATTATCCTTCGTATTTCATGCTTATTTATTTCCGGTAAAGTTGCATCAGCACCCGGAATTGTAATTTTGTCCTTGTCAATAATTTGCACATATTCCCCAACAGTAAATTTAGCACGAATAGTTGCCCCAACCTTGATTCTGGTTGCGCCTACTGCTAAATCCTCTCCTATGTCTGCAAGGAGATAAACTGCCACACCAGCCGCTAAACCGCGAACCAATACGCCTGAATCAATCTCGGCGCATCCCGTCATATTAAGGCTTGATAAAGCACCATAAGATCCGTACAGTGGAGAGCCTGCCGCATTAAGCAATTTGAATATTCCACCACTTACATAAGCATTTTCATGGCTTAATATCCAATTAGTGGTGAGCGCAACAATTGTCGTACTGCTACCAGAAGCGGTTTTAGCACCGAGCAAAGCATTACCTGTTAGCCCAGTAGCCCCTGTTGCAGTTGTTCCTGATAAAGCGGAAAGTGTATCAGTTGTTGATGCGCCATACTTTTGAACAGCATAAACCGCCGAAGCATCCTTATTGTTAAGCATAGAACCATAAGCGGTCAAAGTATTACCTGATGCCACATTAACAAATTCGCCTTGACTCTTTGCAGTATGCCCTCCAAGTGCATATTTCATCCATCTAAGTGTATGTGCATTTAACGCCATAGAACCGCCACTAAGCGTTTCTTTGCCACTTGTTAATACATTTACATCACGCCCCATTCCAACAATATGTTGTTTTCTAACATCAACCACTGGTTCTGGTAATGAAAATGAATTGAGCAAACCAAAGAATTGATCCGACTTTACCTTTTGCGCCGCATCGGTCATATCAACATCAAAAGTTGGACATTTAATGCTATCAATAGTAAATGTATCAGTTGCCGGTGCGTTTGCCAAAGCGTCTGCAATAAGGGCTGGTTGAATGTTTATGGTGCGATTTGTAGTGTCATTTGCTGTAATGTAATAGGTTCTGCGAGTTGTTGCATAATAATCAACAGATAACCCGCCAGTGGTTGTACCTGAAAAACGAAGGATGCAACCTACAAGTGAATTGTCCGGCAGTTCTAAATCAGTTCCAGTGACATACGGTGATGTTGCCCCTAAAGTGATGACTGATGTATTAGGTAATGAGGCGTGAGGGGCATAACCAAATCCAGTTGCCGATCCATCTCCATCAACGGATATTCCGGTTTCCATACCCCATGAAATTTCTGCTAAGTCGCCCTTTAAAACTGTATTTACCATTTTTTCCACCTATCTGATTATATATCCGGTAATGCGACACTGAATGTTATTACTTCTGCCTGCATTGTGTATCGGAATAACTTTTTGCTTCTATCGCTTAAGTCGGTTCTGGTCTTAAAAACTACTCTATCAAAATTGTTTCCATCGCCTTTCCGAGCATTGTGAATAATCCGCCTGACCTCATCCCTTAATTGACCCAAGCGGGTGCGCCCCTTAACTGTTCTTATATCAATGGTTAAATTGACATTCACATTTACAAAATCAAATAACAATTCAGGCTGTGCTTCAGAATGTGCGGTTTCAAAGATTCGGATTACATCTTGGTCTAATAATCGGTTTCTTTTACCCTCGCCACGATCTAATATTGTTATGTCTTCAATAGAAGGTTTTGGTGAAATATTCCAATTTGTGTTAAGTAAATCGGAGATTGCCTCTATTGCATCAACCACCTTCAATCACCTTCAAAACCTTCGCTTCGGCCTCTTTGATATTTGCAACCGGCCCAGCATTTTTCATTTGAATTTTAACTGTTTTTTCAATGTCCTCTTCTGTGAAGTCCATTCCATCTTTAATGAACATATTTTTTTCAGTTAGCATCAGTTTTTCTTTTAGCAATTCCATTTTTCCTTTGCCACCTTTTGATGCAATTTGCAGTTTTTTAGTTTCAACCGCTAATTCTTCGGAAAACTTCTGACGCAGTTCAAATACATTCTTAGTAGCCAAATCAACCACCCATGCCAGCAACAATAATTGATTCTTGAAATGGTATTAGCAACCGTTTTACTTCTTCATCCATGCGCTGTATTTTGGTTGAAATATCCATACCCGATGTTCCTTCGGGGAACATTACTGAATAATCATCAGTTAGTAAAATATCCATAGCCACTAACTTAGTGCAGACATTTTCAATTACTTTATCCACATATCTCTCGCCGAATACATAAGATATTTTTAAACTGTGATTCTCAAAGAAGGGATATTCATTGTTGAACATAATTGCGCCGTTATCCTCCATAGACCACCAATCCTTCTGTCTTTCTTCATCAGATACATCAGTTGCCATTCTTTGTTGATTAACTGTTGCCCCTGACAAATTTGATGCAAAGGTGCTGGTTAAATCAGTAACAATTGTAAAAGTGCTACCTGATCGAGTGCATAATGCAACATGGTCTGCGCCACTATCATTCAAAATATACACTAAACCATGCGTTGGGGTAAATGTTTCAGCATTATTAGCAATAGTAAAATTAGAACCTGCTACACCTGAAACAGTGGAGGTTGCCTGTGTTCCTTTTGAATAAATAAAGCAAACATTATTATTTGTTGTAGCAATAGTCGCCGTTGCACCATCTTCCGTTGAACGCATACTGCTTATTACCAACATACCATCTCCTTGATCGCTGTTTGCTGTGGCAAGAAACTCATCATTGATATTCAAGGCAACAGCCGTTCCCGAATCATTGACTCCTTCTGTTAATGAACCGATTTGTATAACTCCCCGATTTGTTGCCGTATCTTTGTTAATTAAATTAGCAATATTATTTGCAACAGTCTTAGCCCCGAAGGTCTTATCCCATGTGGTTGCAGTAGCACCTTGACTTAAAGTGGCGACTCCATTTGCGCCCGGACATAAAAATATCTTTTCAGAAGCCGTCAAACTTTCAGCATTAGTCAATTGAACCTTAATCCTTGAAGAAGCCAATTCCCTGTAATAGTCACCTTGCCATACACTTAATCGCAATATCTGTTGAACCGACCTATTATTCAAATATACTGCACCGACATAATCAGTATAGTAGCGTCTGCGATAAGGTTTGAATGTAGTGAAGTTCTGGTATTCATCAACCGCAATTTGGGGTCGCCAAGACATACGGCATATTTTGTCAATATAATCTTGCTTTTGTTTAATCAAAGTTTCCACTTGAGACTTTTGAATGCCCCTTTCTTTACTTGCTGTGATCCCCGATAGATGTTGAACATAAGATGTATCAGCAGTAGTATATGATTCTGAACCAACAGCCGTTGCCAATAGATTGACATTCCCACTACCTGCGGCAGATGTACCAGTTAAGGCATATTCTTGTCCAATAGCATTTGTATTGCTATACACAAGGACTGTATCGCCAGTTGTAAAACCCCACCTACGGAATTCCGCACCGTTGATAGGAATGCTAATTGTGCCAGTGCTTATACTTGAATTAGCCGATAATGCTACTGCGTCGGGTAAAGGTAATTGTAAAAAGTCCGATACCTTTTGAACAGTGGTATATACTAAATCATCAGGATATAATGGCTGGTTTGGCCTATGACCGGGGTTAAATATCCTTGCCATTTGTTTTCACCATTCTTTATTCATCTGTTTTTGATTTTGAGGATGCGCCCCACGAACCGCTACCCTTATAATCGGTGTAATGTGGCTGAAAGAGTTTTTTGCCCCTTTCTTCAAGTGTACGCCCGTCATGTTCCGGCGTGTCACTTTCAATACCTGACTTATAATTTGCACTACCCGGTCTTGGGTCTTCTTTGTTTGCTTTTCTTGCTCGGTCAATTAAAGAGGAAGATGGTTTCTTGTGCGGGTCGGGTTTTGCCCCCCACTTTTCATGTTTTTTTGGCTTTGAATCCAATTCCTTATCTCTTGAAGCATCCTCGTACCAATCCTTATCATCTGAATTATTGATGATGAATTCGTTTCGCATATCTTCAAGACTCATAGGCGCATTATCACTTTGCCCACCGATACGGGATAATTCCGAATGGCGTGACCTGCGAGTTTCTTTTCTGCGAATAGGACACATAATGGCTGGTGCTTGTTTAGGGCAACCAGCACTAACTTCTGCGCCAATGCCACCGCATACGGGGCAAGGCTGGGCTTTCATTATATCTATTCCGACTTCAAAGGCTTTGTTATTCATTGGCTTCATTGATGGTGGCCTCCCATATTATAGTGCATAGGAACAGAACATACAGCGCATCTTGGAGTCCAGCAGAAATGAAGCATTCCGCAGGCCATACAGCGTGTACCTGATCCTATATTTTGAATATCAAAGCGTTCTCGCTTTTTAATCTCAACCCGCTTATTTGCCGAGTTTTTTAAACTGCGACCACTAAAAGGTGATTC
>Ga0209091_10004879_pt1 | contig 10332 bp, 7 predicted proteins | sample ArcticOcean_MG_C_6_FD_187438 | JGI IMG/M metagenome (GOLD analysis project Ga0209091, IMG submission 187438) | Marine microbial communities from western Arctic Ocean - ArcticOcean_MG_CB8_128 (SPAdes) (version 2) | ecosystem: Environmental > Aquatic > Marine > Oceanic | place: Arctic Ocean... | reverse complement strand
GTGATAGGACGTCTCGTTTACGGAATCTACGATCTGTCTAAGGTTCATAAGGTAGTGCTGACGTCCTTGATCGGTTTTGTAGAAACCGTGTTCAATAATAAACGCCAAACCACGTCTAACCAAGCGGTCAGAACGAGATTCACGCTCGGCAGTCACGTATCTGGGGACACCTTGATGAGGTTCCAAATCCATCAAAGTTTTGTTGAAACGGAAAATTTCCCATTTCACAGACAAATCATCGGTAAGAACCCATGGCAAGACGACAGAAGTATACCAGGCATTCTCCTCGGTAATGAGGTAGTCCAGCACAGTTTCCAAGTGCTTGTTCTTCCCGGCGTAAGCTTGCGGTAGGTTATATGTCTCGTGCGCGAACTTATCCTCGGCATGCATCTTGGCGTAGCGAGGATCGACGTCTCCAAAAAATGGAGCGAGGGAATTGTTACTGTGGCCGTTAGCGGCAGAGCTTAAATTAGTTGTATCTTGAGTTGAAGCCATTTTTATTATGGTTTAACATTACGGTCTTATATACTGTATTTTTGTTTAGTGAATTGTACAAAACACTTTTTACAGTTTTTACAATTTGGCATTTGAAAACAATAGAATTTAAAGTTATGTTATGTTTTATTTTTTATGTTCATTGTATTTACAGATAAGCGATTGCTTACCCTCCTCGGTATATTTTCCACATTTACTTGCATTTTCGTGTCCCCACAGTGGTTGGAGATTTTGATACCAGCAAACGATGAATTGTTCATCGCGATTCGTTAAATCGAATGCAGCAAATGGGATGATGTGATCAATTTCCCATTCTTTGCCTTGGTTATCCCAAGTCATACCGGATTTAAACTGTTTTTCGATGTGTACAAGCACTTCATCAACAGTACAACCAAGTAAGTCCATTGCATGGTCAGATTTGTCGGTGCCCAGTGCGTAATTAATTCTTGAACGTACATTACATTCTGTTCTGTATTTCGGGTCAGTTGCATATCGTTCTCTGGATCTTCTATTACGCTGATCTTTATATGAACGTTTGGATTTATTCGCTCGTTCTGATTCCGAGCGATGTTTTTTATACTCGGGGTCATTGGCGTATCTTTCACGGCGTCTTTTATTTTTCGTATCTTTATATCCATGATTGTATTCCGCTTGTTTTTCTTTGTATTCAGTAGTGCTTCTTACAGCTTTTCTTTTTAAGACATTTTCAGGCACAGCGTTACGAGCATTAATCAATTCCTTTGTTTCGGGTCTGGCCTGGTATTCTTTTTGATATGCACTTTTATTTGCTTTGAACTCTGCAGTACCCGTGCGTGTTTTCTCCCGTTCAATAAACCCAGGATCAGCCCTGCGTTTAGCGTCTGCTTTCTTTTTCTTAGCTTTACCAGCAGGCAACGCATTCTTTGCATTTCTCTTTGTTTTGTAAGCATCGGTGGACCGTGTTGTTTTTTGTTTTGCTCGCACGCAAGGTTTACAAACAGGATTGTGTCCATCGGAAGCTGCTGATCTTTTCCCAAAAACTTCCAAAAGTTTATTTACACCACATTTTGTACATTTTTTACTAACAGACATTTTATTTGTTTTTTTTTGTTATAATATTATCACTACTTCCATATTTTTCCTAAATATTCGTAACGTTTCGAGTTATTAGGTTTTTGTATAATTTTTTTCCACCAAAAAATCTTAAACTTTTTTTGATGATTTTTTTTTCGTCCATTTCCTATAATTTTCTAACATTCGAGTCAGATCTTACCCGATTAATCGGGTAAGATTTCGTTAGAATGTTAGAAAATTATAGGAAATGGACCATTTTATTTTTGTAAAAAAAAGTTTGGCCACAAACCAGAATGCCATAAACCAGGATGCCATAAATGTGGACTTCTGGGAGAAAACGTAAAAAAGTAACACATTTTTACGAAATATTAGGGAATTCTTAATATGCACTACTTAATGCACCACTTACAAAAAATGCACCACTTACAAAAGATGGAAACTAAGTTGTTATCCGGTGTAAGATATATGGATATGGCTGCACTCACTCATCTCGGTATGTCAATAGTTGCAAACACAAACATAGTTGATCTGACTGATGTGTGTCACACCGACGTCGTGGATGTTGATAAGTCGGGTGTGACTGTCAAAACTTTGGAATACAGCGGAAACCTTACAACCGCACGAAGTAAACCCTCGGCTCCGCCAAAAAAAAGACAAAGAAAAAACTTGTCTGATATACGTTCATACCTATATCAAAATAAGAGTCCAAAGAGTCCACAAAACCCAAAACGTAGAAGATTCGAGTCATCTGAGACGGAACTACCACAAGTCACCGAACCTCCACAAGAGACAAGACTACAGTCACCCGAGACGGAACTACCACCGAGGTCCGTCGGTGGCCCGTCTTTCCTCGAACGCGTTCAAAAATTGAAAGCTAAAACAATTAATGATCCCAAAGTGACAAAACAATTAATGATCAATGCACAAACATTGTTAGAAAAATGTATTTTAAACCGAGAGTATAGCGGTCCAACCTCCGATGTATTTGAACAAGTCATTAAACATGACTTGAAATTAGAGAATGCACCAGATAATATGTCTGGTGATGCTTCAATAAATGGTTTAAATATTGAGATCAAATGTTCTACTCATGCCAAACACTCGTCATTCAATTTTGTACAAATAAGACCGGACCACAACGTACAATGTTATTTGTTTGTGGGGTACAATTTATGGCACGCCGACGCACTGGGGAAAGAGTACCTATTCAAAATACCGAGTGAAGATCTTTACAAAATGGTCGTGGAGCATGGCGGCTATGCGCATGGGAGTAAAATGGTGTTACCAGCTATCACGTTAGCAACTATGAAGGGGAATGGGTACGAATATGCTTTACGAGTGGATCCTAATACACGGGGTCGGTGCAAGCAGGTGTTATGGGACAAGCTTTTGAAATATAAAGTAGAATATAATCCTAATATTTTTGGCGGAGCCGAGGGCCAAGGCCCGGTATATTAATTAAAACTACTTTTATATAAATGTATGAGTTCCTTTCGGCCGATACTATCTTGTCGACAGGTATCTTTTGAAATGGAATAATCTAAAGCTCTAAATCTATTTTTTAATAAATCAATATCGATACCAGCTTTGATCCAGTGATAACTCTTTGGTCGTAACGATATCAAATTTTCCGTATACAGTTTTCCACAGTTCGATCCGTATGCACGCATGGCGAAATCTGCGTCCATATTAGGCGTGGGTTGTTTCTTGCTATCGAGAGGTCCCCATTGTAGAAATTCAAAGTCAGGGTGCGTCGACTCCTGTCTGATTTTTTGTCTAGGCTGTAATGTTCTTTGCCAAATTTGGAAGCAACACTTTGCCCCCATTTTCGGTGTGAAACAACATGGCGTTGTTGGCAAATCCTCATTAAAAATCAACTCGAAATTCAAGCTTAATCTGTTTTGCACACTGATTCTCTTGAACGTTCTTGGGATGATAAAAGCTATGATGTCGGCAAATTTGGCACTGTGATTGAAAAAAAGGACAGCACTTTTACACATAACACCAAACGGTGGGTTACCTACGACAGCAATCTTTTTGTTTGGTGGTGGTTCGAAATCGAGGTAGTCTGCGCACGCTATCCCCTCACATTTTGGTTCTAAATCGATTCCAATCCGTTTGTCCACTGGCAATAGATTAAAAAAGGAGCCTGTACCGGCACTCGGCTCGATAATAATGTCAAACGAATTGACATCGACATATTCTGACAGTTTGTCCAAACATTTTTTAGCAATTGAAACGTTAGTATAAAATTGATCCCCCGAAACTTTAGACATTTTTATATTTGCTTTTTGTTTTGGTAATACAAACGTAAATATTTGTTACGGTTATAGGAAATTTTTTATATATGGTCAGCCAACCACATGAAGCCAGTAGTTAATTGCTGGTTTTTAGTCGCGATACACTCTAAAATATGCCATTTGGACGAGGTCACTTGTTTTAGTTGTAGAATTTCTATCATTTCTTGTTTTCTCTTTGCGTTGGGTAAATCTTGTTTATTCAAAAGTATTAAGAATGGTTTGCCTACCAAATCTTTACTACTGAATAATGCATGCAGTTCATTCCTTGCTAACTCAATACGGTCTAAATCGGCAGAATCAATAACAAAAGCAATGCCCGATGCCGATTCAAAATAGTGTGGCCACAACTGACGAAGAGAATCTTGCCCACCAATGTCGAAAATTTTGATACTGACGTTTCCAATTACAACTTCTTCGACATTAAAGCCGATTGTTGGCACGGTATGCAAAACCGATTCCCCCAGTTGTAATGTGTATAAGATTGCTGTTTTGCCCGCATTATCAAGTCCTAAAACCAATATTGACGATTCTCTTTGAAATGAACTCCATAATTGGTCCAACTTATCGAAAATTATACCCATATTATTCTTCGCAAAGCGAAGTTATATAGTAATTTCCTTATTTATTTTCGCGCCCGCGGGCCAACAAAATTCCTATATATGTAACACTTATTCAGGATTTTTGTGCTCATTTCGAATGAATTTCATCAACTTCTAAACACTCAGAATAAAACATGTCGAAAAAAAGAATTGCACCGGCACAAGTCAACCATCGACCTAACTCGGTGATGAAAAAAATAAAACAAAATATACCTATAAACTTTGGTGAAGCGGGAACAAATATGAGCAAAGTACAAGGGGAAACAAAAATACAAGGGGAAATACAAGGGGAAACAAAAGGGGAAACAAAAGGGGAAACAGAACTTCACGCCGAATTATTACTAATTGAAAAGAATATCATAAAGAAATTTGCTGGACGTTCATTTGACAGATTTCAAATGCAAATGCCATTCAATGAATCGTCAATCATTTTTCTCGCCTCTAACGTGCGTGATGATTCGTCGTTTTGGACAAATTGTTTGATAGAACTGGTCAATCACGATTTGTTAATGGCTCGGGACGAAACGACATCGTACAAATCGATATTTTACCCACGCGTAAAAAAATTAAAGGGTATATTTACAGATGGTCTTGTCACATTGCCAAAAATCTTGAATTACACAGGAAAGCTCGGTAGGTCAGAGACACCTACCAATTGTTGCCTTCGCATTATCAACGGCAGCACAGTCGTCACATGCAATAAAAAAAAAAAAATCATTGGTTTGAATGAATTAATTGATTCTTTTCGAGTAAGCAAGAAAGGTAAAGATTATATCTCTAAACCAAATCTAAAAAAAGTCGAAAGTTTTACCGAAATCCAATGGGTTTGTCCAGAAGTGCCAGCGGGTAGTATTGTCATTTGGCATGGATTTCACACCACAAAAGGAGACGTAGGTTCTATCACTCCAAAAGCCACTATGTTCTTGGATTACGCAGAGAAAGAGGTGTTGAATCCTGCCGAGATGGTACATTACAAGGATATCATTCGCTCACAACCGTTCGACCCAGGGTCTGGGACTCTTAACGCTCGCAGTTGCAGACCCACAATTGAATTCAACGCAGCCAAAGAAATACCACAGTCTGTGGTATTGCCAAACACCAAAATTACTGGGGGAAATGTTGAGTCCACTAAAATTGGTAAAATATATGTTGATAGTAACACTATTCTACGCCAAGGATATGGTGTAATTGTGCCCACCATCACCAGCGGTGATTATGCCACTGACTTCGCAGAATATAATAAAAACGATAACGACGGACGTTTCCCTTGGTTTATGACGACGGACAACTTGGAAAATATTAAAAGACTGCAACAAGAATGTAAACAAGAATATGAAAGGTTTTTGTCGTATTATGTTTTTGAGCGTGAGATACGTTTTCTAACATTTTGGCTATTAACTTATGGTAAATACGGGGCTAAGGAGCAAGAACTCTTACAGAAACTCTGGGACCTAATGAAAGGGGAAATAGACCTTTTTGACAGTACTACGCGGAAATTTAAGAAGGATTTAAAAAAAGCTGCGAGAAAGTTTTACATTGCAGCTGGTGGTTCAAAACCTGGCGATTCCAAAAAGACGAATAATAAAAAGTTAAGTCAAGAAATAGATATTCGGGAAAAGTATAATACAACAATTAAAAAAGAGAAGGGTGTTAAACTATCAAGAGAAGAGCAAACTCTTATCAACATGTCCGAAGAAGAACTCGTGCAATTCCAGTTCAATTCTTGGAAAAGACTAAGTACAACAGCGTGTTTGCTTGATATTAGCGCCCGTAGTGATTCACTCACTTGGAAGAAGCAGAAACCATGTTGGTATGGAATGTTTGGGGGATATGATCCATCCGTTGTATCTGAAAAAAAGAAGGACGTCCCAGCTGGACAAGCATCTGCACAGATTTTCAATGACAATTATTTTATGTATTGGAGAGAAAATATGGGGCCGCAAGGGCCAAAGAAAGTTGATGGAAGCCTTGAGCCCGCCATGTGTGTTGGTTGGACACTTCAAGACGTAACAAAGTTTATTGAAAAAAAAGTCAATGACGGTACTGCGGCTCACATGCATAAACGCAATGCGCAAGGTGGTGGCAAGCTGATTGCTGGCAACTCTGGGATGGGTGGAGCAACCACATACACAGCTGGACAGGCACACCTTGAATTACAAACAGGGAGCTTTGGATCAACGTTGGCCGCAACTTTCTACAATGATCCAATTGTGGTATTGGAACGATTTAGAGTGAAGACACACGCTTCATGGGGCCAAGGACATGTCGACCATGACGTGCAGTCCAGACCATCAGGCATAAACCTCTTGTATTGTGATAAAGGTGGTGAAGGTGGTGAAGGTGATGAAATGATTCCCGAGCCAGGTAATTTGACCGACCCCTTTTTTAGACAATTTATATTATAGAAATATATGAAAATCTCTTTCCTTGCGTTTTAACCAAAAAATAACAAATACTTCTATTTTACCTACAACAAAACCCACGGCAATCACAGCAAATGGTTTCATTGCAATCCCAGCAGCGCTCCAAGTGATCAACGCACACATCTTTCTCACAAACTGGGCAGTGTTCCAGGAAACGAGGCATCCGCATTGCGACACATCCACCGCACTTGATTGCACCGTTTGATTCGGCAAATTCTTGAAAATTATATAAGTGTTCAGTACAAAACTTGGAAACCTGTCGAGTTTTACAAACCTCTTTTGGTTTCAAATATTCACAAACACAAGAAATCACAGTAATAGTCGGTGAAAATACAGCCTCCATTTTTCTGCAAGCGAGATAGTTTCAAGTATTGTAAAAAAAATCAGAATTTTCGTTACGCATATAGTAAATTATATCAAATAAAATGTATAAAGCCCTTTTACATATTCGCTAAATATATATGAAATATTTTATTTTGTTTTGGACGTTCGCTATTTTGATTGTACCAGTTGCAATTATTCTGGCTGTGTTTGAATTCTGGTGGCCTGCGTTAGTAGTGTTCCTATTAGCTGTTTTTTGTCGAAATAACTCTGTAAGAACCATCATTCGAGCAGGTGCAGCAGGTGTGGCACCGCGTCTGGGCTCAAGCGCTGATATTTTAAGATTATTCAAAGGACAGCGCCCAACGATAGTCGGAAGTGCGTGGGGTTTTTTCCTTCAAAAACGAACCGCCGAATCACCTGTGTTGAGTCTGCGAAATTTCACAGGCCAAGGCAAAGGAGATAAAAGGGGTTGGTGGAGAGCGGGTACTACGATCCGCGAAGTAATTGATTTCTATGTTAAACAAGGGAAAACCTTCGCATCACACCCTTCGATTACTGAGATAACGATTGGAGCATGGTTTGCTACAGGGAGTCACGGGAATGGTGGAAATGCGGGCAAACCATCTACAAGCGTATTGGAAGCGGTAGAAATTGTTTGCTTTGACCCACCGAGTGTCCAAATAATAGATAATTACAAAGAGATCCGTGCTATTTTTGACAGTCCAAATGTAAATCATGTAATTACTTATGTAAAATTTCACAACTTGGAAGAAAATAGGATGCTCCAAAAGAGAGCATTCAGTGTGGATTCTGTTCAATCGGCCAACAAATGGTTATCGTCGGGAGCCATTTTAAGAGTTTTATTTGTGGGAGCTGCAAGGGACGGATTGGGTATACGTTGGGAGAAGCCTTACAAAGGAACATTACATGTCGACCCTCATTGCTGTTCGAAATGCTCCACCTTCATACAGGCTGATGTCTGCTCGTCTATTTGTGGTTGTCGGGAAAATTACAAAAATTGGAGCGGGTTGACAACGTTGTATGATGCAAATATATGGGCGCCGTCAGTAATCCCGCTTGAGACATTCATCGCAGTCATTGGTGGCATAACAAATTTTGAATTGGTTTTCCGTGTGAAAGAAATGAATGGTGTCGTATTAGATAAAATGGTACAATTACTACGAGAGATGCATAAAGACATAGGAGGACGAACAGAGATAAGATATGGGACGGGCGTAGTCTTTTGGGATCTGTCGCTCACGAAATCATTTGGAAAACCTTTCAACATTTTGCAAGAGAATTTCGGTGTAAAGCGTTTGGCACTGCATCCAGGCAAATATCAACCTAAAAACATTAAAACATCAATGCAAATTGTCAAAATAGGTGTAATATATTTCAATTTAGAACTGGAAAAAATAAAATTTTAATTATTATCCCTGGGTATTAAATAAAACTCTACAAGATGTAGATTTATTCTACAAATTACTAAGACATTGATACATTTTTAATTTGGTCAGACAACTCTACTCGTTTATCGTTTTGATTGATGTCAGCACCATTATACGCCCCCCAATTCCGCAGCACGCCCGCGTTCTAAGTGGCGGCGTTCCCACAAAGCCCATCGTTCTCGGGCTTGGTCCCGCACACGTTCTTTCGACGCTGCTTCTGCTTGTGAGATGTTTTTGATGTTATCTCTGACAGAATCGGGTCCCGCATTACCGCCACCTTTATTGTTGAAGGAGGCTATGTCTTTCGTTAACGGGAAGACAAGTTGAATGGTGGCACCGTCACCGTTAATTTCCAATCCGTAATCATCAGGGTCTCCATTACCACTCCATTCTGTTCCTATACAATTGTTATGTACCTTCGTCTTTTTACCTTTCAATGTGACGGATGCATCACCCTCTACCATAATTCCACTCCTTTTCGAATCACGAATTTCCACGTCGGTCAATATGCCCACACCCGCTGAATCATCCCAATCATAGTTCATAACCCTCACTCCAAAATAACACTTTTCTACTAAGACATCGTCCATCGTAAATGGTGAGCGGCCTACGACTCCTGATGAGTGCTCACTAAACACTGTCAGGTGTTGCAGATGGCAATTTCCTTGAATCCCTTCCATGAATGCAATACCACCCACGACCACAATCTCCTCTTTTGGCACCTCCGGATCACCCACAATGTTCATGGCGGAAGCAATCTTCAATAAATCATCACCTTCCCAAATATCGTTGAATTCTGTGGGAGTCATTATTTGGTGTTCCCCTTTGCCCAACACAATGGTGGAAAAGCGTGCTGGGTGGTATAGGGTGGAACCAACCAATGGAATCCTGAAAAATTTGACGAACTTGGCAAGTGTTTCGTCGTTTGTGTACTTGGCATATTTCCCTCTGCCCGTGTTCCATTCGACCAACGCCACTGCATCCCTTAACGTTTCACAATCTTCTGGCACGCAAACCCCTCTGTTTTCCATCCTTTCAACTCTTCTATTGATGGTCTTGACAATGTTGTCTGATTGATTTTGAATTAATAGTAGTTTGTCAAAAGTAAGATAATCACATATAATATCCCGTAGCAAGTAGTTCAATCTGTCTTCAATCTCAAAGACCTGTTCAACCATAATTATTGAAGCGACTTTGGCTGATAACAAATCTAATAGAGGGTGGATCCTCAAGTAATGTGCAGCTTTAATCAGTTTTATAAACATGGCTTGGTCTTGGTCTTCTTCGTATAAATTTTTAACAAAATCAGCGTACCATTCATCGACAACTTTAGACATGTCAGTCGAACTGAGTGGTTTTTTGATTTTTCTTTGAGATTCGTCTTTCGGATGATATACATAGTAGTTACAGAACTCAACAACTTTAATCAATGTAGCATGGTCGACACCAGGTAGAGGGATTTCCCTTTTTTCATCCTCATCACTATCTTCATCCTCATCACTATCACTATCACTATCACTATCAAAAAGCATTGTTTTTATCAAATCACTCATCTTAGCAGCACGTCTTTCCATTTGAATTTTGACACCTTCTTTAGAAACCAATGTGATCATAGTCTTTTTGGGTGGAGTCTTTTTGGGTTCAGAAACAACGAATGTAGTAAACATAATGAAATCAATTTTTTTTATAG
>Ga0209091_10004876_pt1 | contig 10336 bp, 11 predicted proteins | sample ArcticOcean_MG_C_6_FD_187438 | JGI IMG/M metagenome (GOLD analysis project Ga0209091, IMG submission 187438) | Marine microbial communities from western Arctic Ocean - ArcticOcean_MG_CB8_128 (SPAdes) (version 2) | ecosystem: Environmental > Aquatic > Marine > Oceanic | place: Arctic Ocean... | reverse complement strand
CATTTTCAAATTCTTTTTTCTTTTGTTCTGCGGCTTTTTTAGCTTCTATGGTTTGTTTAGCTAGTTTATCCATATCATCTAATGCTTTTTGGAATCTTGCTGGAATTTTTAAACCAGCTCTGGGTTCCATAGCGAGTTTATATGATTCGTCACTAGGAGGACGAGGGGAAGGAGGAGGAACTTTTTCCGAAGAAACATAATTTCTATTCAGAACATTTTCCGAAGAAACATAATTTCTATTACCTCCAGACTGTTCATCTGGTGCTTCAAGCGCTTTTCTCATTATATCAATTTTATTTGTTACTGTTTCTGTCATTGTAATACCAGTTTTAATTGCTTTTATACTGGATTCAGCGGCTCCAAAACCAGAAACCTCTAATTCTTTCATCAGGTTAATAAGTTTTTCTGCTACACCTAATGTAACTTTCAAAGTTTCCTGAGTAACAGTTTGTATTGGTGTAATAATATCTCCTGCAGCTCTTAAAGCTGAAATCATTGGACCAAATGGAGGAGGAGCGGCATTAGCTGAATCTAAAACACCATCCATAGCAGATTGTATTGTTTGTCTAGATATTTTGTATGCTGCTATGGATACTTTATTTCCTTCTTCATTAATAATATTTTGGGTTTGTTCGAGAGATTCTTTCAATACATTATTAGCTTTTTCAATAAAATCCTTTAATTCCTCAACCAATTCCAAAAATAATTTTTGAACATCGGGTTGTTTTAAAACCTCTGTCGTAATAAAAAAGAAAATTTTAGCCATTTTTTTAGATTTATCAACTTCTTTATCCCAATTTTTGGAATTAGTATTTACATCAAAAACAATTTTTAACAGATTTTCAAAATAAACATTCGCAAAGTTCAATACTTTACTTGCTAAAGCGTGGAACATAGCGGGTGGTATTGCTAAAGCCAAATTTACTACAGCACCAGCAGGTGATTCAGATTTATGAAATTGTGTAATTGATTTTGAGTTATTCATTACTAATATATATTGATAAGTTATTATTTCTTATTTTTTGCAATCCATTTTTTAAATCCTATACTTTTCTGAATATTAAACGATGTTTCCAACTGTTCTTCTGCAATTTCATATGCTTTCAAGCTATCTTTATCTAGTGTTTTAATATATTGTTGAACTTGTTTAGTCTGTTTTTTTGGCATAATATCTAATATTAGTTAGTTAGATATTATTAAATCAATTTTTATTTCCTAATAAAACAAATAAGATTTGGTATTTCAACTTGAGATTTCATTAAAAGTTTACTTAAATTATAATCTATTGTATAAAGATTTGCAATTAAAATAGTAAATAATTTATCAATATTGTTAATAGAAAGAAATTCATTCGTATTATCGGGGTCCATAACAGCTGGAAAACAATTTGGTCTGGGACAACAAGGCGAAAACTCTTCAAATTCGCTCAGACGATTTCGAGATACTTTTTTTATTATATTATTAATGGTCGGGTCATTGGGGTCAGGTTCAATAACAATTATTTTTTTATAACATTCATTGTGTTTATCTAAATACACTTCCGATTTTACCTTATACACTGTGGCCATATAAGTTAACGAAATATAAAAATTGAAGTTTGCTTACAGTGTTTTATAAATATAAAAATGGCAACCCAAGATAGTATAACTCACATATTTCGTTTCAAATTTACACCACAGTTTCAAGATAAGTTGGTAGCATTTACAAAAATTCATAAATTTGATGATGCACCAATTTTTCGAGATAATTGGGATGAATGGTTGGAAGAAAATAAAATGGCTGTGATGCAAGAAACACGTAGTCTAATAAATTTGGGTTATCGTGGTGATGTTACAACAAAAATGTATAAGTCAGTGCGTTATTACTATAAGGATAAATCGGAAAAAAAATCAAAACCTAAAAAGCGAAGAGTATATATTTCATTGGATAGAGATATTTTAGATAGTATAGATTCTCATATTGATAAGCATAAGACATCAAAACCAGCTCAGGCTTATCTCCATTTTATTAATTCTACAGCAAAAGAGTTACTTGATAAAACGCGGATTATGATAATGTCATCGGGTTTAGATAAAAATCAGACAGAACAAAAGCTAAAGAAAACGTATAAAAATAGGTTCTTTATTCGGACAAAATAGATTTAATGCGAATTTGTATTATAAAATTTTTCTTTTGATAATATAATATGATTGGTGGTGGAATGATAGCGGAAGGTGGTTTTGGGTGTGTTTTTCATCCAGCAATCCCTTGTTCAAATGACGAAGATGATGAAGATGAATATATATCAAAAATAGTAAAAAAAGATTTTAATTCAGAAAATGAAATAAAAATAGCTGATAAAATAAGAAAAATAAATAATTGGAGAAGTTATTTTAATGTTGCAATAAATAATTGTGATACAGATATATCTGAAATAGATGCTAGTGAAAGAGATAAATGTGAGAGTTTTAAAAGATATCCTGAAAAAGAATTTGTTATTCTAAGAATGCCTTATATTAGGGGTAGTCCATTAGCTATACATTTATCCGATGAATCATTGAATGATGTAAGTAGACAGAGACAAAATTTACAAGGATATATTTTTTTATTAAATGGCATTAATAAATTAATAAAAGCAAAAATAGTTCATAATGATATTAAATCTGGAAATATTTTATTTGATAAACCCACACAGAGTCCTATTATTATTGATTTTGGATTATCATTTGAAGTTTCTCAAAAAAGTGGTTTGCTTCCTGTGAAAAATTTTAACGAAAAAAATTTATATAAATATTTTTATATTTATGCACCGGATTACTATTTATGGGCTCCGGAAGTTCATTTAATTAATTATTTATTACATATTTCAAGATATATTGATAAGGATACACTTAAAAATATAGTAAATGATATTGTTGATAAAAATAAGATTTTAAAAAAATATTTTTCACAATCATTTACCAGTGCTTATAAAAAAGCATTATTGGAAGAATTTACTTTATTACTAAATAAATATAGCAATCCATTGGATTTAATTAATATATTGATTAAAGATGGGTGGTATACCTGGGATAATTTTTCACTTTCTATTTTTTATATTAAATTTATTCGATTTACTTATGGACGACAGCCTATAGTAGACAATAAATATATATTGGCTTTATTTGAACTATTGGTTAATAATATTTCTCCTTTTATGAAAAGACGTTTAACACCTCTAAATACTATAAAAAAATTTTCGAATTGGTTAGAAAATAGTGGTGCAAGTGGAGGACAAGCAATAATTAATTATAGAAAAATTCAGGGTAAAAATCCTAAGTTATACGTTAAAAATCTAGTAACTAATGATATAACAGAATTAAAAGATATTACAACAAGAAAAAACTGGCTTAAAAAAGTAACAGAAAGAGGAAATTAATCATATTTTATAGAATTAATATGATTAGTTAGAGAGATTTATTTACGCTTCTTTTTGCTTTTGCGTTTCTTGCGGCTTTTTCTGCGTTTTTTATGACTTTTGTTATTATGTTTTTTGTGGCTCTTTTTGTGTTTTTTGCGGCGTTTCTTATGTTTGCGGGTCTTGTGTTTGCTGCCCGACGCAGAAACACTTCCCTTTTTGTAAGATTTAGAGGCGATTTTCAAAACATCCTTGAGCTTAAGCCCAGGATGATTTTTCATTTCGTTTTTAACGTGTTCTAACCATGCACTTCCCATTTATACATTAACTAAATATTATAAAATTGATATATAAAATTATTCTTCTAAATATCAAGTAAAATGACCGATAACTTAACATTAACAAGATATTTATATTTTGCAGATGAAGTATTATTATCTTTATTAGATTGTTTGATTGAACAGAGAGATTTAAACGAAGCATTATTTTGGATGGATGAATTATATTCAAGTGGATTTGTAGAAAAATCCTGGCTTATGATATGGCAAATCTACTTCGATTTCTATGCTATTACAAATCCTTTATTTATGAAAAAACTAACTAAATATTGGAAAAAATCTAGAACATTGGATAATGTTTTATACATAATAAAAAATTTATTTCATTTAAATTCTTGCTATCAAGTATTCTTATTTAGAATTAAAAAATATAATAAACCTCTCACTGTTTATCTACCAGAATCTCTAACTAAACAAGAACGAATTTTGCGAGCAATTAAATATGGACATATAGCTAACCTACGATATTTAATTGATAATTATAATTTTACCAATATTGATTTCTTGAAAAATTATTTTATAAATGAGAAAAAATCATCTATTGAATGTTTTGATTATCCAGAAGAATTATCTAAAAATTTTACCTATTATTATATACTTTCCCATATGGAATTAGGTGAAACAAATAAAGCCAAACATATTGGAAGAAAATTAACCGAACAAGATAAAATGCTTTCCGAAGAAGTTGGTAAAGATGATATTATGGGTTGGTCTAGATATAATGTATTGTCTAAAAAAAGGCAGTATACAATCTCCAAACATATAGGTTGTTTTGAACGAACTAGAGATGATGTGATTATATTTGATAAAAGAATGGTATCTTTAAATGAAATATATTGGTATTATTGGTTGTATTTTACTCAATATACTCCTTTATGGGTAGAAAGAATCAAGACTTTTGGAGGTAAATTTAATTCTAAAAAATTTTGTGTAGACTTTCCTGGTGACGATGCATCTGAAAACTTCTATGAGAAATATAATTTAGAACCTGATGAACAATCTAAAGAATGTCATAATAAAAGTTTAATAAAAATACCCGAAATAACAATTAGTAAATGGTTGCAAACAAGATTTGGTGTAGAAATAGATACAAGATGTGATATGGTTAATTATAAAATTGAACTTAAATAAAAATATAATATTATATACACAAGATAACATGGTTAAAAATAAGAAAGGAGGAAGTGGTCATAAACGTATGGCAAGTAAACACGTTTCTGGAGGCGGTGGTTTCCAGAGTAAAGTTAGAAAGAAAAGGGAAGAGGGTGAAATATATGCCCGCGTTATTAAACTTAATGGGGGGCAATTTGCTCATATTAAATGTGAAGATGGACTGATGCGTAATTTAGTTATACGAGGACAGTTTCGCAGGCGGAAACGAGGAAATCGTCTATCAGCAGGAACTTTGGTTCTTGCTGGTAGAAGAGATTGGGCAGTTACAAACGGAAAAAAACTAGAAAAAGCAGACCTTTTGGAAGTATATGGAAACTTTGAATCCGATCTTCTGCAAAAATCTAAAGAATTACCTGAATGTTTATTTACAGAAGTACAAAAAGAAGAAGAAGATGATGGTATTTTATTTGATAGAAATGCTACTGCTAGCGATTTTGTTATGCAAAATCGAGTAATTCCGGGAACAACAATATCAGAATCTGATAAAAAGGATACGGTAAAAGAAACTAAAAAGGAGGATAAAGAAATATTTGATGGAGATTTTGATTGGGATGAAATTTAATAGTCAATGTTCATCATCGGTATCTTGACTATTATTGGCTTCTATACTAGCTAATATGGCTTCTTGAACAGATCTGTCATGTTCATAACTTATCATTGTATTGTTGAACGAGCCTATTAAATTTCTATTTTCTGTTTGCAATCTTCTATTTCTCATTCTAATTTGTATTAAATTTTCTATTATTGATATCATTTCTGAATTTGTATCATCAGTTGAATTATTTGATGTATCAGAACTTTCAAATGTTATGTTACTATCTTCTAATTCAGGCATAGAATTATCAGAATAATCTTCTTCTAATGTTTCGGCTAAAGGACATAATGTCGGATCCTTAATTTCTTTCGAATCTAACTCAAATCTACATACAGGGCATTTTGACTGCTGTTCATTTAACCATTCATCAATAGCAGAAGATGTAAATACGTGCTCACAAGGAAGGACGCTAACTTCATCTCCTTCATTAAATTTTTCTAGTAAAATAGGACATTTATCATTCTTCATTGTTGAAGTAAATTTTACTTTTTTAATTTGCGTTTTACCTTTTTCAGATAAAACTCTTTTATAAGCATTTTTTTGATTTATTGTTGTATATAATAAATTACTTATATTTCGATCATTAGAAAATGATGGTAGAAGAAGATTTGAAAATGGACTTCTTCTATGTCCATATCTTGCTATTATATTATCATTATTTACAAAAGATGGTGGTGGGTGAAAGATTGTATTAGTATTTGTAAAATTAGTATTTGTAAAATTATTTTCAGGTTCAAGTATTCTATCAAAAATATTCATTAATGCATTGTTATATACTCTGGATGCGGTATCGCTAAGATTATTGCCGGAAATATCATTATTATTCATATAGTATATAACATTAACTCATATTTATTTTGTTTTTAATATTATATTAAATATGCATAAATGCATCATTTACTTTAATAAAGAAAATTGAAATAAAAAAATGTTTAATTATAATCTTAAAACACAATTAAAAAATGGTTTATTTTCCAAAAGAAATACTACAACAAATTTATGAATTCTGTATTGATAAGAGATTGAATTGGGATAAATTAACTCAACAATATCTAAAAGGAGGGTTCAACCGCAAAAATTTGAAATTAAATATGTATCTTCCAAAACAGAATTGGTGTCTCAAAAAAATATGGAGAGCTGCTAGACCAGAAATTTCTGGTGGAATGACACGATGGAATCCAGTTACTCTTAAAAATGAAATTTGTCCTTTTGATTATAGACACGGGGGATGGGATATAAAAAAAAAACAAGTTATTGTTACTTTTGAAACTGGGAGAGGATTGCGGAACAAATCGTCTGCTAAAGATCCTGTTTCACGATGTTTGAAAAATATTAAAAGATTTGAAACAGCTTATCCGGAATTTGCAAAAAAAGACTATTTACCCAATATTCCTTCTCCTATAAAGGTGAATGGAATGTCTGAATTTTATGTAAATTTGCGCGCTCAAAACAAGATTAAAAGAAAAAAAGAAAAAGAAAAAAAAGCTGCTACTTTATTTCTGGAAGAAAGAAAACAATTAAAACTAAATAATTGTAATTTTAAAACCCGTAAGTATTCATCCGACCAATGTACCTCTGAAAATACAGTTTCACTATCATTTACTATGCCATCAGGTAAACTTAAATTTTATAAAGGATATATTACTCGAATTTATTTACATCAGCATAGAAGAGGCAATGGATATAGGAAAATATTTTCGGCACCAAGGGGTAAAAATAGATTTGATATGTTAACAGTTGACTGTTATATTGGTGAGGTAAGAATTACAGTTACATTTGAAGATGGTGAATCACGTCAATATTCAATTGAAAGATTAACTGAACGTATACAGACAAGTGCCCGGGAAAAAAGTTCACTAAGAAGCTGGGTGTGGGGTGCACGGGAAAAAGTTAAAAAAAGTGCTCAGGAAAATGATGAAAAACTTGAAATGGTAGATGAAGATAATAATTCTTATTTGTGTGAAAAAATTATTATTAATAATATTACGTATTTTATAATGCAACCGTCCTGGTTTATTATTGTTTCAGGTCAAAATATTGTAGAACAAGAAATTGGTTTATTAAATAGTGACGGGGAATTAGCTGGTGTTTATAATAAAACTACAGGTGAAATGCGCGAAGCAGAATGGGTTGAAGACTTGCATACTCTTTAAAATGTATCATTCATTGCAAGTTGCAAAATTCGTTCGTCATTCATAATTTTATAACGGTCATCATCTAGAATATCTTTAAACATTTTCATAGGGGTAAACTCCTGTAGTGCTTCAACTCCTTTTTCACAAAAGACATTAAGAGCAACAGGATTATAACCCGACAACATTGTAACATTTTTCTCAGTAGAAAGCACCGGAAAGCCACTAGTTTTTCTAAGATTAAAGAACACAATATGAGGCGGAGTGTATGGTTCTCCTACTGCCTGAATTCCTGCTTGGCTATAACGCTCACGAATCTCATCATACATCCCATTCATATTACTGTGTCCAGCACCCGACCAACTAGCATCAATTTGCATATCAGATAGAATCACAAGAATCATTTTATTCACATCGCCAGGCGGCAACTTGTTTTGGATTGCAACATCAAGAATCATATTCAACATCTTATAAAAGTTTGTATTCATTCCCCATCGGTTATGATTGAGATGACGAGCTTTCTCACAAAATGTCATATTCTCATTAAGTTGAAACCACTGAGGATTAGCATCAAAAGTCAAAACACGATTTCTAAAAGCAGGATTACTTTTTTCTGAAATTCGAATACCCATTCCGAGAGCAGTGTAAAGAGGAGTGCATTCATCACATTCCATTGAACCTGATGTATCAACACACGCAATCATATCTCCCAACTTTCCATTGTTTGTAGAATTTGACGTCCATTGCATATTTGTAGTTTCATCGTCCGTTTGCTGATACGCTGACTTTACTAGCTCATACATACTACAACGTTTGCCGTGGATTTTTTTAGTCGTATCTCCAGACTTAGCAGCATCGATGTGATTCTGATAATTTTGAGCACACGCTACTCTATCATCTTTTGCTTCTTGAGTTTTATGTTCACGCTCAACAACCTCCTTACCTTTTTTCATCTTATTACGAATTCCCAACTTGTTCTTACTAAGAGTCTTAGATGTTACACGATTAAAATCAAGACTTGCCCAGTCTCTATTACAAAATTTAATTTGTGGCGTCTGTAGGTCAGCATTCATAAGCGTCAACATCTTATTCCAATGAATTTGCACCTTAAGCTTAGCTTTTTTAATCTGTTGACTATTTCCAGATTGCATAGCATTCTCTAGCCACTTGTGTGGTGAAAGAGCCTTTGCATTTGGATATTCATTTGAATTGACACTCAAACATTTTTCAGGCCACATCTGAGCCATTTTCTTGCACAACCAACCGTGCTTACTTTTTTCACGAGGTGCCCATCTGGGAGCCAGGGACCGATTTTTAGAAGCTACATCAGGATTATTCTTGCTAGCCATAAAGCTTTCCCAATCTTCCATTATCTGATCCACTACAAGTTCACACGCATATTGAATGAGAGGATGATTCTTGTTTCCATTTTTTTTATGCAAGTAATCTGAGAAATATTTAATATCAGCCCACGATCCGTATTGATGCTCCCCGTTTGGCAATGTTACCATACACTTTAGAGCAAATCTAGTAAGATTATGATAGCCGTGTTCCCACCATACACTGAGTTGCATATAAGTCAAATCTCGTTCACCTTTTCCCTTTATGATATCGCGAGTATGACCAATAAGTCTATACATAAGCGAAAACTCTTCGGAATCTTCGTGTCCCTTGAGTCTAAACAAAATGTCTGTAAGTTTTTTTTTAAGATCGTCCATACCATTTCCTTGGGTGCGAACAAGTTGGAAGAAGAATTGAACAATTTTTTCTTGTAAATTATGTGACCAACTATATTCTACGTGAGCATTCTCACCGTGTCTCTTTAACGTAACTTTGTCTAGTGCGGAAATGATTGCGGACATAATATGTAACTATTATTATAATACTTTAAGTGCTTTTCTTTTTGTTTGCCTTTTCTTATTCAATTTTTTGTTATTGATGAAGATCTTTTTTGTTTTATTAGTATTTGGTAAATTATGTGGCTCATAATAAAGAATATATAAACTATTTAACTCAGCAAATAATTTTATCGAATCATCAAATTTTATAGTATTTATTTTTTCTGCTGTTAGAAAATTATGTTCGGATGGATTATCTAAATAATTTTTTATATTAGAAGGGTCTAAAGTAAAGTTATATTTTACTATTGAGAATGGTTTATATGTGATAGAATTATGATTGACATTTTTTTTTACTATATATAATAGTTCATCTTTATCAATAATTTGGTTATGTATATGATAATTTTGTTTATGACCAAATTTTAGTTGGTTTTTTTGATCTATATATAAACAATAAATATCGATATCTCTTACTTTTTCTTTATAAAACTTTGCATATTTTTGATCTTCTCGTTCGAGATTAATTAACCAATCGGCATCTAATTCCATTATTATTATCCTAAAGAAAAATATTGAAAAATAAACTAGTTATAAAGTAGGAAAATCTCCATCATCTAATAGAAAATTTTTCGGCGGCTCTGGTTTTGTTTTGGATTGGTTTTGTTTTGCATTTTTCTTACGACCGAAAAAACTTTCACGAAACGGGCGTTGTGGTTTTCTTTCAAAAGAATTCCTATTATCTCTGTTTTCATACCCCGAACTTCGTCCAAATGAATGTCTGTCGTCTCTATCACCCCTGTCACCTCTACCGCCTCTGTCGTCTCTATCACCCCTGTCACCTCTACCGCCTCTGTCTCCTCTGTCGCCTCTGTCGTCTCTGT
>Ga0209091_10004875_pt1 | contig 10338 bp, 10 predicted proteins | sample ArcticOcean_MG_C_6_FD_187438 | JGI IMG/M metagenome (GOLD analysis project Ga0209091, IMG submission 187438) | Marine microbial communities from western Arctic Ocean - ArcticOcean_MG_CB8_128 (SPAdes) (version 2) | ecosystem: Environmental > Aquatic > Marine > Oceanic | place: Arctic Ocean... | reverse complement strand
AGACTTATCTGACGAATGCTTATTCAGAAGGAATCAACTCAAAGATCCAAGCTCTGAAAGCTAATGCTAGAGGCTTTAGAAACTTTGAAAACTACCGAACCAGAATACTATTCTTTTGCGGAAAGCTAAAACTGTCTCCATAAAACTTTACGAAGAACCATAAATTCTCTAAATTATGAAGTAATTTAGTTTATGATTGTAGTGATCAAATATCACTATGAAATACGCAATTTAACTCAGTCACTCTAAAAATAATGAATAATCAGATGGATCAAAAAATTGATATAACAATAGTTTCCGCCAGTTATAACTATGTGGATTACATCGGTGAGATGTTAGATAGCGTCGCTAGCCAGAAAGGGGTCGTGTTCGAACACCTTATTTTTGATGCTGGATCAACGGATGGAACCATAGAGATCATTCAGGAGTATGAGCATGTTGAGTTGGTAGTGGAGCCTGATAAAGGTATGTGTGACGCTATCAATAAAGGATTCAAGGCGGCTAGAGGGAAATGGGTGATCTGGTTAAATACGGATGACCGGCTCAAGCCTGGTGCGCTGGCGGCATTTTTAGAATTTGCAGAGCAAAAACCTAAAGCGGATGTTATTTATGGCGCATGGGATTTCATTGACGGTAAGGGTGATTTCATGAGAACGATGCAGGCAATACCATTTCAGAAATTGATGTTGTCTCAGCTAGGTTGTTACATCGGGTCAACTTCATGCTTTTACCGGAGATCGACTACGATTGATGAAGGCTTTGTACTGAACGAACGCTTTAAATACGTCATGGATGGGGAGTATTACAATAGGCTGGCACATTCAGGTAAGAAGTTTCAATGCTATAAGCAGGTGTTAGCAGAGTTCAGAATGCACGGTAGTAACTTGAGCCAGAAACATCTTAAAAAAAAGGATGTAGATGGTTTGATGGATCAGCAGTTACAGTTTGCTGAGTCCAGAGCTATACGGCGTGCCTACGGAATCACTTTATTTAAGAGCGATCATTTAAATTGTGTTGCTGACGCGGTCTTTTTCTATTATTTTAAGGTAGTGAAAATAGTCCTTAAATTAATGAGCAAGCCAGCAAAATAAGCTGAAAGAAATGGATAAGCTATTATCAACAGATCAGACTTTACTGGATAGCATGTTTGATGCAGGTACTGATGAGGTACATACATTTCCAGTGATATTCAGGGATAAACATCTTTTGTTGGTTCTTCCTAAGATTAAAAAGCACGCCTTGAGAGCGATCACACTCTACCAACCTCAGAGCCTAAAGGCGCGTGTTTACATTTGCTACGCGAAATGGCTAATACGCTTGGGCTTAGCCAGGTTTTTACCTAAGGTGAAGCTGGGGAAGTTAAAAGAAGACTATATCCAATTACTTGGCTCCACATCAGAGTTTGGGCTCTTGTTAGGAAATCCAAATTCTGATAGCCGTAAGATTATTACCTATCATTATTCTAATGACAACAGTCTAGTCTCTAAGATCGGTGTAAATATGAAGTCGGCTGGTGATATAGTCTCTGAGTATGAATGTTTAGAAAAAGTGTCTAAGAAGATTCCGAGCTCTCTAAAATTGATCCAGTCATTTTGTAGTGAATCCAAAGATTTAGCTTATTTTTCTGTAAAGTGGATTCCTGGTAGGTCGCCTAGGAGAAAAGATTACGATAAGGTATGTAATTTACTCACGGAATGGATTTCGAAGGAGAGTTGTCAATTAACAGACTTTGATGGCTGGAAAGTAGTGCTGGAGAAATGTAATGGTAGCGTCCATTCAAGCGCGATAGAAAGCTTAAATAATAAGTCATTAATGAGGGTACCTATCCATGGTGATTTTGCCCCTTGGAATATAAAAATAGGAGTTGAGGGTGAGGTCTTTACTCTGGACTGGGAGTCTTACCAGATAGACGGAGCTGCAGGTTGGGACTGGGCACACTTTCTCATCCAGAGTAAATTATTAATTGATAAGATGTATCCACATGAGGTGATCGAGTCAGCTCTTTATTGGGCGAAGAGTGATGAGGGTGTGGAGTTCCTAGACGCTTGTGGATGGGGTAGGGATCATTTATCGTGGATTGGGAGCTATTTGTTTTATGCTCAGTATGTATTGGGATTTGATAGAGAGGAACTCATTGAATGTTGGAAGGAAAAAGTAGAGATGTCCTTGTAGTAGGGCAGACGCCGCCACCGTTTCATGGGCAGGCTGTGGTTACTGAAATGCTGTTCTCTCATGAGTGGAAGAAAGTAAGAGTGGAGTGTCTTCGGATGAGTTACAGTGACACTATTGATGGTGTTGGGCAGGCGTCTTTACGAAAGGTGTTTCATCTGTTTTATTTGATTTTTGCTACTTGGAAGATCGTATTGATTCATCGACCTAAGGTGCTTTATTATTTGCCTGCGAGTGCAAACAAACTTCCTGTGATGAGGGATGTGATCTATTTATCATGTGTAAAATGGCTTTTCGGAAAGAAGGTTTATCATTATCACGCGGGGGGGTTACCTGAGTATTTAGAGGGAGCAGGCTTGCTTGGGAAAATAGCTAAGTGGGTGTATAGTGGGGCGGATGTGAGTATAGAAATCTGCCAAACAGAGCATTCACCAGCTAAGTTTTTTCATGCTAAGATGCAAGTACTCGTTCCGAACGGGTTGGATGTGAATGTTTTGCCAAGTGCCGCGACTGGAGATGGTGTGAATGTTCTATTCGTCGGGGCACTGAATGAAGGTAAGGGGGTCTATGAGGCGTTGAAGGCAGTGGATCGTTTATGTGGGGAGCAGCCAGACTTAAAGTTCACTATGAGCTTCGCTGGTGCTTGGGCGAGTGTAGAATTTGAGAAGAAGTGTCTTAGCTATTTGGACTCCAGAACACTGAGAAATGTTACTTTCCTAGGAATTCTACAAGGCGATGAAAAATGGCAAGCTTACGCGAATGCTGACGTGTTCTTTTTTCCGAGTCATTATCAGTCTGAGAATTTTCCTTTGGTTTTGATCGAGGCCATGGCATGTGGCTTACCGGTGATTTCTACGTATTGGCGTGGTATCCCCCAACTCGTGGAAGGAAGTGACGCGGCGGTGTTATGCGAAGTTAGAAACCAAGATCATTTTGTTACTGCTCTTGAAAATTACATCACGGATAGAGCCTTGAGAACGAGACACAGTGAGAACGCAAGGCATTATTACCAGAAATATTACACGAGGGAGAAATTCGTAGGTAAGTTGGAAGAGGTATTTATCAGTTTAGTGGATGAGAATCATTCTAAGGCGTGATTTTTTATTTATAACTCAATTATGTTTAGTATCTTTGAATAATGATAACAAAAAAATTAGTCTTATTCTCGGTCTTAATGGCGCCGCTTGAAGCAGGTACTATTCTGGTAGGTCACAGAGGTGGTGATGTTGCAAATACTCCTAAAAATTTAATTCGCGGCGGTTGACAGAGACACATTTAAAAAGTCAAAACCTCCATGTGAAAAAAATATAACTCTATTTTAATAATGCTTGGATTGAATACTCATAAAATATACGCAGCGATTTCTCCAAAATTCAGAGAGGAACGGATACGAAACTTTCTGGAGAAGATGCAGCCTGATGAGAATACAAGAATTCTCGACGTGGGAGGATATTCAGGTTATTGGAAAAACATGGGGATTAAATCTCATGTCACGATTGTGAATTTACATGATCTAGAGGAAGACAGCTTGAAAGGAAGTGATCAATTCACTTTTGTGAAGGCGGATGGTTGTGACTTACCATTTGATAATAATAGTTTTGATTTAGTGTATTCTAATAGTGTCATAGAGCATTTATTCACCAGTGAGAAACAACAAGAGTTTGCATCTGAGGCGAACCGCGTAGGGAAATCTTATTGGATCCAGACACCGGCTAAGGAGTTCCCTGTGGAGCCTCATGTCTTGACGCCATTTATACATTGGTTTCCAAAAAAGATCCAGTTACGGTTGGCAAAATACTTTACAGTAAGATCTTGGATTTTAGACCAAAGTCGCCCTTCTAGACAGTCTATCTATGATTTAGTTGATGAGGTGGTTTTATTGAATAAAAGACAAATCATGGAATTGTTTCCTGATGGTAAGCTCATCATTGAGAAGTTTCTCGGATTCAAAAAGAGCTTTATTCTCTATAAATCTAAAGAGGATCAATGAGATGTGACCTAGATGAGGAAGTATAGATCATATTTATGTGTGGGATATTAGTAAATACAGCAAGCGTAGCTCAAATAAGCTTTGATAGAGCATTAGATTCTCTCAAGCATCGGGGGCCTGATGCTTTAGGTTCTTATATTTGGGCTGATGTGAATCTGGGACATAGTCGTTTGAGTATTATCGATCTTGGAGACCAGAGTAATCAGCCATTTCTGTCTGATGATGGAAATTTGGTGATCGTTTATAATGGCGAGATTTATAATTATAAGGAAATAGCAAAACGGCATGGACTTCGATGTAGGACGGGGAGCGACACTGAGGTTCTTTTGAAGTTGTATGAGAAGCTTGGGGCAAACTGCCTTGATGAGTTAAACGGGATGTTTGCCTTTGTGGTGCTGCACAAGGATAGTGGTAAAATTTTCGCGGCTCGTGATCGATTAGGAATTAAGCCGCTCTATCTGGATAGGAGAGAAGCCTCGGTTAGTTTCTCATCCGAGATGGGAGCCCTGTTGGAGCTTAATTCTAAGGTCGAATGGGATTTCGAAGGGCTCCGTCAATATATCAAATTAAGAGCCTGTATTGGATCCAAGACGATTTATAAAAACATAGAGATGTTGCCACCAGGGCATTACTTTGATGATGGCAAAATTAGCTGTTATTGGAGCATGCCGGAGGGTGAGCAAGCACCACCGAGTGATGATGAACTTCGCGCGTTGATCGTTGATGCTATCCAGATAAGAAAAGTCTGTGATGTTCCTATTGGTTCCTATCTGAGTGGTGGACTAGACAGCACGATTGTTGCTGGCGTTGCTAATGTGAATGATGTTTGGTCAGTGGGGTTTGATAATAGCAATGAATTTGAGTATTCTGAGATGGCTGCAGAAGCTTTTGGACTAGAGCATCATGCTTGTCTGACAACGAAGGAAGAGTTTTTAGCAACAGCTTCTGGAATGGTGAAGCAGAGAAGGGAGCCACTGGGAGTGCCGAATGAGGTATTGATTTACTTGATGACGAAGCAGGTGAAGAAGAAAAACACAGTGGTTCTGAGTGGCGAGGGTGCGGATGAGTTATTTTTTGGATATGATCGTATCTTTCGTTGGGCTGGTGAGAGTCAGAAGTTTGATTTGAAAGAATTTGACCAGAACTATTGCTATGGTTCACATAAGGATGATCAGATTTTAGATGCGGCACTAGGGCGCTTTTCAGGGGAGAGAGTGTTGACGAGTGTGGCTAGGTTCTTTCAGACTAAGCATCTACATGGATTATTGAGGAGATTAGATAACTCCACAATGGCTGCTTCGGTGGAGGCAAGGGTGCCTTTTGTTGACCATAGACTAGTAGAGATGATGGCTGGGGTGAGTATAGATTATAGGATGGAAAAGGGAGTGGTAAAGGCTCCGCTGAAGCGCGTATTTAGGGATCTAGTGCCAGAACCGATTATCACTCGTAAGAAAGTTGGTTTTCCAGTTCCCCTAGCAGAGATTTTTGGTATAACTCCAGCAGAAGGTAAAACATTTATGGATCATTGGCTAATCTATAATTTAGAAGTACTTTCTGGAAATAACAATTTGTATTTAGAAGTTATAAACAGTATAAAAAATTGATGTGAAAATAATTATTTTAGCAGCAGGCATGGGGGAACGACTCTGGCCACTAACAAAAGACATTCCTAAACCTCTATTAGAAGTGAGAGAAGGGGTCTCTCTTTTAGAAGAGCAATTAAGTAGGATATCTCAAAGTGGTGTCATCGATAGCGTCGTGATTGTAACGGGCTACTTGGGTCATAAGGTAGATGAGATGGTATCTGGGCTAAATATAGATAATTTAGATATATCCACAGTCTATAATCCTTTTTATAGAGTGAGTAACAATTTGGCGAGCTTGTGGATAGCGAGAGCGGAAATAGACCAAGACACGATGATTACGAATGGTGATAATTTGTTCCACAGCGATGTATTTAAGGATTTTAGCGAGGAGTGTGGAGCAGACGGTGTTTACTTATCGCTAGGTAAGAAGGATCACTTTGATGACGATGACATGAAGGTCACGCTCCATAATGATTTGGTCATTCATGTCTCCAAAGATATACCAAAGCCGAGTAGGCATGCAGAATCTCCAGGGCTCTGTCTTATTAGAGGTGAGCAGGCACGGCGAGAGTTGAAGCAAAATTTAGAGGAGCTGATGACAAAGAATTCTGAAATCAATTCATATTGGCTGAGAGCATTTACCTATCTTGCCGAGCATGAAGTGCAAGTAAAACCATGGTATTTTGACGCAGAGACTAAATGGAAAGAGGTGGACATTCACCCAGATGTTGATCAAATGCGCGAATATTTAGCCAGAGTGGTGAATAGATAACTGTCCATATTATAATAACAATGAGTAAGAGACGCAATAAGCCAACGTGGGCATTCTTTAAAGAAATGGTACACGCTGGTGGCGGTCACTGGATGACGCAGCTCTACCATTATGCAGGAGCATTTTGTGCGTTCTTGGCATCCAGAGTGGGGATGACACCCAATCATCTGACATTATTAAGTGGCTTGCTTACTCCTTTAACCATGGGGGTAATGCTGTATGGGATTGGTAAAGGAATAGTTTGGGCCTTGCTAGTGGTCGCTTTATTAATGTTTTCATACAGCCTCGATTGTGCGGATGGCCAGCTTGCGAGGGCTACAAAACAAACTTCGAAGTACGGTGCCTGGCTGGATCACGTACTAGACTCCGGGAAAATATTCATTGTGAATTTCAGTGTTGGCTGGATGCTCATTACGAAGCCAGAGCTATTTGAAATGTCGATTAGCTTGGCATTTCTTGCGATGGTTATGAATATCACTGGTGCGTCGATTTACTTCTTTGCTTGGAACTATAAAGTCATGATCGCTGGCGAAGACTTGATCTCTAGATTAAGTGATGAATCAACAAGTAACCGCGTTCGGCTGATGAAGTTTTATCATCAATTTACGGATTATGGATGGTTCCCGCTCATCTTTATATTATTGGCGTTCCCATCTAAATTTGCACAAACTTATTTATTCTACGGCTGTGGCACGTTCCTCATATTCAGTGGGTATTTAATAGTGTCAGCAAACTATATGAAAAAGCTAGAATCTTAAATTATGAAAGAATACATTCAAAAGAATAGATGGGTTATCCCATTGAGCATTATTGCACTGACGGTAATCTACTACTTTTTTATCCACGCTACTTATTCGGTTTTAAATAATAGGGCGAGCGAAGTATTTTGGTGGATGGCAGATTCCTGGAATGCTAGAAATAATCTTGAGCATGGATACATCGTGCCTGTCGCATTTATCATCTTTGTTATTAGTGGAATAAAGCATGCCAGTAATGAAGAAGCGTCTAAGGGCAGTATAGGAATACTCATCTTTTGGTTTGGAATATTATTGTATCTTATTTCTGCAAGAACCATTCAGCCACGGGTCGCTTTGATTGGATTACCATTTATGATATCTGGTGGGATCATCTATGTATTGGGTTGGAAGAAAGGAAAGCACTTTTTGTTTGCGTCCTTCTTCTGGTATTTTGCGATGCCTGTACCGGGTCTAAATCAGGTAACCAATGGCTTACAGGTAATCATTACAGGGTGGTGCTATCATGCAGGGCTATTTTGTGGCATGGAGCTTACGCTAAGTGGCAATAATATTAAATCGGCAGTGGATGCATGGCCTGGATTCGATATTGCAGAAGGCTGCAGTGGAATCAAGTCGCTGATGGCCTTGGTGATGATAGCGGCGATCTATGCTTATTACACCCAAGATAAGTTTTGGAAAAAAGTAGTGCTCTTTGCTATGGCATTACCACTAGCGTCACTCGGAAACTTTTTCAGAATATTTACGATTCTGGTCATTGCAGAGATGGGATTTGTTGAATTCGCTAGAGACACCTATCATGACTGGGCTGGATTACTCATTTTCTTCCCCGTGGCGCTGTCAGGCTTATTTTTGGTAGATAAACTACTAAACCCAAAGAAAGTGAAGCTCAAAAAAACAATCAAACAATAAACAATCAGGCAATAGTATGGATAAAACATTAACGAAAAGGGTATGGATTATGTCGATTATGGTGTTAGTAGGCCTATCATTGGTCTGGCTTATTCCTGACTCAGGAGTATTCAAAGAGTCTCAATTGATAGCAGAATTGCCTGATAAATTGGTAGGTCGTCAGGGAGTAAAATTAAAAATTTCTACAGAAGAGCGAAAGATTTTAGCGAAAGATACCACATTCTCAAGAACTAGGTATTTCGATGAATCTGTGAATGCCGACTCCTTTATCGATATTTCTGTTGTTTTCTCTGGTAAGGATATTAACAACAGTATTCACCGACCAGAAGTATGTTTAAAGGCCCAGGGATGGAATTTTGAGAGTGAAAAGCATGTATCGATCACCACTGAGGGGATGACTATCCCATTCAAAGAAATTGTCTGTTTTCGACCCAGACAAAAGAATGAGCATGTCCCACATAAGAATTTAAAAGGGGAGATTATTGTCGATCGAAGAGTGCAATATTACACCTTTGTGGGCTCTGAAGAAATAGTTGCTGGTCATTATGAAAGGACTTGGGAGGATATTCAAATGAGATTGCTCAAAGGAGCTGATCAGCAATGGGCATACATTACCATCTCGATGGATGTCACGGAAAATGCTCAGGATGATACTAATAGAAAGCGTTATTTTAATAATTTAAATTTAGCGCAAACTAAATCTGCTGTAAAAGAGTTTCAGCTCAGGGCAATGCCTGTGCTGCTTAAATACTAATTAATCAGGGCGCGGTTTATTTTAATATTAGTGATCGTATTAGTGAATTGTCATTAAGGTTCATGACATACCACAATGAAAAATCTCAATTGAGATCATTGGCCAGACTATCTATAATCATAGATGAACAAGACAAATAATTTTAGTCAGACCTTAATAACGATCCTGCTGGCTATTGCCATCGTATTCGCAGGGGTCTTCGCTGTGACGACATCGACGTTGTTACAATCCATCCCTTGTCTGCTGATAGGCTTGGCTTGCCTAGTTTCAGCTCTGTTCGAGAAAAAGTCAGTCAGATTAGATTATGTTTTTGTTCTTTGGCTTTTTAGCTTACTGTATTTTGTCATCCGCGCCTGGCTCTCTCCCGCTAAAGACTTAGGGATAAGTGATTTGTTCCTTATCTTATCCTTAAATGGCGTATTTTATCTCAATACTTACGTTTTAGTGAAGAAGAGCTCGCAGTATGTATTGCTTATAAGCGTCATCATAATAGGAGTGTTGAATGCATTAAATTTTGTTCCAAGCGTGAATCAATTTCGGGATAGTATCTTGCCATTTGCATCGGGTGATCATCAGTCTGGTATGTATAACCATCGTAATTTTTGTGGTAATATGATGATGATGGTGAGCCTATTGCTTACTTGTTTTGTAATCTGGGGGAAGATGTCTAAAACTCTGAGAGTGCTTTCACTATTGATCGTTCTGGGGATGTTTACAGCGCTTTCGTTATGTTCAGCCAGAGGAGCCTATCTAGGACTTGTGTGTGGGATGTTAATGATCATCGGAGGGAAGATATTTACCTTGAACCTAAGCAGATTTAAGCGCCCTGTAGTACTAGGAATACTGATGGCAGCTATTGTTGCTTGTGTTATTTTATGGTTTGGTGGGTCGAAGTTGCTCGATAGCAGAGGAACTGACATTTCAAATTCAGCGGAGTTTGAAGGACGGAAAAAGTATTTTGGAATGGCGATTGATCAGATACCGGATGCGCCTCTACTCGGAAGTGGTAGCATGAGCTACTCTTATAAGAGTTATGAAAATTGGGGTGATTATTATTCACCAGAGACGGATCATGTGTGGGTGCATAATGAATTTTTACAATCACTGACTGATTATGGTCTAGTAGGATTTTTATTACTGATTGCATGTTTAGCTATTGCACTGGCTATTTTTTCTAGACGACTTTATCTTTCGATGAATGACGTTGGTGATACTTATAGTAGTAAAAAGGCATTTCAATGGGGAGGATTTGCGATAATCATTGGTTTTTGTATGAATGCGATGGTGTCGTTCCCTGCACATTGTTTACCAAATGTGATGGTTTTTGGGTTGGCTTTATCTTGGTTGGTTAAACCAATGAGAACCAGCGAGATGGTAGCTGGTAGGTTGGTGAATAAGGG
>Ga0209091_10004874_pt1 | contig 10338 bp, 10 predicted proteins | sample ArcticOcean_MG_C_6_FD_187438 | JGI IMG/M metagenome (GOLD analysis project Ga0209091, IMG submission 187438) | Marine microbial communities from western Arctic Ocean - ArcticOcean_MG_CB8_128 (SPAdes) (version 2) | ecosystem: Environmental > Aquatic > Marine > Oceanic | place: Arctic Ocean... | reverse complement strand
ACCAACTGAGCTACATCACCATATGATTTAAATAACGTGGATTATACTTTTTTTCAACTTGTAAAGTCAAAGATATTAAACATTAAATCTAAAATGCATCACATCCCCATCTTTTACAACATAGTCTTTACCTTCCAACCTCATCTTTCCGGCTTCTTTTGATTTTTGTTCTCCTTTAAGCTCAATATAATCATCATAAGAAATTACTTCAGCCCTAATAAAGCCTTTTTCAAAGTCTGTATGAATAACTCCAGCCGCTTCAGGGGCAGTTGCACCAACTTTCACTGTCCATGCTCTAACTTCTTGAACACCAGCTGTAAAATATGTTTGTAGCCCTAATAGATTATAAGCAGAGCGAATAACACGATTTAATCCTGGCTCATCCAAACTCATTTCAGATAAAAATATTTCTTTTTCTTCATCCTCAAGGCTAGAAATATCAGATTCAATTTTTGCACTTACAGGAACTACAGGGATATTAAATTTAGAGGCATAAGATTTAAGCTCATCTAGATTATCGTTATTTTTGAATCCGTTTTCATCTACGTTTGCAAGAAACATCACTGGCTTAATTGTTATCAAACAAAGAGGTTTAATTAAATCTAGTTCATCATCATTCAAGTCAACATGACATGCCAAGTCTCCTTGATTAAATGCAATTTCAATTTTTGCGTACACACTAATAAGCGCTAATGACTCTTTATCTCCTGATTTAGACTTTTTAGATTCTTTTTGAATTGCTTTCTCTAAAGTTTCCATATCTGCAAGTATCAACTCAGTATTAATAGTTTCAATGTCAGATAATGGATTTACTTTACCACCAACATGAATAACATTTTCATCATTAAAGCATCTTACAACATGCATAATTGCATCAGTTTCTCTTATATTAGCTAAAAACTTATTACCAAGACCCTCTCCCTTTGAGGCTCCCGCAACTAGTCCTGCGATATCTACAAACTCTACAGTTGCTGGTTGTGTCTTTACGGGGGATACAATTTGTTTCAGTGTATGTATTCTTTGGTCAGGAACTTCTACAATTCCAATATTTGGCTCAATAGTGCAGAAGGGGTAATTTTCAGCATCAATTCCAGCTTTTGTTATAGCATTAAATAACGTGGACTTTCCAACATTTGGTAGGCCAACAATTCCGCATTTCATAGATTAATCCTAATATTTTATTTTGAGTGAAGGTTTAGCATTGCTTTTTCAAAATCACCTATTGTAAGTAATGAAAAAATTTTGTAACTATTAAAAATTGTATCCTCTATAGCTTTTTTTTCAGATCTTTGGGGTTTATTTAAAACATAGTCATGGACTAAACTCTTCTCTCCTGGATGCCCAATACCGAGCCTGAGACGCCAAAAATTATTTGTTTTTAATTGGGCTTCAATATTTTTTATTCCATTATGACCACCATGACCACCACCAAGCTTTAACTTAGTATTTCCTGGAGATAAGTCAAGTTCGTCATGGATAACAAGTATTTCTTCTGGCTTAATTTTATAATAATTGGATAAAGCAGCAACAGATTTACCACTATCATTCATGAATGTATGAGGCTTTAGAAAAAAGTATTCACTTTCTTTTGAATATTTTCCATATAACCCATAGAATTTTGAGCTGTTTTTTAAAGATAAACGATGATTTTCAGTAATAAAATCTACCCACCAAAAACCTGCATTGTGACGGGTAGTTTGATAATTATCACCAGGATTTCCGAGACCAACAAATAATCTTATCCCAGCCATTAGAATCCATATAATCCTAAAATTAAATATCCGATAAAAAGTTTACTCTTTAGAGTCTTTTTTTGACTCATCAGAATTTTCTCCATCCTTACTGGAACTATCGCCTTCAGCACCTTCTTCGCCTTCAGCACCTTCTTCGCCTTCAGCACCTTCTTCGCCTTCAGGTGTTGCTACCACTTCCTCTACAACCACTTTTGGTCTAGAGATGGAAGTTATGATTGGATCATTTTCTTCAGATAAATTACTTAATTCAACACCTTCTGGTGCTTTTATTTCTGATAGGTGAATTGAATCTCCAATTGATAGATTAATCAAATCAACTTCAATATATGTTGGTAAGTCTTTAGGAAGACATGCAATGTCAACTTCAACCATAATGTGAGATACAATACCACCCTCTAATTTAACTCCAGGAGCAATTTCTTCATTTAAGAAATGGAATGGTATTTTAACGTTTAGTTTTTTATTCTCATCAATACGTTGTAGATCAATATGTTGAATATTATTTCTTACTGGATGCATTTGGAAGTCTCTAAGTAATACTTGTTCTTTTTTTCCATCTAAATTTAAAGTAAGAATAGAAGCGTGGAAAGCTTCATGTTTGAATTGCATAAACAATTCTTTGTCATCCAACTCTATGCTGATAGCTTCATTTTTTCCACCGTATAAGACTCCAGGAACTTTTCCTGAATGTCGAAGACGGCGGCTCGCACCCGTACCTTTCAACTCTCTAATTTTTGCATTTATTTCAATTTTCATTTTAAACTGCTCCTAAATAAAAATAGACCCGCGACCAGGCCTATTAGTTAATTAAATCTCTATTTACCTATTAAAATTTTCTATTCCATAAATAAGGAACTAACTGAATCTTCATGGCTAATTCTTCTTATCGTTTCTGCTAATAACCCGGCTACAGATAATTGCCTAATTTTTTTAGCATTTTGTGCATTTTTATGTAGCGTAATTGTATCAGTAATTACAATTTCATCAAGTTCAGAATTATTGATTGAATTTATTGCGTCACCAGAAAATATAGGGTGGGTCGCGTAAGCAACTACTTTTTTTGCACCACGTTTTTTTAGGGCAAGGGCAGCTTCACACAAGGTATTCGCTGTATCAACAATATCGTCAATTATGATGCATGTTCTATCTTGAACATCACCGATAATATTCATAACTTCTGATACATTTGGTTTCGGCCTTCTTTTATCTATAATTGCTAAATCTGAGCCCAATATCTTTGCGCAAGCACGAGCTCTAACAACACCACCAACATCTGGTGATACAATTACCATATTCTCGTGATTTTGTTTCACCAGGTCTTCTAATAGGACTGGAGTGGCGTAAATGTTATCGACTGGTATCTCAAAAAAACCTTGTATTTGATCGGAATGCAGGTCCATTGTTAAGAGCCTATCAACACCAACACTTGTTAGCATTGTTGCTACAACTTTAGCTGTAATTGCAACTCTTGCAGATCTAGGGCGCCTATCTTGCCTTGAATAACCTAAATAAGGTATAGCTGCCGTAATTCTTGCAGCTGAAGATCTTCTTAGGGCATCAACCATTACCATAATTTCCATTAAGTTATCATTAGCAGGGTGACTTATTGATTGAAGTATAAAAACATCTTTACCTCGAACATTCTCTAATAATTCAACCATTGTTTCTCCATCACTAAAACTTCCAACAGAAGCCTTACCTAATTTAATGTCTAAATGTTTAGCTACTTCTTTTGCAAGTTGTTCGTTGGCATTTCCTGAAAAAACCATCAAGCTTTTATTATTCAAAAGTTTGTCCTCTAATATTGGCTGGGGAGGAAGGATTCGAACCTTCGCATGCATGGATCAAAACCATGTGCCTTAACCAGCTTGGCGACTCCCCAATTGATCGGTTGAATAAAAAGGGTGAACCGATAAACCCTTAACAATAAAGCAATTAGTATTTCTTGGTTTGTTTTTTTTTATTGATTCTGCCATTTTACGATTTTTAGCTCTTATAAAAATACTTGAACCAGTTCCAGACATTTTAGCATTCCCAAAACAACTCATCCACTTTAAAAGCTCAGCCATTTTTATATATTTTTTTATAACTGTTCCCTCAAGATCATTTTCAACCAGATCATGATCCACAGCATTATAAGAGGACGCTATTTTCAACGGAATTGAGGAATTTGTCAATTTAAAACCATTAAAAATCGTTTTTGTACTGATACTTAAATTTGGCACCATAACAATATAAGTATAATTAGAAATTTTGATGTCATATAAAAGCTCACCAACTCCTTCAACCCATGCATTTTTCCCGTTGATAAAAAAAGGTATATCAGCACCTAAATGTAAACTAGATTTAATAAGCTCTGTATTGCTGAAATTAAATTTTCCTAACTTATTAATAGCCATTATAACTGTTGCAGCATTTGAACTTCCACCACCAAGACCAGCGCCTATAGGAATTCTTTTATTTATAATAATATCGGCACCAAGCTGGCGATCCAATAGCATTAGCTGCGCAGCTTTAAATGCAAGATCATTTTTAGGTTTAATTTGCAATGCTGTGTTTTTGATATTTATCTGCGTGTCTTCATATCTAATTTTAATAAAAACCTCATCCTGCAAGTCAATTAGTTGAAATATACTTTGAAGGTTGTGATACCCATCTTTCTTCTTATTGATAATTTTAAGAAATAAGTTTAATTTAGCTGGAGCTATGAATTTAGAGTAACCCGCATTTAATAGTTCTTTAGTACTTTTCATAAAACCCAATCTACAATAAATATTTTTAGGCTAATATTAGCTTTTTCAAACTCAATTGTATTTGGAAGCATTTGGCCTCTAATGACATTATTTCCTTGATAATGGATATTCCAATTTTTATATTCGATTGTAATATTTTTTATATTAGATAATTGTGTTGGCGGATTGACAATAAATTCTTTTAGTAAAAAAATGTTCTCTTTCTTGCCAAAAATTTTAGAAATTAATTCTTCAGGGTCTTTATTATTAATCTTAGAGAATTGTAAAATTACCTTATTTTCTGGCTCAGATAATATAATTTCTGCAATTTTAGTATTAAAAGGATTTAATATATGAATAGTATCTTTAGCATCTTTAAAGTCCCATAAAATTTTTCCTGTCTGCCCTTCATTATTTATAAACAGGGATAATTTTCCATTAAGTTTAAATTTATTAATTATTTTTGCAGGCAGCGCATTTTTGTATTCTTCGTAAGATAGAATTTCAGCATCTTTTTTTATGAAGGGGATAGCGCAACCTGTAAGAAATATAATAAATAGAGTAACTAGCGTTATTCTCATATACTCAGTATTATCTAAATCGATTAGTAGTTTCTATTAAAACAGTATTGCTTGGATGGCGATTAAGTGATTTCTTCCATACCTCCTTGGCTTCTTCTTTTTTTCCTTGCACCCAGAGAATTTCTCCTAAATGGGCTGCAATTTCCGGATCTTTATTTATTGCATAAGCTTTTTTTATATATTGTGAAGCAATATCTATGTTGCCTAATTTGAAATGTATCCACCCCATACTATCCATAATATAATGATTATTTGGCTCATAGGATAAGGCAATCTCTATATATCGTTTTGCTTCTGGTAGCTTGATATCCCTGTCTGCATATGAGTAACCGAGTGCATTATATGCTGTTGCATAATCTGGCTTCAGCTTGATGGCTTCTAAAAGAAGTTGTTCCATTAGTAAAGTATTGCCCATTTTTTCTGAAAGTATCGCATAGTCGAATTTAAACTCAGGAGAATCTTTAAATACTTCTTCCTCTAGTTTCATTAAATCATATGCATCTTGACCTCTATTCTCTTTTAAGAGTAATGATGCTTTATTTCTAAGAATAATAAGTTTCTCATTATATGAAAGACGCTTCGCTTTTAGCCCATTAAGCATTTCAATGGCTGAATCAACTGAGTCATATTTTGCAATATACTCAGACATTAATATTCTAGAGTCAATGTAATATTCATTATTAACATTGGTTATTTTATTTAGCCAGGTTGCAGTTTCCTCAAAATCACCTCTATCATCATAAATACCTGCTAGATAGATATAAATTTGAGCCGGCTGAGAGTGGCCGCGCTTCAAACTCTGTAAAAAGTATTTTTCAGCAAGTATATTATCAGCCAATTCGACTGCTAATAATGCAACTGTAAGGCTAATATCTGAAGAAGCTAGAGAGCTATTAACTAGTTTTAAAAATTGTTTTTTTGCTTCATTATATTTTTTTAGGTTAGTTAAAGCTTTTGCATACTCTAGCCTAACTTCGTTTGACTTTGGGCTCTTTCTTAAGAAGTCTTGATAAAAAGCTAAAGCCTTCTCTGGCCATTCTTCACCAATAATATACCCTCGAAATAAAGCGGCTGTTTCCCACTTAGAGTCTATTGATTCAATTTTATCCAATTGCTCAGTAGCCAATTTTTTATTCCCAGCAGAATAAGCTGCATGAGCAATTGCAAATCTTGCTTCTCGGATATCTAAATATGGTTTGCTAATATCCAAAATAAATCTAAGTGCATTTTTTTTGTTTTCTACTTGCGATAAAATTTTATTAAGATACAAAAACCCTTCTGCTCTCGTTTTTTCTTCTTTTTCTAAAAGAGTTTTTACCAGGGGGCGTGCTTTTGCTAGGTTACCACTTGTGATAAATAATTCAGCTAGAATTCTCTTTGGCTCAATTGAGCCTTTATCTAACTTTTGCCAAATATTTGCAGAATCCATAGCCAGCCTTGCATTTCTAGCTGAGCCAGCAATTCTTGTCGCACGCTCTGCTAATGGAATACTTTTAGTTAGCTTTGCTAGATCAAAATAAATATGACCTGCTGTATTAAGATCTCCTCTTTGCGCAGCAATTTCAGCTAATAAAAATTTATAAACGAATTCTGCGTTTGTTTCTGTAATCTGTGCTGGATCATTTTCGTTAAATGGTGCATTTTCTTTATTCAATTTAACTGTATCATTAGCATAAGAAACAGTACTGAAACTGAGTATATTGATGCTGAATAGTATAGAAATAAAAATTTTCTTGACTGTATTTTTTATCATAATTTTTAACTTTAATTTATCTGTTAGATGTGGATTAGTTTAAACTAAAAATCTTTCTCTTAATATAAGTTTTAAAGACTTAGTAAATTGAATATAATTCAGTTTGATTTAATTTTTCGAAACTTTTTTTTTCATATAAACTCATACATTCAAAATTAATGGAAAAGTAAATGACCGAAGCTACACTAAATGCATTTGACTTATCAAGGCAGTTCGGAACCAATTATGCCGTTAGAGATGTCTCATTTCACCTGAATAAAGGAGAGGTGCTAGGTTTTCTTGGTCCAAATGGTGCAGGTAAATCAACAACTATGAGAATGCTGACAGGTAATTTAGCACCTTCTCAGGGTAGCGTAAAGATTTGTGGGATTGATATAATTGAAAATCCAAAAGAAGCAAAAGCTTTAATTGGCTACCTCCCTGAAATTAGACCTTTATATAAAGAATTCACAGTTAATGAGTTTTTAAGTATCGCTGCTCGTTTTCATAAAGTAAAATCTTCTTCGGTCCATAGAGCTGTAGAATCTGCAAAAGATAAATGTGGTTTAGCACATATGAGCAACCGTTTAATTGAAAATCTTTCTAATGGCTACCAACAAAGAGTTGGTATTGCTCAAGCTATTATCCATAACCCTGAAATTGTTATATTGGATGAACCAACTGTTGGACTAGATCCAATACAAATAAGAGAAATTAGAAAATTAATTAAAGAGATTGGTAAAAGACATAGCGTTATTCTTTCTACTCATATCTTGCCTGAAGTTGAGATGGTTTGCGATCGAGTGCAGATTATTGATAAAGGTAATCTTGTATTTCATGGATCAATAGAAGATCTAAAGCAACATCGTCTTGGCAATAAGCTCTTAATTGGCTTTTCAAAGCCACCTACCGTAACTAAACTTAAGGCTATCAAGGGTGTTGAGACGATTGAAAAAGTAGAGCGGGGCATGTTTATAATAAAATTTAGAGATAAATACCTACCAGCAGAGGAAATTGTCTATTTAGCATCGAAAGAAAATTGGGGGCTTTATCATATAGCTCCTCATGTCACTAGTTTAGAAGATATTTTTGTGCAATTAACACAAGTGCAGACTTTAGATAGCCAAACGAACAAGGTTGAAAAAACTTAATTATGATAATAAACGTTGCTAGAAAAGAATTAAAAAGTTTATTTGCCTCTCCTATGGGGTGGATAATTTTAGCTCTATTGATGCTAGCTTTTGGAAGTTTTTATTTACAGGGTGTTAATAACTATTTTGAAGTGATGTCCGGTTCAATTAGGCCTGCTGAAAGAGTTGGGGTAACAATATTTGTTGGGCAAACAGTTTATGGTATTGCATCATTTCTTATGCTGTTCGCAGTCCCTCTCTTATCAATGGGGTTAATTAGCGGGGAAAGGAAAAGCCAAACATTACCTTTTTTATTCAGCGCCCCTATTTCATTAACTGAAATTGTAGTTGGCAAGTTTTTAGGATTGATTATTTTTTTAAGTATTCTAGTTGGATATATTCTTTTAATGCTTTCTACCTTAAATATTTGGTCAGACATTGATTTTGGCTATTTGCTTTCTAATTCTTTAGGATTGATTCTATTAGCAGCTAGTTTTGCAGCTTTAGGAATTTATTTCTCCTCTTTAACTAGTCAGCCTATTGTTGCAGCAATATTAAGCTTTATTGCTCTGTTTGCCCTAATGGGATTAGATAAGTTTTTTGGAAGCCAGCCCAATCATTGGTTTGGCTACATTTCTCTTATGAAGCATTTCCAATCTTTTTCTAGAGGAATAATAGATAGTAAAGATATTATTTACTTTATTTTGTTTATTACAACCTTCTTGGTTTTAACTGTTAGACGCTTAGATTCAGATAGGTTAAGGGGGTAGATTTTATGAAAAATAACTCAAAACTTAAATTACAACTTTTAATTCAAAATTGGTTATTTGTTTTACTTTTTGCAGTATTAGTAATTTTATTTGGCTATTTATCAAATCAATTTGTTTTAACAAAAGACGTGACACAAGCAAACCGAAATACTCTTACACAAGGAAGCATTGAGGTTCTTCAGAATATGCCAAATGCTATTAATTTAACCGTCTTTGCAACAAAAGACGATGTTAATAATGGAGATACTTTTAGGCAGGGGATTATAAATTTTATATCTCGCTACCAAAGAACAAAGAGTGATATCAGTATCAAATTTATAAGCCCTGTGGAAGAGCCAAAAATTGCTCAAGAGATGGGAATCAGAACGGATGGAGAGGTCATTGTTGAGTATAACAAAAGATCCGAACACATCTCCCCTCCATTTGCAGAGCAAGATTTAACAAATCTACTTGTTAGATTAACGCGAACAAATGAGCAGCCTATTATGTATTTGGATGGTCACGGAGAAAAAAATCTATTAGGTATAAAAAATAATGATTTAGGAGAGTTTGGTAAACAATTAGAAAAAAAAGGGTTTAAATTTTCAAATCCAGATTTAACAGTTGCAAAAGAAGTTCCCAAGGAAGGGGGTTTATTGGTTATTGCAAGTCCTCAGGTTAATGTTAGCAAAGTCGAGGCTAATAAAATTGTTAAATATTTACAAAATGGAGGCAATATTCTTTGGTTGTTGGATGATGACAATCTTAAGGGGCTCGAAAATGTTGCTGAATATTTAGGCTTAAAAGTTTCGAAAGGAAAGGTAGTAGACCCTTCTTCTTCGCAATTTGGAGCAAATGAGAACGTTTCTTTTGCAACTTTTTACGGTGACCACCCCATAACAAACAATTTCATGCTTAGAACATTGTATTCAGGTGCACATGAGGTAGCTGCTAAAGGTACATTTGAGAACGGTTGGGAGGTAAGTAAATTAATTGAAGTTGCTGGAAATGGTTGGCTTGCTGGCGAAGAAAAAGTAGAAGCTCAGAAATTAATATTTGATCAAACTAAGGATAAGAAAGGTCCAATTAATATTGGAATCGCTTTTAGTAGAAAATTTGAAGAAAAAGGCCAAAGAGCAATTGTTGTTGGTAATGCCGCATTCTTATCTAACAGCTTTATTACGTCAGGCGGTAATTTAGACCTTGGAATTAATATGATTAATTGGCTGGCTGGAGATGACCAATTAATTACAATTCAGCCTATGCCACTTAAGGATGTTAATGTAACAATTCCAAATGATAGTAAATCTGTTTTTTTTGCATGGACTATTTTTCATAGTTTTCAATACTTTATTCCTTTGGCACTGTTTATTGCAGGTTTTGCTATTTGGTTTAGAAGACGAAAAGCCTAATAGCTATGAAAAGTAGATGGTTAACAAATATTGGATTGTTAGTTATAGTATTAATAACATCCCTATATTCATGGACAATTTTCCAAAAAGAACCTGTTGAGTCAGCTAAGTTTGAATTAACTAAGTTTAAGTTATCAGACTTCGATGAGCTTAAGATAGATTTCCCTTCCAAGATAAGCACTCATTTTAAAATAATTGATAACCATTGGAGAATGCTGTCCCCTCATAAAGCCAGAGCAGACCAACTT
>Ga0209091_10004873_pt1 | contig 10339 bp, 11 predicted proteins | sample ArcticOcean_MG_C_6_FD_187438 | JGI IMG/M metagenome (GOLD analysis project Ga0209091, IMG submission 187438) | Marine microbial communities from western Arctic Ocean - ArcticOcean_MG_CB8_128 (SPAdes) (version 2) | ecosystem: Environmental > Aquatic > Marine > Oceanic | place: Arctic Ocean... | reverse complement strand
AACATTAATATCATGATCACCATTAATTCTTTTAAATTTTTGATCTGTTAAAACTCTTAAAATCTTAGATTGTGTTTCTAGTGGTATTTCTGACACTTCATCAATAAGCAATATTCCTCCAGAAGCTTTTTCTAAAGCACCATACGATAACGAACCATTATTTTTTTCTTCACCAAATAATTCTTGTTCATATTTTTTTACATCTAATAATGCTCCATTTAAAACAACAAACGGTTTATTTTTTCTTTTAGAAGACTTATGAATTTTTCTAGCGATTAATTCCTTACCAGATCCAGTAGGTCCATTAATAAAAATTCTACTTTCAGTTTGTGAAAGTTTTGAAATTTGATCTTTGATTGTTTGAATATTTTGACTATCACCAATTAATTCAAATGAATGAAACAATTTTGTTTGGAGTTCTTTGTTTTGATTTTTTAAATTAAAATTTTCAACTGCTCTATTAATAAAATTCATTAACCTAGTTTGATCAAAAGGTTTTTGAATAAATTCAAATGCTCCAGATTTTAATGATTTGACAGCCATTTCAATATTGGCATGACCTGAAATTATTATAACTGGAATATCTTTATTTTTTTTTTTTATATGATTTAAAAGCTCTATTCCATCATTGTCACCTTTGTCTAATTTTACATCAATAATTGCTACATCTGGTAACTTCTTATCAATTTCAGACAAAGCCTGATTATAATTTGCAGCTACTCTAGTTTGATATCCTTCGTCCTTAATTAGATCGTTTAAAATATTCCTAATATCCGGATTGTCATCAATGATTAAAATTTCAGTCGACATTTTTAGGTATTGTTATAATAATTTTAGCACCATTTATTTTTTGTTCAAATTTAATAGTACCATTGTGGTCATTAATAATTTTATTTACAATTGACAATCCCAATCCACTACCTTTTGATTTGGTTGTAAAATATGGTTTTAGTAAACTTTTAATATTTTCTTTAGAAAAACCTATTCCATTATCAATTATACTAGTTTCTATATAATCATTTTTGTTTGTTATTACTATATCAATTTTTTTAACAAAATCAGTGTTTTTTAAAGATCTTTCTTGAATACTCTCAATTGCATTTTTTATTAAATTCAAAAAAACTCTATTCATTTGTTCATAATCACAAATAATAGTAAAAAAATTTTCATTATTATCTACATTGATATTTATTGATGGGTCAATTTCTTTTAATAACAAAACATTTTCATTAATAATCTTCATCAAATTGTTTTCTTTAAAAATAGGCTTGGGCATTCTTGCAAAATCTGAAAATTCATTAACTAAATTTTCTATTTGATTAATTTGTTTATTGATAGTTTTTAGATAATTACTAAATTCATTTGCTCCTGAATTTTGATTAAGATGTGAATATTTTGATCTTAATCTATCAATCGTTAATTGGATTGGTGTTAGCGGGTTTTTAATTTCATGCGCTAACTTTCTTGCTACACTCTCCCAAGCTTCATGTCTTTCTGTAATAAGCAGTTTTTCTTGTTGGTTTTTAAGTCTAACTATCATCATGTTAAAATTTTTATTCAAAGTCTCAAGTTCGAGATCTGTTTTAATTTCTGGAACTTTAATATCCAAAACACCTTTTCCAATTTCAGTAGAGGCAGATATTAAATTATTAATCGATCTAAAAAAACGAGAAGAAAACTTTATTGCAATAGAAATTGATAAAAATAGCAATAAGGTAACTATAATAATATAAATAAGTATAAACGATATTTTAATACCAGTACTTTTGTTTTCAACGGTATAATAAAAATTAACAGCCTCTTCTGACTGTGTTAGGTAGTTTGAAATTTCTGAATCTAAAAATTTTTCAACATATAAATAGGTATCAATATATGAATTAAGTTTTAAAATTGCTGCAGATTGGTTTTCAATAGCATTAATTATTTTTAACGGCCTCTCTTCATCAAAAACCATTTCTAAAGCTTTTTCATTAGGCTTTTCATACAAATTAGAATCTTTTAGTGTGGAAGCTATTAAATTACCCAAACTGTCTATTAAATGTATTTCATCAACATTTCTTAAATATTTTTGTGACCACAAAATATTATCAAACTTTTTTGGATTGTCGTAAAAAATATTAACATTCCTATTTAAATCAAAACCTATCAAAATAATGTCAGACTCAATTCTATTTTTTACCTCATCTACATAATTTTTTGCAAGTTCGTATGAGTTATTGACTACTGTTGTTATTTTTTTATCTAAATACTTTTCAAGGGCAAATGAAAAGAGGAATAAAGAAAATATTGAAATTAATATTGATGGTATTAAAGTAAATAAAGCAAAAAATGCTATATACTTTCTGTTTGTTTTAGACCCCTTAACATCAATATCCATATTAAGTGAGTTTTTAATTTGTATAAAGATTGCCACTAGAAATACAATTAATAAAAATATATCAACACCTAATAAAAACTGTAAATTTAACTCAGTAAGATTGACAAAACTTTTATCTATAAAAGTCAAAAATGTAATAAAACCAGTGGATAGTGAGACTATAAAAACTAGAATTATGAAAATATTTTTTTTGATAAAATCAATCATTGTGTAATAAATAACTAACTATATATTTTATTCATGAATAATTGTTTTATAATACTAGCAGGTGGTGAAAGTAAAAGGTTTAATTCAAGAACACCAAAACCCTACCATTTATATAGGGGAAAGCCTTTAATACTTCATTCTATTAATAAATTAATTGATTATAAAAATGTTAATAAAATTGTGGTTGTTATCAATAAAAAACACAAAGTTTATTGGAAAAAATTAAATATTAAAAATGTACAGATTTTAGAGGGTGGAAAAACCAGGGCAGAATCCTCTCTTAGGGCTCTTAAAGCTATTAAAAATTATAATATTAAAAATGTACTAATTCACGATGCTGCTAGACCAAATTTTTCAATAAAATTATTAGATAGAATTATTAAAGAATTGAGGTCTAATCAGTGTGTCGTTCCAATGATTAAAACTAACGACTCTGTTAAGCTAAAAAATAAAGGTAAATTTATTAATTTAAATAGAGAAAATATTTATCTAACACAAACACCGCAAGCTTTTAGATATAAAGAAATATTCAAACTGCAAAGTAATAAAGACTCAAAAATTACAGATGATGCAAATTTATTTATAAATGCAGGTAAAAAGATAAAGGTTATTAATGGAGAAATTAATAATAATAAAATAACAATCAACTCAGATATCGATGTTAAGAATAATACTTTCTATGGAGTTGGTTTTGATGTTCATAGATTAGTACCCAATAAAAAACTATACGTTGGTGGAATCAAGATACCCTCAAAAATAGGTACATTAGGACACTCAGATGGAGATCCTGTATTGCATGCTGAGACAGACGCGTTACTGGGAGCATGTAAGATGGGTGACATAGGTGAAAAATTTTCAGATACCAATAAGAAATTTAAGAATATTAGATCTACTATTTTGTTAAAAGAAATTATTAAAGAAATGAAATCTAAAGGATTTAAAGTATCTAATATTGATATTAATATAATTACTCAAAAGCCTAAAATACAAAAATATAAAAATAAAATGATTAATTGTATTGCAAAATTGTGTGAAATATTAAATTCACAAATAAATGTCAAAGGTAAGACAACAGAAAAATTAGGCGTTATAGGAAAAGAAAAGGCTATAGCCTGTGAAGTAATAGCTTCGGTAATTCAATATGGTTAAAAAATTTAATTATCTTTTAGTTACAATGTTTGGTTTGGGAAAAATTAAGTTTATGCCAGGAACTTTTGGCTCTATTGCAACTACTATTATTCTTTATTGTTTATTTCATGTTTACAATATTTCGATAATTATAATTTCAATTGGATTGATAATTATTTTTATTTATTCTTTTTATGCCGTTTCAAGTCATATAAAAGATAATGAAAATAAAGATCCAAGTGAAATAGTTATTGATGAGTTTTTGGGTCAATCAATACCAATATATCTTTATGAAATTTCACATGATACGAGCAAAGAAAATGCTGAGGCTATAATTTATTATGCTATATTTTTTATACTATTTAGATATTTTGATATCATAAAACCTTTTCCGGTAAATTTTTTTGATAAAAACTTCAAAAATAGCTTTGGAGTAATAATGGATGATATTTGTGCAGGTTTATATGTTGTTCTAACACTTATTTGTTTTATGATTATTAAAGGCTACGTATTGTAATGAAAAATTTAGTTAATAAACTTGTTAAAAAACTAATAAAGAAAAAACTTAGCATTTCTTTTGCTGAGTCTTGTACGGGTGGAATGTTATCAAGCACCATAACATCTATAGATGGCTCATCGAAAATATTCTCTTTGGGTTTGATTACTTACTCAAATAAATCAAAAATCAAAATTCTAAAAGTACCAAAAAAAATAATAAACAAACATGGTGCTGTAAGTGAAGAATGTTGTCTATCAATGGTTAAAAATCTAAGTAAAATTAGCAAAACAAATATATCAGTTTCAATAACAGGTATAGCAGGACCCAATGGTGGAACAAGATTAAAGCCTGTTGGCTTAGTCTATATTGGTATTAAAAAAGGAAATAAAATAATAATTAAAGAAAATTTATTTAAAAATAAAAATAGAATACTAATTCAAAAAGCAACTGTTATCGCTTCTTTAGAAATAATTAATAAGATTATTTAATTTTTAGCCCAATTTATGTTGTTCCAAATTCGTTCATGAAAATAATATAAGAAAATTTTTGCTATTGCCTCAATACTTCCAATAGAAGCTCCTATTAATAGATCTCCTGTTAAGATCCATGCAATTAAAAAAGTTGTTAAGCTAGCAGTAATACGCCATGTTATTGTTTTTGTAATAGTTCTTTTTTGTGAGTCTACTGTCATAATTTATCTTTCTAAAAACTTGATTATAAAGTGATTTATTTAATCTTAAATAAACTGTTAGCTCTTTCTTGAAACGAGTCAGCTATTTTATCAAGACCATACTGAAAAGATTTACTCATTACAATATCTAAAAATTTATTTTCAATTTCAAAATCAATATCAAAAGAAATTTCTGTGAAATTACCTTTTTCAAGAAAAAACCATTTATTATCTAAATACTTAAGAGGTCCTTCAATATTTGTTACATGAATGGTATCACTATTTTTAATAAACTTTACTTCACTTTTATAAGTAGCCTTAAATGGTCCTTTTCCTATTGTTAAGTCAGCGATAATTAAAGTTAGATTATCTTCATCTTTTCTTTCATAAACTTTAGAGTTTAAACAATAGGGTATAAATGAAGGGTAGTTTTCAATATCTAAAACTAAATCAATTAATTGCTCTTTGTTGCATTCAATTAATCTCTTAACTGAGGCTTTGGGCATTATATTTTTTTAATCTATTTTTTTGTAATTGAGCAAAGTCTTCATCTGCGTGATAAGATGATCTTGTTAAAGGTGAAGATGAAACCAATAAAAAACCTTTTGATTTCGCTATATTTTCTAAATCTTTAAACTCATCTGGGTGATAATATCTTTCTAGGGGATGGTGCTTAACTGAAGGTTGTAAGTACTGACCAATTGTTAAAAAGTCTACATCTGCAGATCTTAGATTATCCATTACCTGAATTAATTCATTTTTGTCTTCACCTAGACCAACCATTAAACCAGATTTTGTAAAAACTTTTTTGTTAATTTTTTTTACATTTTTTAAAAGTTCTAATGAAGCTAAATATATAGCTCCAGGTCTAACTTTTAAATAAAGTCTTGGTACGGTTTCAATATTATGATTAAAAACATCTAAATCTGCTTCTAAAAGTTTTTTATAAGAATCACCTTTTCTTAAAAAATCTGGTGTTAATACTTCAATAGAAGTTTTGGGATTTTTTTTTCTTGTTGCTGTAATTACATTAAAAAAATGATTTGAACCACCGTCATCTAAATCATCTCTGTCTACAGATGTTATAACTACATGTTTTAAATTTAATTTTTGCACAGCATTGGAAATTTTTAAAGGTTCGTATGGATCTAAATTTTGAGGTTTTCCAGTTTTTACATCACAAAAAGCGCAAGCTCTTGTGCATGTATCTCCCATAATCATGAATGTAGCATGACGCTTACTCCAACATTCGGTAATATTTGGACAGTTTGCTTCTTGGCAAACAGTAATTAAATTATTTTGATTTATTATAGTTTTTGTTAAAAAAAATTCTTTACTATTTGACATTTTAGATCTTATCCATATTGGTTTTTTTTTAATTGGATTTACTGGCTTGTTAACTTTTTCAGGATGTCTAATCTTAGTTTTAATTTTCATTATTCTTAATTATGTACAAAGTTTCATTATTTTTGCCAAATAAAAATTTCTTTCTGATTAATGTTTCTATAAATTCAAGATCTAAATTGTCTGTCAATAATGAATTTTTAAATTCTAAGTTAGATATTTTATTTATCAATATAATTTCTTCTTTTTGGAGATTTTTAAGTTGTTCTTTTTTTTTAATGTATGAGAAAAGACCTCTTTCTCCATCTAATAAATTGAAAATGAAGTATAGAATCAAAAATGTTGTTACCAATATAAAGTAATTTTTTTTGATTTTTCCAAACATTAATGAATCTTATTCATTCTGACTCTTTTTCCAAGTTCTTCTTCAATGCGTAACAATTGGTTATATTTAGCAACTCTTTCAGACCTTGCTAAAGAACCGGTTTTAATTTGATTTGAGTTAGTGCCTACAGCAAGATCTGCTATAAATGTATCCTCACTATCTCCTGATCTGTGTGAGATGATTGTTTTATATCCAATAATTTGTGCAAATTTTATAACTTCTAGAGTTTCTGAAACAGTCCCTATTTGATTGAGTTTTATTAAAATTGAATTTGTCGAATTATATAAAAAACCCTTTTTAAGTCTTTCTAAGTTTGTCACATATAAATCGTCACCAACTATTTGAACGTTTTTTATAGATTTCATCATTTTACTCCATGAGGTCCAGTCATTCTCAGCAAAAGGATCTTCAATAGATTTAATTTTATATTTCTTAATAATTTTTTTATACTCTTTAATAGTTTGTTCGGTTGAAATAAATTTTTTTGAATGTACTGAATACTTATTATTTTTACATAGCTCATTTGCAGCAACATCTAAACAAATTGATATATCTCTTCCATTTTTAAAGCCTGATTTTTTAATTGCGGTAACTATTAAAGTTAATGCTTTTTCATTATTTTTAATCATTGGTGCAAAACCACCTTCGTCACCTACTGATGTAGATAAACCTTTTTTTATAATTAGTTTTCTTAAATTATCAATTACAACAAAGCAAATTCTCATAGCTTCTGAAAAACTTTTTGCTTTATCGGGTCTAATCATGAATTCCTGTATTCTTAATCCATTATTAGCGTGAGCTCCGCCATTAATAATATTCATTAATGGATAGGGTAATTTAAAATTTTTTTTTACTAAAAAATTTTTATAAAGAGGTATCTTTTTTATTTTTGATGAAAGTTTTTTTGCAGCCATTGATACAGCTAAAATAGAGTTTGCTCCAAGGTTTGTTTTTTGTCTTGTACCGTCAAGATTAATTAATATTGTATCTATGCGTGCTTGATTATGAATATTTGTGCCTTTAAGTTTTTTAGAAATCTTTGTATTAATTAAATTAATTGCACTGAAAACACTTTTACCTAAATATTTTTTATTATCTTTGTCTCTTTTTTCAAATGCTTCGTAAGTTCCTGTGGAAGCACCAGATGGACAAATTGCTGATGCACTTAAATTTTTAGAATAAATTTCTGCTTCAATGGTGGGGGTTCCCCTGCTGTCAAAAACTTGACGAGCTCTTATCTTTAAAATTTTACTCATTTATTTTTTAATTAAATTATCAATTTCAAATAGTTGAGATAATAATGCTTCTAATTTATTTAATGGAACCATATTTGGTCCGTCAGATGGTGCGTTATCTGGATCTTGATGAGTTTCAATAAAAACACCAGCAACTCCAACAGCAACAGCTGCTCTTGCTAGATGTTCTACAAACTCCCTTTGACCACCGCTAGTTTCACCTAATCCACCAGGTTGTTGAACTGAATGTGTTGCATCAAAAATAACTGGATAACCATTTTTTGCCATTATTGGCAATGATCTCATGTCAGAGACTAAGGTATTGTATCCAAAACTTGCACCTCTTTCTGTAACTAAAATATTGGTGTTACCTGAGTCTGCTATTTTTTTTGTAACATTAACCATGTCCCATGGAGCGAGAAACTGTCCCTTTTTCACATTAATAATTTTCCCTGTTTTGGCTGCAGCAATTAGTAAGTCTGTTTGTCTACATAAAAATGCTGGGATTTGTAATATATCAACATGTTTCGCTACAATCGAACATTGTTCAGCATTATGAATATCTGTTAATATAGGAACTTCTATTTCTTTTTTTATTTTGTCAAATATTGGTAGAGACTGTTCAATGCCAGCACCTCTTTTTCCCTTAAGACTTGTTCTATTAGCTTTATCAAAAGATGTTTTGTAGATAAAACCCATATTAAATTTAGAGGTAATTTCCTTAATTTTACCCGCCATATCCATTGCGTGTTGCTCTGTTTCAAGTTGGCATGGTCCTGCAATAATACAAATTTTATTTTTATTTGAAATTTCTATAGTGCCGCAATTTACTTTTATATTTTTCATTTATGATTTTTAGCTGCTTTGATAAATGAAGAGAATAAGGGATGTGGTGCCAAAGGTCTAGATCTAAATTCTGGGTGAAATTGAACTGCCACAAACCAAGGGTGGTTTTTTACCTCTATTATCTCTGGTAATTTATTATCAGGTGATAATCCTGAGAAAATCATACCATTTTTTTCGAATTGATCTTTATAACTAATATTAACTTCATATCTATGTCTATGTCTTTCATAAATAATTTTTGATTTATAGATTTTTTTGATTAAAGAATTTTCTTTCAACTTAGCAGCATAAAGACCAAGTCTCATTGTGCCACCAAGGTTTTTGTCTGTCCCTTTAATGAGTTTACCATTTTTATTCCATTCGGTAATTAAACCAATGATAGGAATACCACTCTCTCCAAATTCACTTGATGTTGCATTTTTAATCTTTAGTTTGTTTCTTGCAAATTCAATAATTGCCATTTGCATACCAAAACAAATTCCAAGAAATGGAATTTTTTTTTGTCTAGCATATTTAATTGCTTCTATTTTACCTTCAGTTCCTCTTTTACCAAATCCTCCAGGTATCAAAATTCCTGAGGCATCCTTTAACTTATTTCTAATTTCAGATATTTTTAAATTTTCAGAATCAATTCTAATTAAATTTACTTTTAGATTATTACTAATACCACCATGTGTTAACGCTTCGTCTAAAGACTTATAAGCATCTTTAAGATCAACATATTTGCCAATAATAGCTATGTTAACAGTTTTTTTATTATGTAGAATAGTTTTTATAATTTTTTTCCAAGGATTTAAATTTACTTTTTTTCTTGATTTAATTTTAAAATACTCAAGAACTTGTGTGTCTAGATTTTCTCTATTAAAGCTAATTGGTGCTTCATAAATAGTTTTAACATCAACTGTTTGAATCACATTTTTTATATCCACATTACAAAATAAAGATATTTTTTTTCTATGGCCTAAGGGGATTGGTCTTTCAGATCTACAAATGATAATATCTGGCTGAATACCTAAACTTCTAAGTTCTTTTACTGAATGTTGAGTTGGTTTTGTTTTAATCTCATCAGATGCTTTAAGGTAAGGGACTAAAGTTAAGTGAATAAATAATGCATTTTTTTTACCAACATCGTTTGAAAATTGTCTAATAGCTTCAACAAAAGGAAGGCTTTCAATATCGCCTACTATTCCTCCTATTTCACAAATTACAAAATCTTCTTTTGTGGTATCATTTTTTATAAACTCTTTTATACGATCTGTAATGTGAGGAATAACCTGTACTGTTTTACCTAGGTATCCACCTTTACGTTCTTTCTTTAAAACATCACTATAAATTTTTCCTGTAGTAATATTGTCAGATTTTTTTGCAGATATTCCTGAAAATCTTTCATAGTGACCTAAGTCCAAATCTGTTTCTGCACCATCGTCTGTCACAAAAACTTCTCCATGTTGAAATGGACTCATTGTACCGGGGTCTACATTGAGATATGGATCAAGTTTTCTTATTCGAACTTTAAATCCTCTTGATTGCAAAAGATAAGCTAAGGATGCAGATGAAAGACCCTTACCTAATGATGATACCACGCCGCCAGTGACAAATATATATCGCACCATGGAATTACTTTATAAACACTTATGGATAAATTGGA
>Ga0209091_10004872_pt1 | contig 10340 bp, 12 predicted proteins | sample ArcticOcean_MG_C_6_FD_187438 | JGI IMG/M metagenome (GOLD analysis project Ga0209091, IMG submission 187438) | Marine microbial communities from western Arctic Ocean - ArcticOcean_MG_CB8_128 (SPAdes) (version 2) | ecosystem: Environmental > Aquatic > Marine > Oceanic | place: Arctic Ocean... | reverse complement strand
GTAGAGTCTTTAGCTTTGAGCTTGCCGTTATGACATTGGTGATGGGGATCAGCAATTGGGGAGTCGGCTTTGCTATCGATGGGCTGGGTCTTACATCCAATCAGGTGGCCCTGTGGATGGCTGCTTTGGTAGTCCTTCCCGGTTTATGCTGGACCGGGTTTCTAACCTTTGTTCGAAAAAAATTGCAACAAGGGGATTGTGTGGGTTCGGTTTGACCTATCGACCCAAGTGGATTCAATCCACTACCCCTGTTTCGCGAAGGACAAATTGAAAAAAAGGTTCAGGAAAAATAGTCCGCCACTGATTTGCCAATTTCAAAGTGACTGATAATTCGCTCAGCATCTTCCTGCGTATTAGCCCATCTATAGGCCTCTGCAACGCCTTCATTTTGTCTCAACGCATGCAGAACTCCAACCGAGACAAAAGAAGTGGCGAGGTCGTTCGACTGTGAGAAATTAACCACTATTTTCATCATCTGTTGCATACCTTCTTTATCCAGATTGCGATACTTATTCAACAGATTGCAAATATTTTCTTCGCCGTAGGTATTCGTATAAGAAGCACCAATAGCCGGTTCCTGATAAAGGTGCAGAATTTCATCTTCCATTGTTCATCCCCGGATAAATCATTTTTTACGAAGAGGCGGCATCTTCCTTTTTCACCCAGAACTCTTCAAATTCTTCCTGATAAGATAACTGTGTCAAATCCTTCATACGATCCAGAAATACAAAACCTTTGAGGTGGTCAAGCTCATGTTGCAATACCACCGCTTCAAAATCAGAAACTGTTTTTTGAATTTTCTTCCCTTGTCGGTTATAGGCATTGAGAGTCACCGTGGTAGATCTGGGAACAAGTCCACGGAAGTCTACTAAACTCAAGCAACTCTCCCATCCCTCCTTTGTTTCTTGACTGTAATCGGATAATACAGGATTAACCAAAACTGTCAGGGGTATGGACACCTCGTCGGGATACCTTTCATTCTCAGCATACTCAAGCACGACAATTTGGGTAGATCGATTGACCTGCGGTGCTGCAAGCCCTACGCCACCTTCACGATGCATGGTTTCAATCATGTCATCGATAAAGGCTTGCATTGCACTTTCTGCCAAACCATTCAGGTCTACGGGTTTGGCCACTTGCCTTAAAACAGGGTTCCCCAGTTTTACAATTTTCAATATTGCCATTACACCTCCTTATACTTCGGATCAAAATATTCCGGGATTATAAAAAAATAATTTTTTATTTATGGAATTAAGACGTCTACCGCAAACGCCTTAATTTTTATATATTATTTTACCACACACAAATCAAAAGAGACGATATCTCCTGCCATGACTACTTAAAAGATAGGCACGCTGTTTTTTTTGTTTGACATTTATATCCGTTTTCTTATACTGCGTCAGCAGATAATGCTTTTACATAAGGAGGGAGAAACCTTGACAAAAGACGAGCTTATTAATGCAGTAATTAAAACCTGTAAAGATGACAATCTTACAAAAAGATTAGCAGGAGATATAGTTGATGCCGCCTTTGAAAATATTTCAAAAGCCATCAAAAAAGAAAAACGATTTGCCTACCCTAGCTTTGGTACATTTACCGTAAGATCCAGAAAAGCAAGAAAAGGTAGAAATCCACAAACTGGTGAAGAAATTAAAATTAAGGCCAGCAAAACAGTTGGATTTAAACCCGCTCCAACTTTGAAAACATCATTATAAGATTTTTGAACAGTAAAACCGCTCACTTTAAAAGTGGGCGGTTTTTTGTTTCTTCAATTCGGCTCCTGCTAATATCACGGACTAATTTTTTTAAAATTAAAGCCCCCCTGCTCCAGCTCTTTCATCAGCCAAATCGCATTATCCAGCTTTTTGAATGCCCCCACAAAAACCTCGAATTTGATGCCTTCAGGTTCTCCACTTGAGACCGACAAAAAGCTCGAAATCTCCTTTAATCTCAATTCTTCAATGAGTTCCCGAGCCTTCACGATCGAGTCCACTTCCCCCACCTGCAAGGTAAAAGGATAAGGAATAGCTGTAGCATGCCTCGCAAGACTCTTCCTCCAAAGAGTTTGCACCACTCGATGCGCCTGATCCCAGTTCGCGAAACGACCGATATAAACACGATAAATCTGAACATCTTTAGACACTCGCACCGGTGCGGTATAGGAATCGTACCCGTTTCCTCTTAGATTGTTGGAAGCAAAAATAGCTTCCGGTTTATTCGAATGGCTAGATACATGGATAACAAAAGGAAATTTATTTTCAGGTAATATTTTTTTTCTGCGCAACGAATTGTCCAGACCTGTGACTTTGGTTTTTTCAGCATAAAATTTTTCTTTATCTATTTTCCAAGTTCCATTTTCCCATACCACTCTCACCTCTTTCGTCCCTTTACTTTTTAAAGACTCAGAAAAAAAGTATTGCTCGAAAACCACCCAAGGCATTCCCTGCTTCAATATTAAATTTTTTGAAGATACGCTCAGACGAGGGTTCGGAAATTTTAAAAACAAAGTCTTTTTCCGAACAAAGCTTTCTTGGGCAGGATTTTCCTGAACAGAAGAAGAGTTTTCTGAAACCTTTTCTCTATAAAAAGAGATGTGCCTCTCAATATCATTTTTTTCCCAGGAAGATTTCCATCCCGATATCCAATCAAAGATAGATGCTACATTATTCATTCTCTCCACTGGAAGAGGAATCTCTTGAACGCTTGTTTCTGCTTTTTCACCCTTGCCCGGCTTTCTTTTTGTTAACTTCCATTCATGAAGTTGCCCGCTTAAAACGTTCTTAGCGGTTTGCAGGTCAATTTTTGCTGCCAGTTTCTCGATGCCAAACTTATCCAGTCGCGTGTTCGGTTGAATGCCATTGATATTTCCGTAGATAAACTTATCAATATTTTTTATCCAAAGTGCGACTGCAATTTGACCAGGGTGGATATCCTTAATTTTGATTTTCCTGGCAACCGTAAACACCCCTTCCCCCTTTGCAAGTAGAATGGTGTCTTTAGCCCGTAAATGTTCAGAATTCTTCTGTTTCTCTCCCATTTCTTCAGGTGATGAAGTATCCTGGACACGCTGAGCGAAAGTAGCAGGTGGAACCCTCTTAGGGATAGCCCAGATCGTCCCAGAAAGCATTTTGCGGCTCTGCAGACGGTTCACAACTGCAGTCGGGGCAACCGCGAAAACTTTATCAAAAGAGTTTGAGGGAGGCCCGCTCAATTCTCCTTCAGGCTTTCGAGACACTTTTGTTTCTTCTTGCTCAGGCAAACCGTTACTTTGATCTGATTGGTGAAGGTATTAACTTTTTATTTTTCCTACCCAAAGCATTGAGAACCAAACCCTTTTGGAAATCCACTGTCACAAGAAAGTTTTCCAGCAAAGTTCCACTATTATGTTTTGCTAATATCACCAGGTTAAAAAAAGGGAAAAATAACGGGTTTTTGGAGGAAATACGGATAACCTTTTTTACTCCGCTGACAACAGCAGGTTTCTCCAGAGTCAAAGAATCCACCAAAGAAGGACGAATCAGCCCTAGTTTTTGGTAGTCACTTAAATCTCCCAAAACTACTTCATAGGCACCATCGTGATCCAGGGAAATTTCAAAAGAAGCGTCAAAAACTTCTCCGAACTTGCTTTTTATTTGTATATCGCCAACAGAAAAGGCAAAGGCAGGGGAAGACATCAGAAAAATTGCAAAAACAGTCGAAAACAAAATTCCCGTTTTTAAATTTATCCTCATAATAAATTTGATCGAGTTAGAATTTTTCACTCGGAAACAATTTAAATATTCTTTTATTAGCACGACTCTCTATTAATAGAGTAGTCCGACTATATGATATTTCAAAATAGGATTATTACTTTAAGGGGGAAGGACTTAACTTTTCCTAAGTCGACTCATTTCTTTTTTCTCAAACTTTCTGAACTTTCCGCGATTAGCATCATCTGGCATTCGGGTTTTTCGTTCATGCTGATTATGCATCCAGTCTTTTTCAATATAATGACAGGATCGGCATTCCCGGGCTTTTATAAAAACAGGCCTTTTGTAAAGACTGCGCACATTTGAAACGTGTAGGGACGGATCAAAATCCTTATGTATATGACAGCTTTGGCAATACTCGCCAATTATTTTGTTAGCTTTTCCTGCTCGAAATTCTCCCTTGAAAGCTTGCTCCACTTCCACGTTGGAGCATCCCGTCAATAGGGCCAACAACATACCTGTAAATATTTGGTTTCTTTTAAACCTTAAAAGCCAGCTGGCTTTTAGATAGCTTTCCATATTCGTTTCCTGACTAATCACACGCGCCTTTCCAATTTAAAACAAATGAACGACCTGCCTTAAATTGGCTGGAAACGTATTTCTCTGTAGTGTTTTAAGACCTTCCGGGAATAGCGTTTAGGCTGGTAACCTTTCCGAAGATATCTGCTTAAACGTGACGGTCCATGGTTGTAGGCCTCAAGGGCAAGAGTGAGGTCGCCAAAACGAGAGACCATTTTATTGAGGTAATAGGCCCCGAGGGCAATATTCTTCTCAGGATCGAAAAGAGTCCGGGTTCCTTTCCATTTCAGGCGGGTTTCAGAAGCCAGAGCAACGGCTGTAGCTGGCTTCAACTGCATCAGTCCTCTAGCACCTCGATTTGACTTAGCCCAATTATGAAAAGAGCTTTCCGTTATAATCAGCGCTGTCAAAAAAAGAGGATCGTACCCATATTTTTTACTCTCAATTAGTATCCATTCAGGAATACGAGCATCATTTTTCTCGTCAAGCCCTGTATAATATTTGGAAATCACCTTACGAATCCTATTTCTAACCCGGTCTTCATAGATCTGCTCTTGTACAAAGCGTGAGTCTTTTGCTTTGCTAAAGACAACTGCTTCTACTCGACACATATCAGAAAAGAATGGCGATAAACCACTAACGTAATAGGGGGTTTTACCCGTAAAGAACCCTGTAAAAGCTAAAATCAAAAGAACAGGGACTAAGTTTTTTGTTGTCTTATTCAGTGTCATAATTTCTTATCGGTTTTATAGCTGATAAAGCTTAAATGGCTTGGTAGATTTTGGGTACACTGGGCAATCTGGTCAGTCTCATATTATGGGGATGGAAGGATAAGGAACCCTAGAAGTTTAATACACCTCTATTATATTAGAATGGAAGGGGAGTTGTCAATTTGACTTGATAAAAGCTTGAACAGAAAAATCTATAACAACCGAAAACGATTTACTTTAGGCGAAAAAATAAATATACTTTAAACATCAACCTATTGATATATATACCCTTAATTAAACATAGCATCCCAAAATTTTTATTTGGAAATCCAAATTTATGGCTGAAGATAACGAAAACAAAGACGAGCAAAATTCAGATTCGGAACTCGACAATTTGCTCGACAATCTTATCAGTGGTGATGATGCAGCAGAGTCTGAAGAAGCCAGTGAAACCACCGATGAACCGGAACTCGACAGTTTGCTCGACAGTCTCATCAGTGGTGATGATGCCGCAGAGTCCGAAGAAGCCAGTGAAACCGCCGATGAACCGGAACTCGACAATTTGCTCGACAGTCTCATCAGTGAGGATACAGAAACCCAAGAGGAATCTGGAGAAACCCTGAGCGATTCAGGGGAGGAACCGGAGTTAGATAAGATGGCCGATAATTCTACAAACGAGTCTTCTGATTCAGTGGGCGAAGAGGAAGATAAATCTACAGAATTGAACGACGAGGCCGAAGAAGATGATGATGAGGATTTAGATAGTCTGTTAGATGATATTCTAAATGATGATGAAGAAGATGACAAAGCAGAAGAAGCTGAAATAGCCGATGAAGAAATCTCCACACCTCCTGAAGCCGAAAAAAAAATAGAAACAGAATCTGTTGAAGAAGAGGATGATAAGGATTTAGATAGTCTGTTAGATGATATTCTAAATGATGATGAAGAAGATGACAAAGCAGAAGAGGCTGAAATAGCCGATGAAGAAACCTCTACACCTCCTGAAGCCGAAGAAAAAATAGAAACAGAATCTGTTGAAGAAGAGGAGGAGGTAGTCGAGGCCGAAGAAGTGGTAGAAGAACCAAAAAAAGAAGAACTCGCCGAAGAAATGAGCGATGAAGATATGCGGGCCGCAGATTTTGCCGATCAGGAGGGCACAGAGCAAGCCGCTTCAGAAGAAAAAACTGAAGAGGAAGAAGGCGAGCAAGACGAAGATGAAGAAGAGGAAGAGGAAGAAGATGCTGCTGCCGCTGAATTAGGAATTTCCGAAGACGATTATCCTGATGACGAAGAAGAAGAATATGAAAACGATGATGAAGAATCTTCTGAAGAAAGAATAAAAATTGGCCCCATTTCGGTTCCTGCAACGCGAACCGGGAAAATGATGTTAGCTGGGGGTGTACTGGGTATTTTACTAACTGCGGGTGGGGTGTATTTTGCTATGCAAACCTTTGCACCTCCTGAACTTGCGAAAGTAGAAAAACCTGAAACTGAAGTTCCCGAAGGCTTAACCCCGAAAAAAGGCGAAGATGCGATGACAGCACCTGAGGAAGAGCCTGCTGCTCCGCCAAAAACCCAAACCGAAGAAACTAAAAAGTCCGATGTTCCGGGAATGACGAAAGAAGACACTAAATCTGAAGTTGCACAAGAATTAAATAAATCCGACACCTTGTCGGAAGCTGCGAAAGAAGTGGAAGTGGTTGAAGAAGATTCTGCGGGGCTACAGGCTGCCTTATCACCGGAATCCAAGATGGTTAAACTAGCAACCATTATGCCGGTCGCTTTTGATGTCAACGACATTCGGGTTCTCAGCTTCACACTCGAAATCACTTTTAATAACGAGGCTGGCGCAAAAGTTTTTTCAAGCGCGTTACCCGTTTTTGAAGAAATAACGGTGCTGACTGTAGAAAACTTCTTAAAAAGAAAATTCTACAACGACATTCTTTACGTAAAAGAGAAACTTCAAAAACGTTTAAAACTTGCCTACAATAAAAAAATCGAAGGCGATACAAGAGTGAAGAAAATTAAATTCGAGGACTTCTTGATTCAATAATTAACCCGCTACACTAAACGCATTAAATCTCTATTTCCGAGTTTTCCTCCCTACCAATGGCTAAACCTTCTTTGATCTTCCACAGCAGTTGCTCTACTCCTTCTCCTGTAACCGAAGAAATCGTCAAAAGCGAAGAGTTGATTTCCTTCAAAGCTGGCTTCAACTTTTCCAAATTGATCACAGACTGAGGATCATCCATCTTTGTAGCCACAAGGATTTGTGGTTTATCAAACAAGTTCTCACTAAAAGCTTTTAATTCATTCTGTAATTTTTGATACCGATCCAGAATATTATCAGATTCAATATCCGAAAAGTCGATCAAGTGAAGCAGTAGGCGGGTACGTTCTATATGCCGCAAAAACTGATGGCCCAAGCCTTTTCCTTTATGAGCGCCTTCTATAAGACCGGGGATATCTGCTGCCACAAACGACTCGCCTTCATCCAGCCTCACTATCCCGAGATTTGGAACCAGTGTAGTGAAAGGATATTCTGCAACTTTAGGTCGAGCATTTGAAATTCGTGATATCAAAGTCGATTTGCCAGCATTGGGAAATCCAATAATTCCCACATCCGCCAGCAATTTGAGTTCTAAAAAAAGCTGGCAGGATTCGCCGGGCTTTCCTCTACCAAATTTTTTGGGTGCCCGGTTGGTGGCAGACTTGAATCGCATATTGCCTTGGCCATAATTTCCACCTTCTGCTACAACAAATTGTTGGCCAGGCTCCTTAAGGTCCACCAGTAATTCATCGGTTTCCTTATTTTTAACCAGCGTCCCTGGGGGAAGGCAAACTATAAGGTCTTTACCGCTTCGGCCTGTCATCTGGTTTCCTTTGCCCGACTTGCCGTTTTCTGCCTCGTAAAGTTTTTTGTATCGAAGGTCTATGAGAGTGGAAAGATTAGATTCAACTTGCAGAATCAAATCGCCGCCTCTTCCTCCATCGCCGCCATCGGGACCACCAAGGGGAATATGCTTTTCCCTTCGGAAACTACAACAGCCATCGCCTCCGTCTCCTGCTTTCACGGAGATGGTTACCTGATCAATGAACATGAATTTTAAAGTTTGAATGGGCTATTAAATAGCCCGGATGGGGTTTCAATCTTTGCCTGGAAAAGCTTAGAATGGAGGGGCAGTGTCAGTTTAGTGGATGGACACTGATTTTTTGCGTTTTGCGGTCACGATGTTCAAACTTAACCACACCTGCAATTTTTGAAAAAATCGTATAGTCGCTTCCCAGCCCGACATTATCTCCAGGGTGAAAAGAAGTACCACGTTGGCGTACCAGTATTTCTCCGGCTTTAACCGTTTGACCGCCATATCTTTTCACGCCCAGCCTTTGTCCTCTGCTGTCACGACCATTTGAAGTACTTCCTTGTCCTTTTTTATGTGCCATGTTTCATTTCCCCAATTATTATGCGTTAATTGCAGTGACCTTCAAACGTGTCAATGACTGACGATGTCCATTTTTTCTACGATAATTTTTTCGTCGATGTTTCTTGAATATGATGATCTTTTTGTCTCTATATTGCTCTGTGACTTCACAGACAACTGAACAACCTTCCAGAAATGGAGTTCCTACTTTTGCAGATTTCCCTTCTCCGCAAATGAGAACTTTATCTAGATTAATACTTTCGCCCACATTGCCGTCCAGCTTTTCTACCTGAATCTCATCGCCTTCAGACACTTTATACTGCTTACCACCCGTTTGGATCACTGCAATCATTCCCATCACTCCTGAAAACTAACAAAAGAAGACGACAACTCCCCGCCCCTCTAGTTATAAATAAAACATGCATTTTAGAAAAAAAAAAGGCTCCTGTCAAGGCTTTGCATAACTAAACGAACCTTTGCACAAATATTGGAAACGGAAAAACCAAAGGCTTAACGATCTATTCTACCTCTCTGGTAATAAATCTATTCCAATCTGAGCGACTTGTTATTGATTTCTTATACATCTATTATGATTATTACAGAAATCTTTAACTAGGAAATTTATATGTCCTTGAAAGACAAGGAAAAATGGGATGCCAAATATAGCGATGACGATCGTATTTCGTCAAGGGCCCCTTCAGAATGGATCACAACCCATACCGGACTGCTTTCTAGCAAGGGAAAAGCTCTCGATATTGCCGCTGGAGAAGGTAGAAACTCGGTTTTTGCCGCATCTATGGGTTATGAGGTGGTTTGCATGGATATATCCGAGATCGCTCTCAGTAAAGCCCATGCTCTCGCAAGCGAAAAAAATGTAAAGATTACAATACTTTCCGCCGACCTAGATAATAGTTCCTTACCCGAAAATGAGTACGACCTCGTTCTTTGTTTCAATTTCCTCGAACGCAATTTATTCCCGGAAATACAAAACACTTTAAAGACAGGCGGCATCTTGTTTTACGAGACGTTTACTGTGGATTATTTGAAGTACAGCAGTTTTAAAAGACAATGGGTTCTGGAACATAATGAGCTACTAAAAGCTTTTGAAGGTTTTCGGATATTGCGATATAGAGAAGTTGATGAAAGCCCGGAGGCTTTTGCTTCTCTGATTGCGCAAAAGCTTTAAAAGTTAAAGTAACAATATGAAATCATATAAATCAATTCTGGTCTTCTTTCTTATATCCACCCTGCTACTCTGGTTGATTGCGGGTTGTTCTTCGACCCGTGAAAGGAAACTTAGAGGCAATGGTTTCACCTTGATGTTTAAATCCAAATCTGCCGGCGGGTATTCATTAGCGGATATAAGATTGACCTCTGTACAAGTCTCTGAAGGTGAGATACTCCGACAATTAAGCTCACTAAAATATGAAGAGCTTGCTCTCTTTGGAAAAAAGAAAGCTATCTTTACGCGTGAGCAAGCTAAACGTATCGGACGCTTGATCGCTAAGGCTCTAAACAAATCTTCTGGTAACAAAATTATCTATTACGAGCTGGATACACCGGACGGGGCAACTGAAGGCGATGTTTTTGCCAACGGAAAAGTATTGAACTGGCGATTTTCATCTATCCAAGGAAGAGAATTTTCTAGCCGCGCCTTTAACGGATGGGGAGGTAGCAACTGGAGACTGTTGCCTGGTTCCGGGCAAAGATACCATACAACAGGAAGGCTACTTGGACAGGAAGCCAAGGAAAACTGGGTTAAGGTGGCTTTATCCCGTAACTCAGCCAGGGAACTCCGGGAAGAAAAAAAATACAGAGACACCGCGCCCTCACGAAAACCTAGAAAACGACGTCGAGTCCGAGCTGAACCTTCTAGAAAGTGGGCACCAGCACCGACAAGAAACAATTCTTCAGATACCGAACTAGAAAAAAAACTGCGA
>Ga0209091_10004870_pt1 | contig 10342 bp, 14 predicted proteins | sample ArcticOcean_MG_C_6_FD_187438 | JGI IMG/M metagenome (GOLD analysis project Ga0209091, IMG submission 187438) | Marine microbial communities from western Arctic Ocean - ArcticOcean_MG_CB8_128 (SPAdes) (version 2) | ecosystem: Environmental > Aquatic > Marine > Oceanic | place: Arctic Ocean... | reverse complement strand
ATATACGGCTGTTATTTTAATCTTAATACTCGACGTTTCATAGGTGCCGCCAATCTCAAACACGTGATTCTGACGATTCTCAAAGGGAAATCAAATTCAAATTGTGAACAAAATGTTCTGCATTCACGTACAATGGCAAGGAGTGGTTCTAATCTAATTTCATCCCGTATATCGACTGAAATTAAATATACATCGGGAACAGATGTGTCTATGCTTATTTTAAATTGACATTCGATATCGTCGTGTGCATTCAACCCCCTTAAAAGTTGTCTTAAACATTTTTTGTCATGTTTGTCAACACAGGCAAGGTCATATTTTAAATCTTTTTGAACCGTGGTGTATCTGCGTCGTTTTTTTTTGTTGTCTGAGCGTTTTTTCCCATCTCTCCAGATGTCAATCTTAACCGAAGCGGTGGCCATCGACATGTGTATAGAACGTATATTCTGGTTCATATTTTTTATATTGCAAAAATCGTTTATGGTCATGGTGGGTAGCCCTGAAATTAAAATAATATAACGCGTAGGATATTTTGTATTTGTTCTTAAGGTTAAATTTGTTTTAACTGCTCCACGAATGGATGAGATATAATGCAATGTTTTTTCAACGAATGCCGTCTCGGATGGCTGAAGGGCCACAGCATTTTTTATACTGACAACATTTCTGGAAGAGGGTAACGTACTGGATTGAGTTGATGAAGATAATGATAAGACGACACCGCTATCAGAAAGAAGAGTACTCTCAACATCCATGTTGATGATATATTCTGTGCGAACCTTTTATACTCAATATTCAGATCTATATTTCCTTCGCTCGTATTTACGCGTAATTTTAGATTAGATGCCCCATGTTTCCGCGCTATTTCACGCCACTCATGAACATCATCGTCTTCAAACGAGTCCACATATGTCAGCCTTAACTTTACACCTTGTGTATAATTTAAATAGCCCACAATATCTATATTTAAATCTGCATTATGTTCGGAAAAATCCGATTTGTACAAATCTTGAATAATAAGTTGTACAGATTGATCCATGATTACTCCTCTCCATTTCAGAATATATACTCTTTTGGGAATATGTTAAATGTCGAATGTCTTTGGAAAAAATACACAAATGAATTGTGATCGAGTACATGCGTGGACAATCCTAAAAAAATATCATGACACCGCGGAACCATTACAGAAGCTTATATTGCAGTTATTTAAGTTGCTTCTCCCAAAGCGGCCTTCCAAAAAACAAGATTACGAACAAATGTTGAATACATTTCGAATCCAACATTTTAATAAATTTGTGTTTGATTGTAAAGAGACACCCGTGGGATCTGAAACCGATTTATTTGTGTCAACTATTGCGACATTTGATAGACTCGACAAGAAAAATCGTAAACATTTCGACGAACTTTTGAAGTCACTTTTAAAATTTAAGAAAAACTGGCCAGGAGGGCATTCTAATGGTGTTCCATTACTTGTATATTGGGATCCAACTCTTACTTTAAAATCGACCCATTATGAATCGATTTGGTATATTGATGAAGTCACACACATTCGAAAAGAAATGCAACTCACTGGCCCGTTGACATGGCTAAAATCACCGCGTTGTCCAGCAACACAATATCCGGCAACACAAAAAGCGTCATCTACAGAAAAAGACTATTTGGATAAAACATCGGCCTTTGTCTTACCAGAAATACCACAGCACATTTTAGAGATTCAACAACTGGTTACAAACATGTATATATATGGTTTTGAAAATGCACAGGCAGAGCTGCAAGACATTATTTTACAGGTTGTAGGCAATCCAGACACTCACAAATATACAGAGACACAACTTGTCAATGTCAAGCTTGCTTCCGATCTTCGCCAAACAACAGACACACTACACCGGTTGGAAAATATGTATCGTGAATGCCAACTAACATTGGAACGAAGTACGCAGCGCGAAATGTATGAAATACAAAGTCGAGATGCGTATATTCGACAAATGTCTCAAAATTTAAGAGCGTCTCAAATACAATGTGAACAGATGAGTCAGTTTATGAACGAAAGACGTATTGGGCATAATGGGCAGATACTCCGGCCACCTTTGCCTCAAAATAGTCCGCCAGTGATTTACAACCGATCGTATTGAGTTGGTCTTCGCCACCAATACAACAGGCATATTTGTCATTCATCAGGATGATTTGAGGAGATGTTGTCGCGCGTGCACCGAGTAACACAACATGATTCAATAGGACAGTATCCACCGCCGTGGATATCAGACCGTGTTGTGTGACTAGAATGGGATCAACAGACCAATTTGTCAATATTTTGTCACGGGCACGGATGTAATGAATACAATTAGGATAACCAATAATTTTAATCTGCATTTGTTCAAATATGACATGTTTTTATACTAATAAAACTTAAACTTATAAAATTTCAATATTTTACGAATCGAATTGTGGGTCGTCTGTATTGGCAATAATGGAAGAGACAATGGGTGCAATATCCAAACATATGAATTTGATATGTTCGATCCCCATCAGTTGACTAATTACCGCCGCCTCGCGTTCAATGTCTTTGTTTTTCGGAATTGAATTTGTGACATACACACAATGAACGGCGTCAGAATTTAAAAAACGGTACCAAGATGGCCATTTGTCCGTATTCTCGTGCATGATCCTGTATTGTGTAACGATGGCGCTGTCGTCGTCATCAATCTTTGTTTCCGGAAACACACCATGTGTTGCATACATATGTACTTGAACAGTATTGCCATATTGCTGACGAATAGCTTTAGCACAATCAAGCATGGTACCACCTGATTGAATCATATCGTCGACAATAAATACGCGTCTGTTACCCACACTTTGTGGCCCCTCTTTAATGTTAACAATACGAACGTCACCAATGCGTTTCTTTTCGCACACAATAATGTCTCTATGTTTAAACATCCGTTTGTAGCGTTTGGAAGCACCTTCGTCTGGAAATGCAATGACGTCAGTATTGTTTAAAGGTAATAATCCCATGGCCGTTTTTAACTCGATTGAAACGTTGTCGCCAAAATAAAATTGTTCTTGAAGAGCATGAATGTCCAAGAATGACACCACGGTTGCTCCTGTCACACCCATGGGTATGGCTGACAAAAGACGCGCCATTGTACTAGCAGTTGCGATTTCGCCGGGTTCTGAGACCCGTTCCATCGTGCCCGTTGGAAACCACGGAACAATCACTTTCATATTGCGCGCACGATTGTGAACGAGCGCAAATATGACTGCCAACTGTTCAAAAATAATCGCCGGAGTAGCGAAAGACGCCAAAAACACACAGTCATTCACTTTTATGGCGTGAAATTCATTGATAAATAAATTGGGCCAGCCATCGGCAAAAGATGGCCAGTTTTCAGAGTCGGAAGACGACCCTGTGTGACGGAGAGTGCCCAAGTTTATCATGTCATGTTCGACTGCAATTTGTTGGGCTATGGACTGCATACTTGGGTGATAAAACAACAGGGTCTGATTGACAGTTGTCTGGACATAAGTGGCCATTTTTTTTTTCTAAAACTAGGATTGTATATATATGTCATTATTGTCAGTCTTTTTCAACTTGTTTTTCAACTTGTTTTTCGATATTTTCGTACATGATTACATAGTTGTGAGGTTCTGCAGAGATGTTTTAAACATACAATTTAAAAAAAAAATCAAGATAAAAATCAAGATAAAAATCAAGATAAACATAAATGTTTAGGTGGTATATTGTATTCTTCGCCCGCTTCCCTGTATGCCTTTAGAATGTTATTTTTACAAGCAGTAAAGGCCGGTTTGTTAATATTGTACGAATCCAATGTATTTGCTTCTGGCAAAATAGAAGCCAAATAGGTATCTCTTGGAACAACTTGTATACCACCTAATGCCAATCCTCCTTTCATAATATACATCATAGACACGATAAATATTTTAATAGGGAATAATGCCGGTGTTTGAATCCCTAATGGAAATTTCCTTGTGAGAAGTGTCCAATATCTACATGTTATTCGTGCATAATAGTCAACAACCTCGACGACCGTTCGATCTTTTGGAATCAAATTTCTAAAAATATGACGTCTGTTCATCTGGTTTATATAGAACTGGGCTATATGTGTGAATACAATAGCGTTTCCAGATTTTTCACACGATTTGATGTACTTTTGCACGACCTTTTCAGCTTCATTTTTCATTTCGACGTATTTGCGTTGTTCCATAAACAAACGTTCATTTGAAAACATGATGGCATCCACTTGGGTGCGGCTTATAAATTGATGTTGTTGTTGTCGAATGGTATCGTTCGAATCCGTATTGACTTCAAAGTTTGTATTACGAACTAATTTCAACGGATCTTTGTTTTCTTGATGAGTGGCTGTCACACGATGCTGCACAAACCATGTGTCCGATTTGATTGAATCATAGCGGATTCCAGAAATCCGACACACATAACCACCATCGGTATGGTCAATATTTGTGGATTCGCATTTTTCATCGCACCAATGTGCATGACCACTGGTACAACACATATATAAATTACGATATTGTTTTTTCAATGTACCACGATTAGCCCAGTCGGGGTGTTTCTGACATAATGTTGGAATACAAATGTGTTTTTGGTCTTTAAAACACCACACGCCCCCTACAACATGTTGAACTGTACAATTTTCCATCGAACACACATGTTTACACTCGGTGTTTTGTATTATTTTATGATGATTACACCATTGTTGTGCATACGCATTCTTCAAAGTTGTTGAATCCATCACAATAAAAAATATACTTGGATATATTACGGATCTGCACCCTATTATTGGATTTTTGACATAGATTAAACATAAGTGATTTTACTTTTAAATATATAAAAGTAACCAATAAAAAATGTATTCTCCTGGCGATCTTATTATTTTCAAAGTAGGTGATCAAACATTCTATGGTGAAATTTTGGGAATAGACGAATCCAACAAAATTGAAGTGTCTCGCCTCAAAAAGACTGAAAAACAAGAAGGGCGAATTTGGCATTTTGTGGACGATGATAAATGGAGTACCATTGATACGAAACTTGTCACGAAACATGTCACTGTACAAGAGGGAAGTGCGCGAGACGTCCTGGTTAAAGCCTGGAAAGAAATAGGTTTTTTGCCAGGAGGTGACGGTATTACGTTTTGCCGCGTCGAAGACGAAGAAGGTACAACGTTACCATTATTCCAAGGCGCCGAATCAGACGACGAAGACTCAACTGGTCTCACTCCGTCTGACAAACATGGTATGCATGGCTATGCTTCGGACGACGGGTTTATCATACCAGATGACGAGGGTTCGGAATTTGAATTTGCAGATCCAGACAATCTGTCGGACGACGAAGCCGCAGAATTCGTACGCGAAACCCATAAGGCTGTTCGAGAATTCGACCAATGGCAGCCTTCGGATAAGCAGGGGAAGGCTATTAAAAAATATATTGAGAGTATGGATCACAAAGCGACCATTGAAACAGATAACCAGAGACTCGCCGCCGGAAAAGAAACTATCAGAACCTCGAACCCACCCCTCAAGAAAAGACGCAAAAAATAAAAGACTATATAACAAAAATATAAAAAACTATTATGTTCATTGCCTATCAATATTATTGTAATACATTCAAACAGGAAATAAAACAACACAAAACACCCGAACTAGCCTTCATCTTTGCGCAGCAATACAGTCTCGACCCCACTGATGACATAACCGATTTAGAATACACGTGGGCATGCGCTATCGAACTTTTTGAGATCACAAAAGATACAAGAATATCATTGTACAAAAGGTGTCAGACAGAAAGTGAAATGAGAAAAATGTGGACATCATTTAGATGTAGATTTCAATATGAAGAACCAAAGTTACCCACCGTTCCCCCGTTGCCAGAATAAGTAGTAGGCGCCATATACTTACAAAGCCACACGCATGTAGTGTTTGAGGACATATTTGCCGCGGTCATCAATGTCCAATTTGTATCAGATGATACAATACCAAGTTCGACAAGTACAAAACAAACGAACGCAGAGCAGAAAAAACGCTGTGTAGTACGCTTGTTTGATATTTTTAACCATGCACATAACCAATCCACCGCGCGTGCGTCGTAAGGCTTATCGTACACTTTTTTTTGAATGTGTTTTAATGTCATTGCGTTCCATTTTAAGTATGTGTTCAGATGGAGAGGCCTCCGCACATATATATGTACATTGCCTGGATATTCGGTCAAATAAAAAGAAATGGGGGTTAATTGAACACCAAATTTGATTTTACCATCTTGGGGATCAAAGATCCCGTGAGAACTCGACTCCCACACGTAACAACCCTTCAAAGTTGTCCACGGAGGGTCGACGATTACAATGGCGACATGCGAATACAGGGATTGAGTGCAACATTTAATGATAGAGGTCAAACAACGCATAGGACATTCAGAGGGGGATTCGTCAAATAATAAGATATCTCCAGTATGAAGTGATTTGACATTTTCCAATAATCGCGCATGCATATTCAAATGTCAAGGTGCTTAAATATTTCATTTTATATTCTTTCGTAAAGAGACAAGCATTACATATTCAGAACTATCAAATGAAAAAATAACCACTCAAACCACAAGCCGTATATAAACCATAGGTCGTAGACAAATGGTTACAGATAAAGAGATTATACAGTGTTTTTTAAGGAGTTCACACGGTATACGAGGAACGGCTGGACGTTTAGGAATTACGCGCGTACGAGTGGGTAAGGTAATCACCGCGTATAAGAAAAAACACCATATACGTTAATATTTCTAACTGACTCTCCACTCTTGATAATCAACACCACCATCTTCACAGTCTACTGTTATATTTGTACATTGTACACGCTTGTTACGGAATGATTCAGCTACAAACTCCGGGATTCGCATGTCAACGACATGTACTGCTATATATCGGCTGAGTGCAGAAGTACACACTAAATTTAGAAGTTGATAACAACTTTGAATATTTTTGAGCGTTAATAATTCTAACGAATCGAATCCTTTAAACATAGTGAAAATTGGAATACTGCCTTCTAATGTTAGATATTCAAGTTTTGGAAGTAACATAACATTTTCGATCAGATTTTTATCAGGATTGCCGATCGTTAAAAATTTTACATTCGGAAAGGGTATCATAAATCCAGATGCATTTGGAATCTCTAAACCAAAAACTTTTGACAAAATGGGTTCTGTGGATTCAGCACAAAGTTTTTCTAATCGGTATATGTTCTTGATACGTTTCGTGCCGTTGGACGGATTATATACAATAGCATTGTGTAGACTTTCTATTTGCGACTGATATCCCAAAAATTCCATTGAGACGCCTTGTTTTATAATATTTTCCAAGAAAATTAACACTGACGGGTCATCATTTGCAAATATTTTAACGGATATTTTACCTACAGAGACACGTATCCGCTTGTTGACTTCGTTCCAAACGTTTTCATATCCACACGGCTCTTCATCAGAATCACTTCGTGATTCGTATTCGTATTCCATTTGAAAAATCTTAAATAGATTGTAATTTAAATATCATTTAAGTGTTAATTTATTTGTTTTGATAGTTTTGATAATTCAACAGTTGTCATGGGCTCTTGGTTGTAAATAGGCATGATCTCACTATGTCTGTGTTCTAGGTATTGAAATATCTCCATCTGGGCCAGCGCCTCCTCTGCTTCTGAATCTCGATTCATAAATCGACGACGGGCAATAAAAATAGAAAAAGCAATCAAAGACGGCAATACATCGTCAGAACGCACGGTTCTCCAGAATTTAATGTGTTTTTGATACGTCGGGTCACCATATTCTGATTTTACTCTCTCTAACAGACGCTCAGCTCTTTTAGGAGCTTTAACATGTAACTTTGTGATGATGGAATGTGTCAAAGACAAGTATATCATATGTGCCGTCTGATGATCCTGCTGTTGAAAAGCTGTCCACATCACGTCTAAGAAAAAACGATAACTCATTTCAATGTGTCTTTTAGAGGCGAATTTGTCATCACGCGTCAGTATAAGTTGAATCGTATGCAAGACACTCGAATCCAAAGACGCGCGCAAATCAGTTTGTATAAATTTCGCACAAAGACCTTTCGTTGATTCGCGGCATTTATAAACCACATCTTCAAGACGTTCGTCATAATCCGAATGAAAAAGATTATAAATCAATTTCCGGGCCCAATTACGGGGTGGATCAGTCGTCATACCATTCGACATCCCATTTAAATATAAATGTGTTCCCTGTCTTGAAAGTGTGTGACGCATTTACGTTTAAATTGTTAATCATATTTTATATATTATATTTGTTATTTATGTTGTTTTAAGAACAACTGGCTTTTTATATATATTCCCTGGAACAAATACGGAACAAATGGATATAAAATCTACTGCCGCCGCAAACCAAAAGAAAATGGGCCATCGGCCAGGATCTTTGACTTTTGGCGCAAATGCCAGAACAAACGTAAACACCCACATGCCAAACATTCCCCAGAAATCTTTGACACGTGCTATGGTTAATATTGGGTAATATAAACCGATACACGAATACACAGTATCCACGAAACACCCGAACGCAAAAAATAAACAAAGCACTTCTCTATCACCGTGAATTGTTTTTGACAAGGCAATAAATACAAACATTGGTACCGCTAAGAAATCTTTCAATATTTGCAAGATCGGAAACCATTCCATTATACACAAAAACAGACGAATATATATATTCTTTTATAAAATTCATTTTTTTCAAACTATATATGTCTATCTATTAAAAACAAATGTCCCTTGAAATAATTATGGGATCTATGTACAGTGGAAAGTCCACAGAACTCATGCGCAGGGTGCAGCGGTTGAAAAGCATTGGTATGCACTGTCTAGTGATCAATCATACCAACGATACACGTGTCCGGGGGGATTTTATTCAAACACATGATGGGAAAAAGTTGGCAGCGGTCAAGACGAATGATATTTTACTGGTGGGTGTTCGTCCGTACGATGCCATTGCCATTGACGAGGGACAATTCTTTAGTAATCTCAAAACAGCAGTCAAACTCATGCTTAATAAAAAGAAACATGTCATTGTCGCGGGGCTTTCGGGTGATTATCAATGTGAAAAATTCGGCGAAATACTTGATCTCATTCCCATTGCGGACGATGTTACGTATACACGTGCTTTGTGTAAGACATGTGGCCATCCTGGGCGAGCGGCATCGTTTACAAAACGGATAAGTTCAGAGAAAAATAAAATATCAGTGGATTCGCGTTACATTGCTGTGTGTCGTTTTTGTTATCATGCTTAATCACAAAAAGCTAGCGCAAGAGACCCTCCGAAACTTATTCCACTCCTTCTCGATCTATTTGCCTGGGTGTCAGGGGTGGTTTAGAGGTGCTGCTAGATCGAGAAGGAGTGGAATAAGTTTCGGAAGATCTCTTGCGTTTGTGGTTGATGGGCTCCTGGACGACTTGCACTTCATCACAAAAAGCCAGCGCAAAGATTCCTTTGGCACCGATAGGATATACACTGCATTCCCCATTGTCCCACTTTACCACACACCAGTCTTTTTGCCCCTGCTGCACTTGGTTATATTCACGCCCAACGTTCTCACCGACAAGACCATTGTCACTCACATAACCAATAATTGTACCGTCAACTTTTGGTTCATTGTCTCGCCATTTGCTGCTCCAATGTTTGCCGCGACAAATACGGCATTTGAGGCTAACATTTTCGGAAGTTACTAGAGCATTATGATCTCCATATTCACATATATTTTCCATACTTAAATAACCAAGTTTGAATGACATTTATAAGAGATAAGTGTTGTCATATTAAAAACAAACAAATCCCTACATATTATTTCCATCTTTGACAATTTTCAAAACATTTGTTGTATGTTTTTGTTAGGTCTTTTTTTATAGTTGAATTATAATCACATGCAATGAGTTTATCCACACATATGCAAGTTTGTCGACCACACCTTGGTAGGCGAGATCTGGAAATTGCTTTTTTAAGGTATGATAATGATTTTAATTTTTGAAACTGATTGAACATAATCTTAAACATTTGAGGGTTAAATACAACGTTTTTTTTTTTGCAGGCATCTTGCTCCAAAATCGACCGCCATGACTCTCGGCTAAGGATTGTTGTCAATTTCTGAAAGTCAGCTCTTAATATTCCGCAGGCTAGGAATGTTGGGCCAAATTTCTGAAAGTCACATTTGCTCTTAATATTCCGCAGGCTAGGAATGTTGGGCCAAATCTCAGATCTGTCTTTCAACTCTTAATATTAAGGAATTTTGGGCCAAATTTCTGAAAGTTAGCTCTTAAT
>Ga0209091_10004868_pt1 | contig 10343 bp, 7 predicted proteins | sample ArcticOcean_MG_C_6_FD_187438 | JGI IMG/M metagenome (GOLD analysis project Ga0209091, IMG submission 187438) | Marine microbial communities from western Arctic Ocean - ArcticOcean_MG_CB8_128 (SPAdes) (version 2) | ecosystem: Environmental > Aquatic > Marine > Oceanic | place: Arctic Ocean... | reverse complement strand
AAGTTTGGTCATATTTATAATTTGAAATTTGATAACATCTCTAAAAAATTATTTTTTAGGCCTTATATCTCTTCTGCTAAGCATAAGATAAATAATATTTTATTAGAAAGTGATAACCCTCAATTGTTTAGTGAAGAAAGAATAAATAATTTAAAATTATTTTCAGGGTTTGATTTTAAATACAAATTATTTAACAATACCTTTCTAAGCAGCACAGTTAATCCTGATTTTGGCCAAGTAGAATTAGACCCAGAAGAGATTAATTTAACTGCATATGAATCTTTTTATGCTGAAAATAGAGATTTTTTTTTAGATAACAGTTCAATTTTTGATTTACCTGTTCAATTATTCTACTCAAGAAGAATTGGTGAAAATGATAATTTATTAATGGCATCAAAAATTATATCAAAAACGAAAAATAATACAGTGTTTGGAAATATCTTTGCAATTGAATCGGATAGACTAATAAATATTAATAGAATAGAAAAAGAATATTTTAATGATAGTTCATTTGCTGGTCTAACATCCACAGTATTAACAAAAAATGACACGGTGATAAAGACAGCTTCCATGGACGCAGTATTAAATTTGTTTGATAATAAAATTTCAATAGATGGTCAATTTATATTATCAGACAATTCAGAAGCAATAGGGAAAGGTCTATCATTAGAATCACAGTATGCATCTCCATATTTAAAATATTTCTTAGATTTAGAGTATTTTGATGAACAGTTAGATATTGATGATTTAGGCTACTTAAATAGAAATAATTATAAAAGCATTACAAATGGTATAATATTAAGAGACTTAAATTCTTCTAATTATTTTAGAAGTAAATCAATATCAGTTAAAAATATTTATCAAGAAAACATAGGCGGCATTAAGTTAAAAAATAGTTTAGAATTGGAAGGTCATATTACTCTTATTAATTATTTAAACTTTAGTTTTGGAAATATATATTTACAAGATTATTTTGATGATTATTTAACATATGATTTTGGTACTAATGATTTTGGCCCTATAATTAAGATGCCTTCTTCAAATAACTTTAGTCTAAAATTTAATACTAATCCATTAAAAAAGATTTATTTAGAAGCCGAGTATTCTCAATTTTCTCGTATCAATCATCTTTGGGATAGAAAAGATAAAAATAAAATTTATGATCTTAATTTGGTTATAAAACCTCTTAATTTTATTACATCTAGTATTAATTATAAAACTTATCTTTTTGATGAATCTCTTTATTTTATTGAAACAATTACTGACGAAGAAACTGATAATAACCATTATATTTTTTCACAAAGGAATGGATTTAGAGATATTTTTTCAATTAGGTTAGATGCTAGTTTAAACCTTAAAAGTTCTTTACAATTTTATGCAGAATATTTTTCTAATAATTTTAATTTTAGTGACTATAGAGTTATGCATCAAGATGATTCATCTTTTCCAATTTCAGATAACGAATTTTTTAATGGTAATAATGATTATAACGCGTTATACTTTAATAGTGAGGATATAAATCCAACCGCTTCATACCTTGATCCAAATGATCATCCTTTGTTCCATTCAAATTACAATAATTTGAATATGAATTTTATTTTTAAATGGGAATATGTAACAGGTTCAAATATGTATTTAATTTGGACGTACCAAAAAGGTGTTAATGGTGAAAGATTTAAAAATATAGATGATTTAATTAAATACAATAATCAAGAAAAACATAATGAGATTTATGAAAATAATACTTTTTTATTAAAAATAGATTATTGGTTTAATATTTAAGTATTTTTATAAATTTCAATTGCTCTTCTAGCTTCCCCAAAATAAATTTTCCTAGCATGTTTTGCTAAGTTTGCACTAATTATTAAATAAGCCCATGTTGGAATTGGTGCTTGGCTACAGCCTTTAATCAGGACATTTTTTTTATTGTAGTCCTCCCAATTAATCTCACCTACTTTTTCTCTAAATTTTTTTTCAACTAAAATTCCATCAGACAAAAAATCATCAAATATAATCGTTTCCATTTATTCCCATTCCTTATTATCATTTGTAATATTAGAAGGTTCAAAACCCATTTTTTTTCTACCTTCCGCAGTCATCATTTTTGGTTCCCATGGAGGTTCAAATGTAACTTCAACATTTATTATTCTAGCTTCTGATATTTTCTTTAGCTTTGCTTTAATATCATCAGCCATGTATTTTCCCATTGTACATCCAGGTGTAGTTAATGACATTATAATCTTTATTTCTTTATCATTATTTTCGATTTTATAAATTAGACCTAAGTTCCATAAATCAATTGGTATTTCTGGATCATAACATTCTTTTAGAACTGCAATAATAGCATCTCTTGTTATGTTTTTCATATTATGCTCCTATTATTTTCTGTTCGAATAAATTTATAACATTATCTATTTCTTCTAAGGTATTAAATTTTCCTATCCCAAATCTAATAGTATTATTTATTTGTTCTTTATTTAGCCCTATTGCTAAAAGAACATGCGAAGGTTTAGGTATCGATGATGTACAGGCAGACCCTGTTGAACATGCTATTTCTGTCATTTTCATCATTAGTTGTTCTGCGCTATGTTTAGGAAACGTAATATTTAAGTTTCCATCAATTCTTTCTGTTAAGGACCCATTAACTATGAGTTTAGGAAATAACTTTCTTAATCCATTTAGAAGCCGATCGGTCATAGCTTTAATTTTTATTTTATTAAGATGTACTTCATTTTTTGCTATTAAGCAGGCGGTTCCAAAACCAACAATATTATGCGGAGCCAATGTTCCTGAACGCAGCCCTCTTTCATGGCCTCCGCCATGGAATAGAGGCGCCAATTCAATTCTTGGATTTTTTCTTTTTAAATATAGGGCTCCAATTCCTTTTGGTCCATAAATTTTATGGCTAGAAATAGATAATAAATCAATATTCATATCTTCAACATCAATATTAATTTTTCCCAGCGTTTGTGAAGCATCGACATGAAAAATAATATTATTTTTTTTGCAGATAGCTCCAATTTTTTTAATTGGCTGTATACTACCGATTTCATTATTACCATGAATAACTGTACATAAGCATGTATTTTTATTTATTTCTTTTTCAAACTGCTTTAAATTGATTAAACCATCTTTGTCTACAGGCAAATAAGATATATCTATATTTTGATTCTTTAGAAAATTAAGTACATCATTTACAGCAGTATGTTCAATGTTGGTTGTAATGATATGTGTAGCATTATTTTTTAGGCTAAAGAGGCCTTTCAATGCCAAATTAATTGATTCTGTTGCACCACTAGTAAATATAATTTCATTTGTATTTGAATTGATTAATTTAGAAATATCTTCTCTAGCGATTTCTATTGCTTCAGCCGCCTCCCAACCTAAAATATGACTATTGCTTGCTGGGTTACCAAAAGAACTAGTTAAATAAGGCATCATGGATTCTAAAACATTTGGATCTAATGGCGTAGTTGATTGGTTATCTAAATAAATTATTTTGTTACTCTTCATTTTAATAAACTGATATTAAATATTTTTTTTCTTTTTTAACTATTTTTCCTATTACTTGAGATAAGCAGTTTGCATTTTTTAAATTATCTATTAATTTATTTGTTTGATCTTCTGAAACAGAAATTAATAAACCTCCAGATGTCTGAGCATCGGCCATAATTAATTGTTTAGCATTAGATATAGATATATCAAATTCTGTCAATTTACCATAATGTTCTAAATTTCTTTTTGTTCCACCAGGAACAACACCCTTGTTTGCATAATCTATAACATTATTAATTAATGGAATTTTATTAAAATCAATAGATGCATTCAGATTGCTTCCTCTACACATTTCTTGCAGATGCCCTAATAAGCCATAGCCTGTTATATCCGTACAAGCACTCGCATTAATATTATTCATTGCTAAAGAGCTTTTGTCATTAAGCTCTGTCATAACATTAACAATATTATTAATATCTTCTTTTGAAGCTAAGTCATTCTTAATAGCAGTAGAAATAATGCCTGTTCCAATAGGCTTTGTTAAAATTAGATTATCATTAAGTTGAGCTGTATTATTTTTCATCAGCTTACTTTTAGAAACTATTCCTGAAACAACTAAACCATATTTTGGTTCATTATCTTTAATGCTATGGCCACCTAGTATAGGTATGTTTGCTTTTTTTGCGATATCACTACCTCCTCTAAGAATTTCATGAAGGACATCTAAAGGTAATTTATCAGTTGGAAAGCAAGTTATATTCAGTGCGAAAATTGGTTTTCCACCCATAGCATAAATATCAGAAAGTGCATTTACGGCAGCTATCCTTCCAAAATCATATGGATTATCAACAATAGGTGTAAAGAAATCTAGACTTTGAATTAGTAAGTTATTATCATCTAAGGGATAAATAGAACAGTCATCAGAAGTTTGAAATCCACCAACATTATTGTCTAATAATATATTATTTTCATTAAGCTTTGTTAAGATCTTACCAAGATCCGTAGGATTTATTTTGCAAGCTCAACCTGCGCCAGAACTATAGGATGTTAATTTAATATTAGTCATTATATTTATTTCATTTAGTTAAATATATATTTTGTCTTATATAATTAAGTAGGTAAATTACACCACTTATTTAATATAATAAATTATGAATAAAAAAGATAACAATTCTATAGAAATCGATGTAGTAACGATAAGGTTCGCTGGAGACTCAGGTGATGGGATGCAATTAACCGGCAATCAGTTCACTACTAATTCAGCATTATTTGGCAATGATATTTCAACGTTGCCTGATTTTCCAGCTGAGATCAGAGCTCCACAAGGTTCGCTAGCTGGGGTGAGCTCATTCCAACTACAATTTAGCAGCCTTGATATACATACTCCTGGTGACAAATTAGATGTTTTAATCGCAATGAACCCCGCTGCTTTAAAAGTAAATTTAGATGATCTAAAAGCGAATGGTATGCTAATAGTAAATAAAGCTAATTATAGTCCTAAAAATTTGAAGATGGCTGGTTATGAAAGTAATCCGCTAGAATCTGATGAAATGGAGAATTATAAATTAATTGAAGTAGATATGAATGCATTAGTTATGAAAGCACTTGAAGATTCTGAATTATCACCTAAAATGAAATTTAGAAGTACTAACATGTTTGCTTTAGGTTGTTATACTGGTTATATGAAAGAGACTTAGAGTCAACTATAAAATTTCTAGAAGAGAAATTTAAAAGTAAGCCGGAAATAGTTAAAGCAAATATTAAAGCTTTAAAAACTGGCTATTTTTACGGCGAAACTGTAGAAGTAATAAAGACTACTTTTAGAGTTCCTGAAGCACGCTTAGAAAAAGGTACATATAGAAATATTATGGGTAATGAGTGTCTTTCTTTAGGATTAATAGCAGCTGCAGAAAAAGCTAAATTAAATTTATTCTTTGGGGGTTATCCTATTACTCCTGCAAGTGATATTTTACATATATTATCAAAATATAAAAATTTTGGAATTAAAACATTTCAAGCAGAGGATGAAATTGCTGGGATGTGTAGTGTTCTAGGTGCAGCATTTGCAGGGGATTTAGCAATTACAGCAAGTAGTGGTCCTGGCATAGCCTTAAAGGGTGAAGCGATAGGGCTAGGAGTAATAACAGAGCTTCCTGTTGTGGTTATTAACATTCAAAGAGGAGGTCCATCAACCGGACTTCCTACTAAAACAGAACAATCTGATTTAAATCAAGCTATGTATGGGAGAAATGGAGAATGCCCTGCAGTAGTTATTGCCTGTCAGTCACCTTCTGATTGTTTTGAAACAGCTTTTACTGCATGTAAAATAGCTTTAGAATTTATGGTTCCTGTTATGCTATTATCTGATGGTTATATTGCAAATGGATCTGAACCTTGGAAATTACCAGACTTAGATAAGTTAGAAGACATTAAAACTAGAGTTATTAAAAAGAAATCAGGGGATGCTTTTTTACCATATGATAGAGATGAAAAAACATTAGCTAGACCATGGGGCTTACCAGGAACAAAAGATTTAGAACATAGAATAGGTGGATTAGAGAAGGCAAATATTACAGGTAATGTTAGTTATGACCCAGACAATCATGATACTATGGTTAAACTAAGACAAAAAAAGATTGATATAATAGCTGACTATATACCAGAAGCTAAAGTTTTTGGTAATGAAAAAGGAAAATTATTAGTTTTAGGTTGGGGTGGTCCGTATGGAGCTATTAGATCTGCGGTGATTAAGTGTAATCAAGAGAAAAGGGAAGTGTCTCATTTACATCTTAAGCATATACATCCATTTCCTAAAAACTTGGCTTCTATTTTATCAAATTTTGATAAAGTCTTAGTGCCTGAAATAAATTTAGGCCAATTATCTAATATAATTAGAAGTAAATATATGATTGATACTATTAACTTTAATAGAGTTTCAGGTAAACCGTTTACAAGTCCTGATATATATGATAAAATATTAAAAACATTAAAGGGTGAAGAATAATGTCTGAGAATGTTGTCTTAAAGAAAAAAGATTTTGTTTCCGATCAAGAAATAAGATGGTGTCCTGGTTGTGGTGATTACGCTATTTTGAATGCTGTACAAAAAACTTTTCCAGATATAGGAGTAGCTAAAGAAGATTTTTTAGTTGTATCAGGTATTGGCTGTTCAAGTCGTTTTCCATATTATATGAATACTTTTGGTTTTCATTCAATTCATGGTAGAGCCCCTGCTATTGCCTCAGGTGCAAAATTATCAAACCCAAGTTTATCTGTATGGCTTATTACTGGTGATGGTGATGCTATGAGTATAGGTGGAAATCATTTTATTCATTTATTGAGAAGAAATATAGATATTAATGTATTAATGTTCAATAATCGAATTTATGGTTTAACAAAAGGTCAATATTCTCCAACATCAGAAATTGGAAAAGTTACTAAATCCACACCAAATGGGTCTTTAGATTTTCCATTTAATCCAGTTTTGCTCGCTATGGGATCTGGAGGAACTTTTATTGCAAGAACAATAGATAAAGATTTAAAGCATCAAGGTGGTATATATAAAGAAGCTAATGATCATAAAGGAACATCTTTTATAGAAATTTATCAGAATTGTAATATTTTTAATGATGGAGCGTTCTCTATTTTAACTGATAGAGAAACAAAATTAGATTCTACCATTAGATTAGTTCAAGATCAGCCCATGGTTTTTGGAGCTAATTTAGATAAGGGTATTATTTTAGATGGTTTTAATCTAAAAGTAGTTAATATTGGTGAAAAATATTCTATAAGTGACCTTTTGGTCCATAATAAAAAGGATAAAAACTTAGCTATGCTTGTTTGTGAAATGACTTATAATGATTTATTGCCAACACCATTTGGAGTAATATATGCGGAAGAAAAACGTACATATGATGATATGTTAATTGAACAGATGGAGCAACAAATTAAAGCAAAGGGTCCTGGTAATTTAAAAGATTTAATTTATACTAAGAATACCTGGACAGTTAGTTAACAATATTTTCTCATTTAGGAGATTGTTCTATGAGGATAGAAAAAGATACTATGGGGGAAGTAGAACTTCCAGAAGACAGTTATTATGGTGCTCAATCTCAAAGAGCATTTGAAAATTTTCAAATAAGTAATAAAAAAATTCCTAGGCCAATGATTGTTTCGATAGCAATGATTAAAAGGTCAGCAGCAATTATTAATAATCGATTAGAGTTAATAGATTTAAAAACTAAAGATGCTATTGTCAAGGCTGCTGATGAAGTAATCCAAGGTAAATTTGACAATCAATTTATAGTTGATATTTATCAAACAGGTTCAGGTACGTCTTCTAATATGAATGCAAATGAGATCATTGCTAATCGAGCTTGTGAAATATTAAAAGGAAGTAGGGGAGATAAATCTTTAGTGCATCCAAATGATCATGTAAATTTAGGGCAGTCAAGCAATGATGTGATTCCTACATCAATACATATTGCTGCACTAAATGAATTAACTAAACGATTAATCCCTGAATTACTTTTATTACAAAAATCTTTGCATAAAAAATCAGAGAAATTTAAAGATATAATTAAAATTGGTAGAACCCATCTTCAGGATGCAACACCAATCACTTTAGGCCAGGAATTTTCTGGATATTCAGAAATGGTTTTAAAAAACATTAATAGAATTAAAAGTAATTTTACTTCTTTATCTTACCTAGCACAAGGTGGCACAGCAGTTGGAACAGGGATTAATACACATAAAGATTTCGGTAAACTTATAGCGCAAGAAATTTCAAATATTACTAATATAGATTTTCAAGAATCAATAAATCATTTTGAGTCTCAAGCTACCCAAGATAGCATTGTACATTTATCAGGCTCTCTTAAAACTTTAGCTGTCTCATTATATAAAATAGCAAATGATATAAGATGGTTAGCCTCAGGCCCCAGATCTGGTCTAGGAGAATTAGTATTGCCTGCAGTTCAACCTGGCTCATCAATTATGCCAGGAAAAGTCAATCCAGTTATTTGTGAATCTTTAATACAAGTGTCTGCTCAGGTTATTGGTAATGATAGTGCTATTACTCAAGGTGGATTAGGTGGAGTCTTTGAATTAAACCTAATGCTTCCATTAATAGGGTATAATATACTTGAGTCTATTAACATTTTAACAAATGGTATTAAAATGTTTAGATTAAAATTAATAGATGGTCTTGAGGCTGATGAAGAAAAATGCAAAAGTTATATAGAAGCTAGTTTAGCTATGTGCACTAGCTTAGCTCCAATAATAGGCTATGATAAAGCAGCTATGATAGCTAAAAAAGCTTATAAAAAAAATAAAACTATTCGTCAAATTGCCATAGAAGATAATATTTTATCAAAAGAAGAATTAGATAAAATTTTAGATCCTTTTAGTATGATATAATCTTATGTTTAAAGAAGAAAAGAATATCTTTTTATTTAGATTTTTTATATATACGTCTTCTTTTTTTTTACTAGTCTTTTTTTTACTTCTATTAAAATTCTTTCAAATAAGTAATGATATAAATAATAATAAAATTAATCCTAACAGTTTATTTTATGGGCTTCCTTCAATTAGTTTATTGAGAGATTATAAGCCAAAAGAACTTTCTAAAATTATATCCTCTGATAATAAAGTTTTATATGAATTTTATGATTTTGATTCTAATCGAGATGTTATTGACATTAATGATATCCCTCAATACACGCTTGATGCATTAATCGCAAATGAAGACAGAAACTTTTTTAATCATTATGGTATTCATGTTCAGTCAATATTTCGTTCTTTTTATATTAATTTAATAACTAAACAAAGAGCACAAGGCGGAAGCACAATAACAATGCAGTTAGCAAGAAATTTATACGATATTAAACTAAAACAAATTGGGCACGAAAAAACCATATCACGAAAATTAAAAGAAATAATTTTAGCTATTAAAATTGAACAAGTATATACAAAATATGAAATTTTAGAAATGTACTTGAATTCTGTTTATTTTGGAAATGTTAAAGGAAGACCTATGTGGGGGATCCAAAAAGCTTCCAAAATTATCTTTGGAAAAGATATTAGTGAATTAGAATTACATGAAAGTAGTTTGTTAATTGCTTTATTACCAGCTCCAAATGATAGGATTCCATTTAGACATCCAAAGAATGCAAAAAAATATAGAAATTTAATTTTAAAAAATTTATATAAGCAAAATTTTATAAAAAAGAAAGAGTATGAAGCATCAATTTTAAAACCAATACCTACAGAATATTTCTTAGATAAGAGAAATATTACTCCATACTATATTCAATATGTTGAACAAGAATTAAAGAAGATTAATGATATTAATTACAAAAATGGTGGCCTAGTTATTTATACAACAATAGATAGTAGAGTACAAAATATTTTAGAGGACTCTTTTGATGAAGTTATGCTAGATGATGAAATAGGTCTTCAAAATAATTTTAATAATACTATATTTAAAAAAGAAGATGCATATAATGATAGATTGAAAAATATATGTTCTTGTATTGAGTCTGATAAAGTAGGAGTTTTTAATGATTCAATTTATATAGATTTAAATAGACAAATTTATTCACTTTCAACCTCAGCGAGTAATATATCAGATAATTCCATAGTAGCACAAAATAGTTCAAATAAATTAACCAAACTAAAAAGTTATAGAATATCTATGAGGGATAGTTTACGTCAAGAATGTTTTGTAAAAGTTAAAGATGCACTAAAAAACAATACTATTCCAAAGGATTTGAGATCAAAGCTTTTAGTGCAGGGGGCAGCTGTAATGTTTGATGTAAAAACAGGTTCAGTATTAGGTATGATTGGAGG
>Ga0209091_10004866_pt1 | contig 10344 bp, 10 predicted proteins | sample ArcticOcean_MG_C_6_FD_187438 | JGI IMG/M metagenome (GOLD analysis project Ga0209091, IMG submission 187438) | Marine microbial communities from western Arctic Ocean - ArcticOcean_MG_CB8_128 (SPAdes) (version 2) | ecosystem: Environmental > Aquatic > Marine > Oceanic | place: Arctic Ocean... | reverse complement strand
GTTGGCCAAAAAACAGTCCCAAATCACATAAAAGCTCACCACCATGCAAGCGCCACCGTCACCACCCCCTGGATCGCCACCGCCACCCCCCGCCGGATCGCCGCCAGCACCCCCCGCCGGATCGCCACCGCCGCGATTGTTGCTGCCGGATGATGACGCCGGGACTGTCACGGTTTCAGAACTCAAGAGAGAGATCGAGGACGAGTTTGGGGTGTCGATGAGGTATGCTGAGCTGATCATTGATAGTGATGGCGAAGCCGTGTTCCATTTCCCGACCCACCGTGGGTACAATGACCAGAAGGTGCCGTACTTTGATGCAACTGAGCAAGAAAAGGTCACCAAGTCGCTTGCTGCATCCAACGTGACAGTTAGCTTTCCAACGGCAGCCACCGACCGAGCCACCGACCCCGGCACCCCGCCGGAGCTGCTGGTGGCGCTGAAAGATGCGTTTATTGACCCGCGGCTGGCTCGTTACGTTGGTGGGGGTGAGATTGAGATCGTGGTCTCTGCCACGCCGCCTAACGACGACGGAAGTGCAATTTACCCATCCCCGCCATCCATGAGCATTGTTGAGGCAATCTACCAAAAGCACGGTGTCAGGGTGGTAGAGGTCGACGACGCGGAGAACGTTGCCGATTCCGAAGACGAGGGCGACGGCGACCTCGCCGGCTTTGTGGTGCCCGACGAGGACGAGCCAGATCCTGAAGCACTCGAAGCCGCCGGAAGCTCTGCAGAGGAAGAAGAGGATGAGGTCACATCGTTGCTGGACAACGCACGGTCGTTCGGGGCCCCCGACCCGTTCAGCACCCGTGCGCCCAGGGCATCGCGGCTTCGTGCTCAGGAGCGCATCGTGTCGGCGATGCAGGAGCTCGGGAGCGACGACGATGCCAACATGTCGGTGGATGAGGCGTACGAACTGTCGGACAGCGAGTGAGCTGTCGTTGGCAGGACTATTTGGCTGGCCCGCTATAGAAATGATTACAAGCCCGTGGCGGACCACCAATGTGCAGGAAAAGATCAACAATTGCCTGCAAGGCTTCCGCGACGCTGTGCAGGAGCGATCGGTTATGTATTGCGCTGTGCTGGATGGTGCCCTCTGCCTTCACGCCCACTGCACTCGGGAGGGCGAGGTCCGCGGATTGTACGTGGCGGCCGCTGCCCTGCCGATGATGTTCGAGCTTGTGAACAGCGCGATCGAGCGGGCGGTGGATCACGCCGGCATAGAGTTCAGCGAGCTAGCAAGGGAGGCAAAGGACATTAGCGCCGCTGCCAGCATGGCCGCGCACTCGCTGTCAATCGTGCTTTCCAGCATGTACTGAGCTGCGGATCAAAGAATGAAATGTCTAACCCTTGCGAACACGTTTCTGGCGATCCGCGCGGAGGTCGGCCTGGAACTGGTCGTCGAGCTTTTCCGCGACCGCTTCGAGCAACTCGGAGGTGTCCTTGCTGGGGGCAACCCAGTTCAAAAGGAGGTCGCAGGCTGCCAACCCTGCTTGCGAGCGCTCGCCGCGGCGATGGCACTCGAGGATCGCTTTAGAGCGCTTTTTGTCGGTCGTTTGGGAGCGATCATCGCCCGCAGCAGAGTAGCACTGCAGGCCGTTTAGCACCGGCTCGACCGGCTCGTTGCGCACAAGTGCTGCCGTTAGCCCGAGATAGCCGTCGACGCGCTCCTCGACCGTGCCCGTCGTAACCGTGCCGAACACAGCGCACAGGTCGGCTGCCAGGCGCCTTGACATGTGCCCACCGAAGCACCGTTTGGTAGCATGCCACGTAAGCGTGCCAATCCTTCCGCTCAGAGCACCGTTCCCGGTTGCAGCAAGGAAAGCTCGCACCTCATCTTGTGTCGGCATTGGTTTGGGTCGACTCGATTTTACCAATACAAAAAAACATTTATTCGGCTTTTGAGTCAACTCGATTTTACCGAGAGCCCAGAAAAGCGTTTACCAATTCTGTGCTGATTTTAGATTCCATCGCAAAATGCCGCCAGCAAGTGGGGTGGCATGGACTGCTGGCGTAGAGTGCACAATGCACTTTGTCCAGTTCCTTGGATCTCTCATCCGAAACCGGCACTTTGCCGACTTCCTGCAGTACCTCCACGGTGCACCAGGGCTGATCATTGACAAATCGACGGTCAGCCTATGGTTACCCATTGCGTGCGCGAGCGGGTGGTCTTCGATCGTGTCGCTGCTGCTCGCGAGGGGCGCCGAGGTTGATCATTTTCCCATCTACCGGTGGGAGTGCACCCCTCTCATCGCCGCTGTGAAACGCAACAGCTTGGATACGGTGCGATTGCTGCTAGCTGCAGGAGCAACGGTCAATCTAGCACCACCAATCACCGGTGGGTGGACCCCACTCTGGATCGCAGCCTCTAAAGGTTCCACCACAATCGCGCAATGCCTGGTGAATGCAGGCGCCGACCTTCATTACCAATGCGCGCTAACTGGGTATTCGCCGCTCCTCGAAGCGGCGAGAAAAGGGCACGATGGCATGGTGCAAATGCTGTTGTCTGCCGGCGCCGATGTCCGACCACAAGCAAATGGTGCCAACCTACTGAAGCACGCTTATAACACGTACACAACCTCAGTGTTGCTGATTGCTGGCGCGAGCCTGCACGTGCCACCTGAAAGCTGGTTGACCCCGAGTGTAAGAAAAGCCTACATCGAAGACGCAAACAAGCTCAGCTGCGTGTGCAAGACGACACCGTGCGCATGCAAGTTGGATCTCCTCACCACCATCTTGGCAAGTCCGCTTGCGACGATGGCGACTCGCACAAACGGGTTTCACGCCGAAGGGAGGCGGGCTCTGGCCCTAGGGCGATTTGATCCCGACGACACCTGGGCAACTGCGACAACGATGCTAAACTACGCCACCTGCGGCAACACCATCCGTTTTGTCAAGGATGCGTTGCGGCCATGGTCCCCGGCGCGCCACATGCTGTACCATGCCAAGTTCAAGGAGGCAGTTTGTACGCTCATGCTGGTGAGTCAATCCCGACAAACACGCGCTGAGCTACCGGTGATCCCGCGGGAGCTGTGGTGGCATGTGCTAGCCCTGTGCAACAGATCCATGTGGCCAGTGCGGCGGTAGCATGTCTTTCTTTTTTATGACCGACAGTAAAACAGGATGAACTGCCCGAAGTGCCCGAACGACCACCTGCTCATAGAGACGATTGTAGTTATGGCAGACCATTTCTGCAATGTCTGCTATGGTACACTACACACCAACCTAGTGCATCGCTGCGAACAATGTGATCACGACGTGTGCGGCGCGTGCTACAAGTTGGAGATTAAAAACCTAGTTGAGCTGAATATTTCACCAATAAAACTAAAAACTATTGGTTAAGTATGGCGTACGTCCTCGTTGGGGTCTACCGCGGCGTGCAGTTTCCGCTGCTGTACACCGGATCGCGCGAGTGGTGCGAGAGCATGAAACAGCAGTACAAGACCGATGCACGCTCGGTCGTGAAGAAGAGCCGCAAAAAAAAGGGCAGCATTGCAGGCTTCCGCCGGTGTGCTGCAGTGATGATGGATGACCTGCACGATCGACTGCTCACGTACGCCGAGTTCTGCAACATGACATCGTCCCGAGCTCTTGTGCAAGGCGTGTGCCACGAGTCTGGATTTACCAAGGAGTGCTTTCAGGACAAGTGGTACCATGGCATAAGCCTGCTGGCGATCTTGCACGCATTGCCCGAAGCGACGACAGGGTACCGTGGTAGCGGGGTGCATGTGCTGCCGGCAAAAGAGATGAACCTTTTGCCCACTCGCTAGCGGTTTAGCCACGCCTTTGTGTATGCATTTAGTAAAGAGCATGCGTATCAGCATATCCGGCGCGGCTGTCATCGTTACGGTTGCAGGGTTTGACAGCCTTGACACATTCGAAACAGAGCTTGTAGACGCCTACGGCTCTGTGATTGCGCCGTTTGTGCTGAGGTTTAACATGTCCGAGTTTACCGTGTCCATCACAAAGAATGCCCGTCAAATTTGGGCGCTCGCGGCAACCTTTAACCGGCTCCGGGAGCAGACCAAGCTAAAAGTCAGCCATGTAGAGATTGTGGGCAGGCCAGGGATGCTCAAGACTGTCCGGCGGGCGATAGCGCTCATCTCGACAGCCTACACCATCGAGAAGCCGGTGCACTACATCGAAGCGAGTGCCTCGGACGGCAGCTGAATCTGTTTCCACCCTTTGTCCAGATTGGGGTTGACGTAGGTCGCGTACCCCTCGACGTGCTGCGGCGTGATGTCAGCGACGCGTGTGCCGCCGTGGCGCCCGGCAAACTTCCTCCAGGCAGCCGTCTCATCGCCGCGCCCCCGCAGAATGCGCAGGATTGAAAAGTACAGCACGGCAACGTCCAGCCGGTGGAGGTCGGGGACATAGATCGACGCGAAGCAAACCGCTCCAGTGTACCCTGCGTTGGACGGGTTGGGGTGCTTCTTGGACACTGCGAGCTCGTAATCGACCAGCGTCGCCGAGTCGCGAGCGGCGGAGATGACAATGTTGTCACACTTGGGGTCTTGGTGTGCAATCTCGGCAGCCTCGAGCTCGGCCAGCGTGCCAAGCCCCAGTTTGAACAGCTGCTCCGCCAGCTCCAGCAGCTCACCAGCCGGGCACCGCGCGAGCAGCGACGCCATCGTCACCCCAGCAATGGCTGGGGTCACAATCACAAACACCGGGTGGTCTAAGCTTGGCACGTAGCCACTCGGCGCGACATCTGGCGACAGTTGCATGCAGATCCCACACCGCTTCACCGGGGCGGCCGCGGTGTCGCACGACTGCCAGGCCTCGTTCTGCATGGTTGCCTCTTGCTGCAGTTCCGCTACAAGCACGCTAGCCTTGACAAAGTAGGCGGACGATCTCATCTTAAAACCAACAACATTGGCGGCAAGAGAGTGAAAGGGAAGGCGCGCGTGCAGCCATGCCTCCATGGCGGGCTAAATAGGTAACTATTCATTAACTTGCGACTCAATATCGCTAACTTTTGCATCGTGGGCCTTGAGCTGTTTGTCGGCGGCAAGCTTTGCGGCCATGGAGACCATCATTTGCTCCATGTTGTCAGTTGCAGATTTTGCAATCTTGCGAGCACCCTCCCGTTCCACCACGGCAGTGTGTAGCTTGCGTTTCAACTCGACGTTGTCACGTTTTACCGCCGCGACTTCGACGACCGCGGCGTGCGTAGACAGATTTAGCGGCTCGATGCTTGCACCCAAGGATCTTAGGAAGCTTAAGGTGCAATGCGTGAGCTGGGTTTGCTTATCGTCTGTCATGCCGGAAAGGGAGCCCCTCGCCGCCTTCACAAGCTCTTTGTGCGATGCCGTAAAAGTAACAGTTGCCTTGGCGGTGCTCCGCCCGGTGATCTTGGGGTCGTCGATTCGCATGTGTACAGGGGCAGTGCCGTGGCAATCGGTGTACCGAGCATTCCAGAACCCCGACCCCCACCGCGGGCCTGGCTTGTGCCGAACAAAACACATGTTCAAGTTCTGCGGCTGCGTGCAGACCCCGGTGAGCTTGAGGTAAAGGGTGCCTTCGTGCGCCAGATCAAGCAGATTCTCAATCAACCGTATTCTCCCAGTCATGAACTCTGATTCCGCATCGATAAACTGAAAGTATTTCCCTGGGGGTGGCCAGTACACACACCCCACACAGTCCGTGCAGTAGAACTTCCCCCCGAGCTCGACGGTGGGGGGCCTTGAGCACTTGTGCATCACCTCTATGTGTTCCAAAAGTTCGCCATCCGTCTTGAAGAAGACATTACATTGGTCGCATATTGTGCGGATATCGCGTCCCATTCTTGACCTTTTGCCACATTTTGGGACGTCGTCGCCGGGGGGCGCTGGCTGCTCGGCCACACGTGGATTGAATTCGCAACTCTTGTTCTTGTACTTTTCGGCAATGTCCTTGGGCGAAGCGTCGGCGCCATTGAAGTCCTTCTGAAAGTGTGCCATGCTACACGACAGCTCTGCAAAGAAGTGCGCCCAATGCGCCCGAGGTTGCTGTGTGTCGCCTAACTGGACTGCTGTGTAGTTGCGACTGGGGATGCACATGATTTGCTCCCTGAGTTGGTGCGCAGCCAGCATCTTCTGGAGTGGCCTCTGTACGGTGTGGCTGTATCTAAGGGCCGCCGCGTCCATATCTTGCCCGGTCAGCTGAATCCCAGGCCATTTGAAGAGCAGGTGGGCCGCGGCGGTCGGCTGCCCGACTCCAAGCACCGGCGCGACCATTTGCTCTGATTTGCGGTCGGTGTCAGCCGCTTGCTCAATCTGCGCAAGCGCGATGTGCGTGGCTCGCATCGCGTGAAACAAGAGGTTGCTTTCCAATCGCGACACCGTGTCGCTAGTGTACCCGGTAAAATCATGTATCATGGTGCCGTCGGCATGCCACTTTCTGAGATCGATGCTGCACTGGTTGCTCAAAGCCCCATCGAGCCAGAATTCATCAGCCAGCGGCTTGTCCATCTTCTTTGTGTATTTGAACAGCGCGATCCATTCATCCACACGCTCAGCATTGTTGTCAAGTGGAGGAGGAAAGGTGCTACAGAAGTCGTCGAACTTGTACCCACTTTTCGAGGTGGCTTTCACTAATTTAAAGTGATCAATGCGGGCCTTCACTGCCGAGAAACGTTTGGGAAGGCGGGCAATGGATGTGTAGTCCGTGTGCACGTGCACCCAGGTGGCCGCAATGCTGTCGGCAAAGTGGAGTTGCTCCGATGCAATTGTGCCAATGCATATGCCGCACTTGTACTTGTTGGTCTTTGTTGCGGAATCTTGGCAGAACACGACCCACACCGCCCACTCAGACGGCGGGCTAGCGGGGTCCAGCGACAAGCACGGAATAACGACGGTTGGTGCCTTTGTCATCTTCTGAATTCGGCACTCGTCTGGGCGGTGCGTGCCCTTTGGGAGGATGATGTATGGCTCTTGTTTTTTCGCCGTGAATTTAAGGTTCCATTCCACAGCTTGCTCGTAGGTGGTTCCTGCTGGGTTGGGCGAGACCATCATCAACCCTGCGTCATGCGAGTACGCGTTGAGAAATGGACACTCTTGATTGTGCTGTTGAAAGTTCCAGTGCGCGGCATCGGTCATCGGGCGTGATTCAAACCCATCAGCAGAGATTCTGCTGTCGTCGAAATGAAACATTGTGGCGGCGCTGTTTGTAACGGGGGGGGGACGACCTCCCATCCAAACTGCGCCCTGCATCGGCTTGCTTGCTTTCAATACGCGTCGGTCCGGTCGCATATACGCAAACAACGGCCTATCTTGGGGAAGGATGCCATCGTATGACTGAACGTGCGCCAGCGTCATCTGTTGCCACTTGTACTGGCCTTGTTCCATTTTGGCACTCGGGCGACCTTGCCTGACGCGTTTTGTCATGTCTTCCACTAGCGTTGTGAGATCTTTCGCTGATGTTCTAGGGTCCCACTCACGCTCAAGCTCTGGAAACCGTGCGGGTGTGCTGTTCTGCAAAGCCATCAACGCCGAGGCGGCGCTGGCCCCTTCGCTGGCCTTGGCGGAAGCGGCTTCGCCCCCTTCGCTGGCCTTGGCGGAAGCGGCTTCGCCCCCTTCGCTGGCCTTGGCGGAACCGGCTTCGCCCCCTTCGCTGGCCTCGGCGGGGGCGGCTTCGCCTCCTTCGCTGGCCTTGGCGGGAGCGGCTTCGCCTCCTTCGCTGGCCTTGGCGGGAGCGGCTTCGCCCCCTTCGCTAGCCTCGGCGGAAGCGGCTTCGCCCCCTTCGCTAGCCTCGGCGGAAGCGGCTTCGCCCCCTTCGCTGGCCTCGGCGGAAGCGGCTTCACCCCCTTTGCTGGCCTCGGCGCCCCCGCCCCCTTTGACTCTGCCGTCGGGCCTGGCACTGGCCACGGGGTCTTCAATCATGCTGTCTTCATCCTCGTTACCGGCCGCGGACCCGGCGTCGTGCGCTTCAAACGTGCCGTCTTTACCCTCGTCGCTGTCGTCGCTTGTTTCGTCACCATCGTCGCTGTCGTCGCTTGTTTCGTCACCATCGTCGCGCTCCCTCTCGAGCTTGTTCTGCGCCCAAGATTCACGAGTCTTGAACCTTAGAACGTTGAGCAAACCTTTATTAGGATTGAGCCACCCATCAAACCGGATAAGATACTCGTCCGCAATCCTGTTCCAAACACTGCGCTCGAGAAAGGTGTTCCTTGCGTCTTCAATCGCCTCAATGTCACTACTCGTATCCGTAGGAAACCAAAGCTGCCCTGGATGCGGCCCTTCGCTATCTGTGGCCATGTGTTGTGGTTCAAAGCTTTCGACCACATTCTTCCACCGCGGTAGTCGCTTGTAGGCTTGATACAATGCCTCAGCTTCTTCCATGCTGCTCTCCAACTGAAAGTTCATTCAAGTGTATTTTAGTTAAACCCTTCTAAAATCATACACGTTAAAATCATATATTAAAAATAAAATCATGTATACCAGCTGTTTTTTTCTCTTTCATGACAAATCACATAAACATGGACCGCGAAGATCCGCTGGACAACCGGCTGGACCACTTGGATTCCCAACTGAACTACATCGTCACACTACTCAAGAACAGCCAGACAAAAACCACCGAGCACAGTGCGCAGCACGCCTCTCAGATTGATGAGCGGCTGTGCGGCATTGAGCAAGCGCTGCAACGGTTCGATGACGCTCTTTCGGCACTTTGTGACAAGCAAAGGGCCATGGCAGATCTTGCACGCGCTGTCGATTGTGTGCGGGAGTGCGGGTGGCAGGCATTGTCTTTATTCATGTTTTTGGGCTAGCTGCGCAACACGGTCTACTGGCACGTGGCTGGGTTGTTCGAGCCCGGGGTGCAGCTGGTGGTAGCCTTGCACGCGGCCAGGACGGCTTTGAGGCCGTTGCCGGCGGTGCAGGCAAAGCCGCTGCTGGACGCGTAAAAGTTGCCGCTGCCGGTGATCGACGCAAAGTCCGGGGACACGGACACCCCGGTTGTGGTGAGCTGCGGGTTGTTGGACAGGTAGAAGTGCCCGCCGACGGCGACGAGGCGCGGGAGCTCGACCCGGGCGAGCACGGGGTTCAAAGAGAGCTGCAGGTACCCCACGACCGTCTGCAGCACCGGGCACGACACCGCCGCCATCCGGGCGTTGCTGTACAGGTACATGTTCCCGGCGGTGACGTGGGTGAGCGCCGGGAAGCCGACCGAGGTGAACGACGCGGCGGCGTTGCTGTTCCTGTAAATGGACACGGACCCGACGGTTTGGAGGGCGGTAAACACTAGCGCCGAATCCCCAGCCGCAAACGTGACGGCCGTAACCCAACCCAGCGTCCCCATGGTCAGCGCCCCCTCGATGACCTTGAGCCCGCCAAGCACTCGGTTCACGTCGGCGGCCTTGATATCTGTGCCAGAGATAATGACGTCGCTCTTGTCACCGAGCACATGCGTGACGCTAAGCATTTTTGCTGCTGTTGTCTCAACGACGCCGGGAGAAAAGTCGAGCACTACAGCTTCGCGGATGATGCCTTGGCACGAGTCTTTATCTTTATCGGTGTTCACCATGCAGTCGGTGGCGGCCTGGCACGCGGCCACGACGGCGGTGAGACCGTTGCCGGTGGTGCATTCAAAACCGCTGTCGTACGCAACAAACGCGCCACCGACCGACGTAAAGCCCGAGGACACGGTGACCCCGGCTGTGACGAGCGCTGGGTTTTCTTCCAGGGAGAAGTCCCCGCCGACCGTCTGCAGCTTCGGGAGCTCGACCCGGGCGAGCACGTCGTTGCAACAGAGGTCCAGATAATCCCCAACCGCCTGCAGCTCCGGGAGCTCGATCGTGGTAAGCTGCGGGTTGTTATAGAGGTTTAGGTGCCCAACCGTCTCCAGCTTCGGGAGCTCGATCGTGGTAAGCTGCCAGTTGCAACAGAGGTTCAGACCCCCGACCGTCTGCAGCTTCGGGAGCTCGATCGTGGTAAGCTGCGGGCTGTACACCGTCATGTCGTTCACGTCGGTGAGCATCGGGAAGCTGACCGAGATGAACGACGTGGCAGCGTTGCTGTTGCCGTTCATGGTCACGGACCCCACGGTGTGGAGGGCGGCAAACACCAGCGCTGCCGAATACCCGGTCGCAAACGTGACGGCGTTTTCCGTCACGTCTGCGAACGCCTGCATCGTCAGCGCCCCCTCGACGACCTTGAGCCCGCCAAGCACTCGGTTCACGTCGGCGGCTTTGATGTTGACGCCGGTGATTATCACATCACCTAACACCATCGTGACGCCGGTCATCCTGCGCTCGGCGGCCTCGAGGTCGGTGCCGGGAGAAAAGTCGAGCGTAACCGAGCCCTCGATGACTCTGGCTTGCGTGAGACTTTTTACCGCTGCCGTGTGTTTCTCTGCTTCATCGTC
>Ga0209091_10004860_pt1 | contig 10354 bp, 10 predicted proteins | sample ArcticOcean_MG_C_6_FD_187438 | JGI IMG/M metagenome (GOLD analysis project Ga0209091, IMG submission 187438) | Marine microbial communities from western Arctic Ocean - ArcticOcean_MG_CB8_128 (SPAdes) (version 2) | ecosystem: Environmental > Aquatic > Marine > Oceanic | place: Arctic Ocean... | reverse complement strand
CCCTCCCTTCTGGAGGAATGATAGTAAAGATTCCGGGTTTTATAACGGCTCGACTTTCAAGAAATCCTTTTGGGTACGGCATATTATTTTATCCTTATATTTGGTTTATGTCCCTCAACAGAAAAAATATTTAAAGGACTGGGGTTTACTTTATATTAATGATTTGCGGAATTATTATGGTTAAAAAGGTAGACTTCAAATTCCAATAATAGGTTCTATTATGATAACTTGAAATTTAGGTATCAAAAAATCTATTAATTTGGAATAGCATCAAGGAAATCCTGGTAGTAAGGTCGTCTAAATTCCTTGAGAAGGTGTTCAAGTTCAGAAAGCGGATCTTTGTTGTCATCCACTCTGAGATGGCAAAATGGAAAGGGTTGATTTTTAATCGTCAATAATGCAGCCGATTGCCTGCCACGAACATCTCCTCCGACAGCTTCACCTGCTTTAAGTGCTCGCAACAACCTCTCCTCAATTGGTTCGTCCTTCTTAGATTTTATTACTTCAAAGCATGCTTCTAGTACTTGTTCCCCCACGAGCATATTTCCCGCCAAGCTGAAATTATTTCCGTATTTATGTCCTGACCATTCTACAGTATCTTTACCTGTCCAGGCCCAAGCATTCCCTGACACGTCCACACCATGCAACTGTCTTGAATCTTTGTCGGTATCTTCTTTTAAAGCTGCCAAAAGCGAATCCTTCAGGGAATAACCGCTAGTCATTTTTTCCAATCCTTTTAACCCCAGATATGGATTGGTTGCCGCTTGCGTAGCTATTGCCCCTATACCTGACTTTAAGTGTGGGACAAGTGCTCCTACAGCAAAATGACATGTAGCCACAGCAACTCCTAGTGTTTTCGACTTTGGATCACACATTACAATAGAGAAAGTCATTTTTTTTCTAATTGGAATTTAAATATATTATTATCAGTGTACCAAGAAAAAATTAAATCAGTTATTTGAAAAACAAATAATAACCTAATAGTCAATGAAGATTCTATCCAATTTTATTTATTTTAACTTAATGGGACACTAGTGAGAATTTAAATTTTTTAAGAATCATCATATCATCCTTTAATGTAATAAATAATATTTAAATTAAAAACTTGTAAAATAAAATTTTTATGTAATAATGCTTAAAATTTTTAATATAACCTTATTTAGAATAGGAGGTAAAATTATATATATTATAATTCATAAAATATTAGGAATCTATTTTTTAACTTTTTTTAAGGAGGATTAAGATGAAGATAATTAATTTTAAATCAACGCTTATCATGCTAATTATTTGCATGTTTTTGTCATCTTTTGCTCAAGCAAAAGAAATTATTTGGGCTCGTTATGGTGATATTGATACACTTGATCCACATAGAGCCACGAGTACTTTGTCTTTACAGGTGTGGGGCCTTATTTATGATACCTTGCTGGCGACTGACAAGGATGGGAATGCCGTACCACACTTGGCTAAGTCTTGGGTATCTAATTCAGATGGGACTAAATATACTTTTTCACTGAATAAAGGGGCTAAGTGTCATGACGGGACAGCAATGGATGCAAATGATGTTAAATATACTGTAGAAAAAGCTTTCAGTAAATCTAATCCAAGTTTGACAAAAGGCAGTTGGGGACCAATTACTAAGGTAGAAGTTCTCAATCCACTAACTGTAAGCTTCCATCTTAAGACACCATTTGTTGCACTTATTTCATTTCTTGCTGATAGTTTTTCGTCAATTATTTGTGACTCAAATGAAGGTAAATCAGGTTTTGGTACAAGCGCAGCCATTGGATCTGGGCCATGGGAATTTGTTTCATGGACCAAAGGCGACAGGATAGTTTTAAAGAAAAATCCTAATTTTAAGAATTTTGGTAAATTGCCAAAAAATCCAGGGGCACCATATATGGATGGTCTTGTAATATCGGTAGTTCCTGAACCACAAGCACGTCTGGCGGCACTCAAAACCGGAGAAGTACATATAGCTGAACCACCATTTGATGATGTCCAGGCCCTTAAGGATTCTGGAGAGCTTAAAATTATGGTTGCAGAAAATACTGGACAAAATGTTTTTTGGGAATTTGCTGCACACAGGCCACCTTTCAACGATAAACGTGCTCGATTAGCAGTAGGCCATGCCACAGATCCAGAAACAGCTATTAATTTGATTTATGGTGATCTTTCTATGACGGAGGCGTGCCCAGTTTCTAGGGGCGTTTTTGGTAATGACCAAGAGTTTTGCTTAAAGTATAGGCCAAATTACAATCCTGAAAAAGCCAGGGCATTGCTAGCAGAAATTGGATATGGTCCAAGCAATCCACTTGAAACAACAATGATTGTATGGACCGGTGGTAATCGCCCAAAACTTGCTGAAGTTTTTCAATCACAACTTGCTGAAGTGAATATAAAAGCAAATATTGAAATTATGGATATTGGTTCAATGAATGCTCGAGTTCGTCAGGAAAATGAAAATAAAACAAGTAAAAAAGGGAGCATGGATATGATGACATGGTCATGGTACGATCCTGATATCCTTTATGCTTTGTGGCATTCTCCGGGCGCTTATCGGGGATATACTACACCAGGACTTGATGCGATGTTAGAAAAAACTAGAGTCTTAAGCAATAAAGATGAACGAAAAGCGCTTGTTCAAGATGTATTCAAGCATCTTCTCGAAAATGGTGTTCACATTCCTCTTTATACTCCTGGGTGGGAATGGGTTTTTGCAGTCCGACCGGAGGTAAAGGGATTCATTGTTGCCCCTTTTGTCTATCCAACGTTCAATGATGTTAGGATAGAGAATTAGTTTATAAATTATACTTGAACGGGGTCTGGAAAACAGCCCCCGTTCATTTTTCATCTTCTAAACCCACCTTTACATTTCAATTACAAAGGTTGAATAAATAGCCCTTTTTACCTAATAATTGATGATTAAACATTAATCCTGCATTAATTTTATAAAAAATATTTTCAAGACTTGAAATAATGATTCGTTTCCTCTTAGGAAAAATTGTAATGGCTTTTCTCACTGTTTTCATTACAACCATCCTTGTCACTTTATTAATACATCTTGTTCCAGGAGACCCTGTGCGAATAATGTATGCACAAAGCCAAGGTAGTACTCCTGAACAAATTGAAGAGGTACGTCGTAATCTTGGACTCGATAAACCAATTTATGTTCAATATTTCATGTATATTGAAAAGCTATTTCAAGGAGATTTAGGTTATACCATTCGAGGTGGACAACCGGTTATTCAAGTCATTTTTCAAAGGTTACCAAACACAATTATGCTCGCATGTGCAGCAATGATTATTGCTATTGGTATTGGCTTACCGATTGGTTTTTTTGCCGCATACAAGAAAGGCACAATTTGGGATACATTTGTAATGATTATTGCTATTGCAGGTATTTCCATGCCTCATTTCTGGTTAGGATTAATACTTCTTTTCTTCTTTGCAGTGGAGCTTGGGTGGCTTCCAGTAAGTGGTAGTGGATATATGAATCTTATCCTACCTGCCTTGACTTTGGGCCTATCAAATGCAGCTATTATTGCACGTTTAACTAGGTCATCCATGATTGATGTCATGCAGCAAGATTTTGTACAGACTGCTTTGGCTAAAGGACTTCCTAAAGGGCTTGTTTTAAGGCGTCATGTTTTAAGAGCTGGACTAGTACCACTAATCACAATGATGGGTTTGCAATTTGCCTTTATGATGGGAGGTGCAATAGTAGTTGAAAACATTTTTTCGTGGAATGGGGTTGGAAGAATGGCTGTAGAGGCAATTTTTCAAAGAGATTACCCAATCATACAAGGTTTTATCCTAACTTTCGCAGTGGTTGTAGTAATTGTATCAATATTTTTGGATACTATTTATGCTTTTATTGATCCTCGAATTCGAAGGAGCTAAAGGGAATATCCAATATGTCTGAAAAATTGAAGAGCGAAGAGTTAAAGACTAAAAACCAATCATTTTTCATAAGGCTATTGTCTACACCTAATGGTTTCATAGGCTTAACGATTGTCATCATACTTATACTATCTGCAGGATTTGCCGATTTTTTGGCTCCTTTTTCTCCAACAAAAATGATGGTTGGGAACCGATTCCTTCCTCCGAATTTAGAATTTATTTTGGGTACAGATGAGTTTGGAAGGGATATGGTCTCTCGTATTTTATTTGGTAGTCGATTGACCTTGATGATTGGCGCCATAGCAGTTGGGATTTCTATGACAACCGGAATAATGATCGGCCTTTTTGCCGCTTATAAGGGTGGTTGGCTAGAAATTTTACTGATGCGAAGCACAGATATTCTTTTTTCGTTTACAGAAACGCTTATTGCTCTTTCTTGTGTTGCTGTTTTAGGGCCAAGTTTAACCAATGCTGTTATAGCCGTTGGTATTGCGGGGATCCCATTTTATGCTCGGACCTGCTATTCTGCTGCTTTAGTTGAGAAATCCAAACCTTATTTTGAAGCAAGTATCGCATGCGGAGCAAGTCATTCTAGACTTGTTTTCATGCATCTGTTACCAAATGTTTTACCTACAATGATTGTTATTTCAACTTTAGGTGTATCTACTGCAATTTTGGCAGCAGCAGGCTTAAGTTTTCTTGGACTTGGCGCTCAACCTCCACTTCCTGAATGGGGGTATATGCTTGCAGGTTCAAGAGATTATATTAACCGTGCACCATGGTTAATGACTATACCAGGTGTTGCAATTGCCTTAACAGTTCTTGGTTTTAATCTTTTAGGTGACGGATTTAGAACAGTTCTCGACCCTGTAGAAAGGCAGAGATGAATGAGTCTATAATTCTTTCAGTTAATAACTTGAATGTTAGCATTAAATCTAAAGGAATCGTATCTCAAATTGTACATGATTTGTCGTTTGATGTTAACAGAGGTGAAATTTTATCCATAGTTGGGGAATCTGGTTCAGGAAAAAGTATGACGGCTAAAGCTATTTTGGGATTATTACCTGAAAATAGTTCTGTTAGTGGCAAAGTTATTTTTGAGACTAAGAATTTACTGGATCTTACTGAGAAAAATATTAGAAAAATTAGGGGTGCAGGGATTGGTATGATTTTTCAAGAACCTATGACTGCTCTTAACCCCGTTCTTAGTATTGGTAAACAAATGACAGAGGCATTAGTAATAAATGGTGTTTGTAATCAAACTGAGGCAAATGAGCGTGCAGTTGAGATGTTAAATCGTGTTAGTATTACGGAACCTAAAAAACGAATGAAACAATACCCGCACGAGTTTTCTGGAGGAATGCGACAAAGGATGATGATTGCTATGGTAATGTTGATAGAGCCATCAATATTGATTGCCGATGAGCCGACAACAGCACTTGATGTAACAATTCAGGCTCGAATTCTTGATTTATTAAGTTCTCTAGTTTCAGATACAAAGATAGGTCTTGTCCTTATAACCCATGATATGGGCGTGGTTGCTGAAACTGCCGATCGGGTACTTGTGATGTATGGGGGAAAAGAAGTTGAGCATGCAAAAGTCAATCAACTTTTCAAAAAACCGACTCAACCCTATACAAAATCTTTACTGGCAGCTGTACCGCGTTTAGATGTTAAAACATTTAAAAATGAATCTTTTACGAAAACTTCAACAATTCCATTAGTAACAATAAATCGTGTATCTAAAACGTTTACAAATAATAAATATTTATTCTTTGATGGTTGGAAAACTAATGCTCTAAATGAAGTAAGTCTTGAAATTAATTATGGAGAAACAGTTGCTTTAGTTGGGGAAAGTGGCTCTGGGAAATCAACACTTGGGAGAGCAATAGTTAAACTAGTAAATATAGATTCTGGAAATATTGTAATTGATAGTTCAAATATTAATTCACCAAATTCTAATGATTTACGTAAGCTCCGATCAAATGTTCAGATAATTTTTCAAGATCCCTATTCATCGCTTGATCCCAGATTTTCAGTCGGTAGAAGTATTGCAGAACCAATTCTAATTCAAAAAAAATGTAGTCGATCAGAAGTAAAAGATAGGGTGTCAATTCTTTTAAAGAGTGTTGGTTTAAATAATGAAATGGCAAGCCGTTATCCACATGAATTTTCTGGAGGTCAACGTCAACGTGTAGCTATAGCAAGGGCTCTTGCATCTGAACCGAAATTTATCGTAGCTGATGAGCCGACATCGGCTCTAGATGTAACCATACAAGCACAAATACTTGAACTATTGATTAACCTTAAAAATGAAAGAAATATTTCACTTCTTTTTATTACTCATGACCTTGCAGTAGTTAGACAAATTTCTGATCAAGTAGCCGTTATGTATGAGGGTAAAATTCTCGAAAAAGGTCCTACCGATTCTGTTTTAGGAAATCCTCATAACGCTTATACAAAATCTTTACTTGACGCGGCGCCTTATCCCGATCCGGAGAAAAGGAAAAAATTAAAAAGAAAAAGTGATTTAAAATCATTTAATACGGGGCCACTAATTGAAATATCACACAATCATTGGGCAGCATCATAAAATAGTGATTGATTCCTAATTCTGTCCTTGTTTTAAGAATTATCAAATTTTTTAAAATTGTACAGCAAAAAACAATGTTAAACAGGATCATCCAAGTATTTATTACTTTCTCCGATAAGCCGATGGAGTTTTCAACTCCTTCGGCAGTTAGATAACGTTGTAAATTATGTATATTAAATTATTTAATTTGTTGAGTGGTGTTTGTGCCAGTGTCGGGCTATGTCGATGCGGCGGCACAGCCAGACATCAGCATGGCTGCTTACATAATCAATAAATTTTTCCAAAGAGGCGGTGCGTCCGGGCCGACCGGTCAGTCGGCAGTGCAATCCGATACTTAACATTTTTGGGGAGGCTTCACCCTCGGCATATAGCACATCAAAGGCATCCCGAAGATATGCAAAAAACTGCTCTCCTGAATTAAAACCCTGTGGGCTGGCAAAGCGCATATCGTTGGTGTCCAGAGTGTAGGGAACCACCAAATGAGGATCTCCTGCAGGGGTTTCTACCCAGTAAGGCAAATCGTCCGCATAAGAATCGGCATCGTATAAAAACCCTCCGACTTCCTGTACCAAACGCTGAGTGTTGGAACTAGTGCGCCCGGTGTACCAACCCAAAGGTCTGCTCCCCGTAACACGGGTATGGATATCAATGGCTTTTGCCATATGTTCACGCTCGATGTCTTCGGGTATATTTTTGTAATCAATCCAGCGATAGCCGTGAGACGCAATTTCCCAATCGGCTTGCAGCATGGCCTCAACAGCTGCCGGATTACGTTCCAGAGCCATAGCAACACCGAAAATTGTCACTGGAATATTCCGGCTTGTGAAAAGACGATGGAGTCGCCAAAATCCGGCCCTGCTTCCATATTCGTAGATTGATTCCATGCTCATGTGTCGTGCACCTGTGAAGGGTGGCGCGCCGATGATTTCGGAAAGGAATGTTTCGGATGCAGGGTCTCCGTGGAGGATACAGTTTTCTCCTCCTTCCTCATAATTGATGACAAATTGGAGGGCAATCCTGGACTTCTCGGGCCACTCAGGATGTGGAGGTTTTTGGCCGTAGCCAAGCATGTTGCGGGGATAATGTTCCATGTTATTTCAAAAAAATAATTAGCTATATTTACAAAAAAATACTAACCTTTATTTAAAGTCACTTACAACATAAAATTTAATCTCTTATAAAATTTATGGACTCCTATATTATCGAATGGTTAAATCTGGTTGTCCGCTGGATTCATGTAATTACAGGAATTGCCTGGATTGGTGCTTCATTTTTTTTCAATTGGCTGGACAGTCAACTCATTCCGCCGGAAAATCCGCAACCTAAAGTGGAGGGCGAGTTGTGGATGATACACAGTGGGGGTTTCTATCAATTGAAAAAAACGATGATCTCACCCTCCGAAATCCCAAGAGTTCTGCATTGGTTTAAATGGGAAGCTTATTCGACTTGGATCAGCGGTATTTTCCTACTCGGAATTGTGTATTACACTGGTTCCGGAGTTTATTTGATTGATTCAGAAATCGCAGATTTAAGTTATGGAATGGCGGTTAGTATCAGCTTGGGAACGATTTTGGTGTCTTGGTTAATTTATGATTTTATTTGGGCTTCTGCTTTGAGTGAGAAAGGCTGGATTATAGGGATGATTTCCTTTTTGCTTTTGTTTGGAATTATCTGGTGGTTTCATCAATGGTTTGGCTCACGTGCCGCTTACATTCATGTTGGGGCGGTCATGGGAACCTTAATGGTGGGCAATGTATGGCGGCGTATCATCCCCTCACAAACCAAACTGGTGGAAGCAGTCAAAGCTGGGAAAACTCCGGAAGCTTCTCTGGGAATAAAAGCAAAACAACGCTCTTTACATAATAATTACATGACCTTGCCTGTCGTATTCATTATGATCAGCAACCATTTCCCAATCACTTTTGCGCATTATTATAATTGGGCGATTTTGATAGCGATAATAGTGATTGGAGCCACCGTACGCCATTTCTTCAATCTCAAAAATAAAGGGCATTTGAATGTTTGGATTTTGCCAGTGGCCATGGCAGCAATTTTTGCACTTATTTATGTGGCGAAACCGGATGCCACGATTTCAAATTCACCGGACACGGTTACATTTGGAACAGAGCATATTCCGTATGCCCTGGTGCGCACCATTTTGGATCAGCGTTGTGTGAGTTGTCATTCTTCAAGGCCTACCGATGACGTTTTCAGAATTGCTCCCAAAGGCATTATGTTAGATAATAACGAAAGAGTTCATGCACTGGCAACCCTCATTAAAATTCATTCAGTTACGACAATTGCTATGCCGCTAGGAAATAAAACCGGAATGACACACGAAGAGAGGGTTATTCTTGGAAGATGGGTTGACGAAGGCGCATCCATCAAGTGAATTAAAATCTGTATACAATCAAAATAATTTCAAAGGAGTAACTAATGAGTCCTATCACTACCCATGTACTTGATACCTCTCAAGGCTGTCCGGGAGCAAATATACGGATACGCTTAGAACAACAACAATCTGACAAAACCTGGCAGGAAATAGCGTCTGGATCGACAAATTCTGACGGGCGGATTGCGAATTTGATTCAGGAAGATGAGATGATTAATTCGGGAGTTTATCGGATGCTTTTTGAGACAGGTCCCTATTTTGAGGAGCAGGGAACAGCTTATTTTTATCCAGAAATTGAAGTTCGTTTTTTACTCAATCATACGGAGCAGCATTATCACATTCCGTTGCTGTTGAGTCCGTTTGGTTACAGCACATATCGGGGAAGTTAACAGTAACGCATAAACTGGTATTTCTCACAAAATAAATTATGCGTCTCTCAGCATTTTATTAAGCCGCAAATTTGTAATTTTCATTTGTTCACCAGTTGCAATCTTTAGTTCTGTTTCCGGAGAATTCTCCAGCCGAGTCCGGAGCAGTTCCAGCATTTCCGATGCGCTTTTTCCCGTGGCGCAGACGATAAATATGTAACCGAATTTTTCTGCATATTTTTGATTTTCGGTTTTCAATTTCAATTTTGTCTGCTCATCTGCGGACATCATTCCGGCTTGTTCTTTGCTCGTCCAGCTTTCCGTATTTTTTGCATTATCCGGAGGTTTACTGGCACCAATTATTGGATGAGCAGCAAAAGCTTCCAAATAATCGACTTCTCCCAAATCAGACCAAATTTGACCTGCCAACTCCAACAGATGTGATACTGACTTGTAAGGCCGAACTGCTAACATTTTTTCAGTCCATTGGCTGGAACTGCAACATTTAAGCAGTTCAATATGTGCCTGTTTGATATCACAATGGTTCAAATTTTCTAAATCCACGAAGTTCCTTTAGATAAAAAATGTGCTGTGCTGTTTTAAATAATTTTTCTGGAAAAGATTAAAAAAAGAAGGTGGAACTTAGTTCCCAATGGTTTGCAATAGGGGCGTTTTGTCCGGCAAGTGGGCGAGTGTAACCCAGGCGGACTTGCCATGGAGTAGAGAGTGGTTTTTGCTCAAGGTCACTCAGGTTGCCGTAACCGAATTCAAAATTTATTTCTTTAAGAAAAGCAGCATTAGATTTTCCTGTTGGCAAACTGCTCTCTACCTGTTGGTAATAATGAAGTTCTGTGCCGGCAAATATATTTTGCCTCTCAATACTCCAGTTGTAGAAAAGGTCTGCTCGATTCCCTGCAGAGTAATATACTTTTTCTCCATCAAGTGTTTCACGTTTGCCAACCAGTTCATTTGTGCCTTCTATCCTGAATGCATTCCGAATCCCGTGTGTCAGAGGATACCAATTAAATTGAAAATAGGCACCTACTGAGCCATGGCCCTCTCCGGTTGAATTTGTAGAAATACCGCGGGGAGTCCCAGTTG
>Ga0209091_10004859_pt1 | contig 10355 bp, 5 predicted proteins | sample ArcticOcean_MG_C_6_FD_187438 | JGI IMG/M metagenome (GOLD analysis project Ga0209091, IMG submission 187438) | Marine microbial communities from western Arctic Ocean - ArcticOcean_MG_CB8_128 (SPAdes) (version 2) | ecosystem: Environmental > Aquatic > Marine > Oceanic | place: Arctic Ocean... | reverse complement strand
TTGAGGAACCTGAAGAACAGGCTGCGTTGATCAAAGCCTCTTGTGGACAGTTGATCGTTGCCCAACCGGTTTCGATGCTCCCAACCTCAATAATCGCTAAGTCATCCCAGACATCGCCAATAATCCAGCCATTTGCATCAGCGCCTCCAAGTGCACCATAAGATAAGGATTGGAATACTTCAATTCCCATGAATGCGCGGTCAGACCCTGTTAGGTCTACTCCGTTTAGCGTCATAGCATCGTCCCAGTTACGCCCGTATCCGGTCCAAGTGTCGCCACTTGCATTTGTATCATAGATACCAGCCCACATGAAATCTGTAGGATTGTTTTGGTTGGCTGCGAAGTTTTCACTACCACTCTCAAACTCAGAGTGATTCACTTCTTCGTGCCAGCGAGTTGATTGGTCGATATACTCTTCATAAGTCCAAGCACATCCAGTTCCACAGCCTGCTTTATTCTCTGCTGTGTCCCAATCCATTGCATATACTGTAGTATTGGTTGAATTGGCTTCATCAACTATCTTTAATTCGACATCCAAAGTAGCTGTTTGTCCGTTCAAAGTATCCATTCCAGTATTGACCACCGTAACATTGAGGTCGCGTGTTCCTTCACCAACGATTCCAAAGAACCTGTCGACTGGTGAAATCTCTAAATCGGTTACGGATAGATCTTTATTATCCATTTCAATAACCGAGATTGAATCGTATTGCCCTTCCCATCCTAAGTTGTCAATCCAATTTCCAAAGTCGTAAGATGTGTGTCCAACTACGATATCTGGGGCTGAACCTGATGCGCCTGCAAGTTGGCCTACCTCAGCCATGCTAGGTCTGCGGCCTGCCTCGTATGATAGAGGACTTACGTGGCCTCCAGCACCATTTGACAGTGTAACTTGTACAGTTGTTGGGAAGTTAAGCCAGAAATTAGAGGTTGTTCCTCCAGCAGAGTCGCTAGTGTTTTGTTGATATGCAACGGTAGGGTTGACGAAATCTGGTTCATTGTCACCATTCAAATCTGCAACTGAGACTGCATACGAAATATACGGCCCGAAATACGCAAGTGATGGCGTGGACCAAGTTCCTACTGCGGATGATGTCACATAGGTCACATTTTCTACATTACCATCGTTCAAAACGATTGCATCAGTCACTAAGTCGCCGTCCATATCACCGATATCAAAACCACTAGAAAATGTAGTTGCCATATTAATTGTATTTGTATTAACTTGATTTGACCCAAATGAATAAGTCGTCGGATATAGGTTTGTCAAACAGTCGAATTGCACGATCGACACGTTATCATCGTTACCAGGATTAGTAGTTTGGCCAGTGCTGTAATCAACACCTGAAGACCTCAGGACAAATATGTCGTCATCGGTACATGCGCCGGATAAGCCGGTCTGTGATTCTCCCCAATCTCCAACTTCCATAGAACGGTAAGCATTAGCTTTAGCCGATCCGAGTGAAGTGACCATTGCAGGAGTTGAGGAGGTTATTGGTCCTCTATAGGTGACGACTCTTTGCGTGTCGATATCGGTCAGCAAATCAAGCACGTAAACATCATCGTTACCGTCTTGGTCTGCATCACCAACTGCTAAATCCCATGCCCAAAAGTGAGTAAATCTAGCACCGATGGCCCAGTCCTGATTATTACAGCCTTGGTTTTCGATGATTGTAACGTTACCTGGTTCACCTGCTGGTGCATTATTGTCATCTGTTTTGAATGGATTATTTCTTTGGAAGATTACGATGTCAAGGGCGTTGTCGCCTGTAAACTCTCCAACTTCTATGAATTGCACATTAGAAAATTCATCCCACTCAGCATCTCGTGATACATTCTTTGAAATCCAAATGTCTTGGCGTTCTGAAAAATCACCATTTCCATCATTCCACAGGATAGTTATCGTGTGGGCTCCATCAGTAGCCATGGCAATATCATTTGCTCCATCACAATTGAAATCTCCGATTGCGACATCTTGGGGGTCGCGTCCGGTTGTATAACTTCGGCTCATTGAAGCGCTCGAAGTTGTGGCTAAAGCGGCAGTTGTTGAAAGTAGCATTATCAGCACTAGGAAAGTGCTGCGAACTTGGGCTTTCAGTTGCTCTGTTTTGATTGACATCATCATCACTGCTTACCGCGAGCGTCGCTTCCACTTTAATGGTGTTGCCTTTAAGATTCGCAATTAAACCCCAAAATTGACTCCCAGTGGCGTGTTTAGACAAAAACACCCGCCCACTATGCCAGAATAATAAGCGTTGAGTTTTTGTTAAAAAATCAATCTAAATATCAGATTATGATCGAGCGGCAAAGGGAGATATTACCAACCGAGAAAAGTGGTAAAACATTATTATTTTTTATCAGATACGCCCATTTAACCATCTCGGAGAAGGGCCCCATCCGACAGCGTCACCGCCATGGATTTTGACCAACTTTCCTGCTGAGAAAAGAGACTGCAACCAGACTTCAAGTTCGACTCCTTGGCGATTCCCGAGTTTTGAACTCGCAACCTCTTCAATGTCTTCGGTCCTTAGAGCAGTTCCACCATTTTCTCTGACAACTATTTCCATCAGTTCTCTTAACCAAGCTTCTGCCATTGGGTCAACGCTCATTTTCCCTTGAGCCGGCATAGGCTCATCTGTATCATCAAGCATCTCCATTAATTCAATCGGATCTGGTTTTCTAGCGCCTTCTACTCCGATCTTATCTATCTCTTTTTGAAGATTTAATTCACCGATTGGCCTGCGAACAACTGGGATGCGGCTAGGGTCTGGCGTTGGACCCATATCCAGCGGTTTATCGCCTAAAGGAGTGTCGTCAACGACAACTTTTTGACGCCCGTCTGACTTTTTAGAATTACTTTTAGAAACTTGCGAGAGATTGACCGCTTTCACCGCTTCACCAACCGGCATAGTCCACCCTACACCCTCTAATCCGAGTTCCCCTACTCTTTCAGCGACCCATTCAGCTTCGCCTTCTAGAGAAACCTGAACCTCATGGTCATCCGACCTGAATCGATACCTTACTTGACCGCTTAGCTCTGCCATCAACCAAAGGTGAATCGCCAACATCCTTGAAGGTAGTGCTTTGTAAATCATTACAATTTGTAGTGGGCTCATTGTTTAGCAAGTTGCCGTAACACAGTGTGCAAGATGCCACCGTTACGATAATATTCAACTTCTACGGGTGTGTCCAATCTAACTTGTGCATCGAAATCAATTTGAGTGCCATCCAGTTTTGTTGCAGTGATTTTCATTACCTCTAAAGGCTTAACAGAATCTGTAACTGGAATATTGAATAATTCAGAACCATCAAGACCCAATGAGTCGTGTGATTCTCCTTCCACAAAGGTCATCGGCAAAACGCCCATCCCTACTAAGTTAGAACGGTGAATTCGTTCAAAAGAGGTCGCTATCACCGCTTTAATCCCCAACAGATATGTCCCTTTAGCAGCCCAATCTCTACTTGAACCAGTTCCATATTCCGAACCTGCTAATACGACCTTTGGACCTGCTGTTTGTGCTGCCTCATAGACTGAAGTTATCTCACCTGTTTCATGGTTGAGAGCGTATCCACCTTCCGTACCAGGAGCCATTTGATTTCTAATTCTAACATTGGCGAATGTTCCTCGCATCATTACTTCATGATTACCTCGCCTTGAACCAAATGAGTTGAAATCTCCTGCCTCAATACCGCGTTCAACCAACCATTTTCCAGCCGCACCATCGGCTGGGAATGAGCCTGCCGGAGAGATGTGATCTGTGGTGATAGAGTCGCCAAGTTTTAGCAGTACACGCGCATTTTCAATCGATTGTATTGGAGATGGTTCGGCATCTAATCCACTGAAGAATGTTGGAAGGCGGATATATGTTGAATCGGCTTGCCAAGGATATAGTGGGCTTGCTTCGGAAGGTATGCCATCCCATCTTGGTTCATTCATTGCATCAGCATATCGTTGACGGAACATTTCAGGAGTGATAACAGAAAGCGATTCTGCTATTTCTTCATCGCTTGGCCAAATATCAGAAAGCATCACTGGCTCCCCATCACTAGAATATCCAAGTGGCTCTGTAGACATATCAATTTCGAGAGTACCAGCGATTGCATAAGCGACAACAAGCGGAGGACTTGCCAAATATGAAGCCTTTACTTTACCATGAACTCGGCCTTCAAAATTTCTATTTCCTGAGATTACAGAACCCACTATTAGCCCTGCTTCATCAATTGCACTTTCAATAGGTGGAGCGAGTGGACCGGAGTTTCCGATACAGGTGGTACAGCCATATCCGACAACATTGAACCCCATGGCATTGAGGTCTTCTTGCAAACCTGCTGCTTGATAGTATTCTGTAACAACTCTTGAACCCGGAGCGAGTGAAGTCTTGACCCATGGCTTAACTGTAAGTCCTTTTTGTCGAGCCTTCTTAGCAAGTAAGCCCGCAGCCAACATCACGCCAGGGTTTGATGTGTTAGTACAAGAGGTAATAGCCGCGATTACAACGTCGCCATGATTCAAATCAAATCTTTCACCTTCTAAATCAACCATGGCTCCATTTGACAAATCCTCGTTTTTCAAACCGTGACCATGGTGGCCTAATTCTTTGGTCAATGAATGCTCAAAGTGTTGCTTCATAGCGCTTAAATCAACTCTGTCTTGAGGTCTTTTTGGACCTGCAAGTGCCGGCTGAATAGTCGTTAAGTCTAATTCTACTATTGAAGTATATGATTTCTCAGGAGATGCTGCTGAATACCAAAGTCCCTGCGCTTTAGAATATGCTTCAACACCTTCTATTGCACTCTCTTCTCTTCCTGTCAAGCGCAAATATTCCAATGTTCTTTCATCGACTGGGAAGAAACCGCATGTTGCACCATATTCTGGAGCCATGTTAGCGATTGTGGCTCTGTCTGCGAGAGATAATGCGGCCATTCCTTGGCCGAAGAATTCAACGAATTTTCCAACAACGCCTTTTTCTCTAAGAATCTCTACGATTCTTAGAGTCATATCGGTAGCGGTAACACCAGGATTTAGCCTACCGGTTAAACGAACTCCAACGACGTCTGGTGCTAGCATGTAAATTGGTTGACCAAGCATTACAGCTTCAGCCTCAATTCCGCCAACACCCCAACCAAGAACTCCTAATCCATTGATCATTGTTGTGTGAGAATCAGTTCCTACAAGTGTATCCGCCAGCCAAAACCCATTTTCTTGCCTAGCAACGCTTGCCAAATACTCCAAATTTACTTGGTGAACAATTCCTCTTGAGGGTGGTACTGCTTGGAAATCCGCTAAGGATTGTTGACCCCATTTTAGGAATGTGTATCGTTCCATATTTCTGTGATATTCAATATCTAAATTCATTTCCAATGCATTACTATGGGCACCTGAAACATCAACTTGAACCGAATGGTCGATAACAAGGTCAACTGGAACTTGGGGGTTGACTTTTTCAGGGTCTCCACCCATCTCAACCATTGCATCTCTTAGTGCAGCCAAATCAACCACTGCCGGAACTCCAGTAAAGTCTTGAAGAATAACTCTTGATGGCCTAAACGGTATTTCTCCACGTTCTCCATTTGCAGTCCAAGCAGCAATATTTCTAATGTCATCTTCGCTGATCAAGAAGCCATCATTGCCTCTCAATGCCCCTTCTAATAGAATACGAATAGAGTATGGTAATGCACTGGTATCGACACCATTTTCATCAAGTCCAGATAGAGAGTAATATTCTCCGCCAACCGAAAGAGTTCGTCGGGCATTGAAGGTGTCAATCATAGCCATATTGCATCCGATTAGTAACACATCTATGAACACACCCATCAAAGGTGCTCAACAAATCAAGTGATTACTCTCAGAAGTATGTACGGTACCAAGGAATATTTTGAGTCGAATCGGTAGTTACACTAACCAATGTTACATCATTGGTAGGCTTATCTGCAGAAATACCGTTGTTGTTTTGCCCGTGAGTAGGAATGTTAGAAATTGAGTCTATGTGTTCCAAGCCATCAGTAACATAGCCAAATATAGTATGTACTCCATCTAAGTGAGAAGGATTACTATCGCTCGGTACGATGAAGAATTGAGAACCACCGGTATTATCAGCACTTGTTTTCGCCATTGAAAGTGCTCCTGCTGTATGCTTCAAACCATTTGATGCTTCGTCTGGGATGGTCCAACTTGTCTCCGCACACGTCGAAGAACTCGCTTGCGCTTGTCCATTACAATAACCAAACCACTTAGCAGCATGACCACCGGTTCCGTCGCCCTCGGTGAAATCTCCACCTTGAATCATGAAATTATCAATAACTCTGTGGAAATTGGTTCCATCGTAATTACCATTGTCCGCATTTAGAACAAAGTTCTCAACATGGATAGATGCTAAATCAGGATTTAATTTAATTGTAATCACTTCATCATTAAACAAGCCTGAAGAATCAGTCCATGTCACATTTAGATATGCTTCTGTTGCGGTTACCGTTCGCTCAGTATTTGCAACTGTTATTGCGGCGAGAACCAAAACCAATGCCATGCCCATTGCCACCATTCCAGCTAATGTTGGAGTTCCATCATTAAGTAGACGAGGCATTGATGTTTCCGAATAGCCTAAATCTTGCATTTCATTCAATAATTCGTTATAAGATGCATTCGCTCTCTTATCGTTTGGTGCATTCTTAACCGACTCTTTCAACAATGATGCTGCCTTGCGGTACCCGCCTTTATTGCGAGCGCTTTTTGCTATTGCCCAAGTTGCCTCACCGGCAATACGCAGAGTTGTTGGATGGGTTCCGTTAACATCGATTTCACGCAGTTCCAGAAGAGCACCTTCGGCTTTCCCTTTGATGATCAATTTCTCTGCTTTTTGCCATGATTCCGACATATTGTCTTCGGCCATGTTCAATCCCAGATACTAATCGGTTTTGAGTATCACCCCTAAACCGTCAGCATTACCACATACAACAGAAACCTAAAGAGACTTAAAAAATCACATTATGACAGAATTCTTTATCGGTAATAGTATGCTCAAATAGCACTCAAAATGTGAGCGCGCCTCCAACATGTTCAAAGGGTGTATGCGGACCCCAAATGTCAAGAGGAGTGAGTTTCATCGCCACTAAACTCTCAGGGGACAACCCACAATGGCAACTATTGCAAACGATTTCACGATAAATATCGCTACAGCAAATGGAACAGGTTCTCAAAGTGCGAACCTAATTCTACTTCAATCATTATTTGAAATGGGAATTCCTGTTTCTGGGAAAAATATGTTCCCATCAAATATTTCTGGACTACCAACTTGGTATATCGTAAGACTTTCTGACTTGGGATATCAAGCACCCGGCGACAGAACTCACATCCAAGTATTGGTCAACCCCGCAACATGGGATGAAGACTTGGAATCTCTTGAAACCGGCTCAGTAGTAATTTGGAATTCAGATGCAAAGAAAGAGATGAACAGAGAAGACGTCATCTCATACCCGGTCCCAATGTCTTCATTGGCACGCAAAATCAATCCAAAAATAGCTAAGTTAGTCACTAATATCATCTATGTAGGAATAATAGCAGAAATACTTGGCATCGACCAATCTGCACTAGAATCTGCATTGTCCAAGCAATTCAAAGGAAAGGAAAAAGCGATTGGACTGAATCTCACTGCACTCGGGTTGGGTCGTGATTACTTCAAAGAAAATCTCTCTAAGGAAGACCCATATGTTGTTGAGGAGAGACAACAGGATACTGCGAAATTCTTCATCGATGGTAATGAAGCGACTGCTTTGGGTTGCCATTTCGGTGGAGTTCAAATGCTTGCTTGGTACCCAATCACCCCATCTTCAGGAATTGCAGAAGCAATTATCGAATATGTCCCTCAACTTCGAACAAATGATGAAGGCGAATCAACATGTGCTATTATTCAAGCTGAAGATGAATTGGCTGCTGCTGGTATGGTAATCGGTGCTGGATGGGCTGGCGGTCGTGGAATGACTGCAACCTCAGGACCTGGTATTTCTCTAATGCAGGAATTCATTGGACTGGCTTATTTTGCAGAAGTACCTTCTGTTTTCTGGGATGTTAATCGTGTTGGTCCATCTACTGGACTGCCGACTCGTACTCAACAATCTGATATTACAATGCTTTACGAAGGAAGTCATGGTGATACTCAACATATCGTTTTGATTCCAGGGACCGTTGAAGAATGTTTTGAGTTTGGCTGGAGAGCAATGGATTATTCTGAAAGATTCCAAACCCCTGTATTCGGATTATCAGACCTAGACTTAGGAATGAACCGCTGGGCCTGTGAAGGATTTACTTATCCTGAGCAAGATATGGACCGAGGAAAGGTAGTAAGAGATCGTGAGGTCTTTGAAGCGTTTGAAGACTTCGGGCGTTACCTTGATGTCGATGGAGATGGAATCCCATACCGTACTTTACCTGGCTCGGGAATGGACCCTGTCCTTTATCGAGGAACTGGCCACAACACCAAGGGAGTTTATTCTGAAAAACCAAAGGACTATGTGGACCTTATGGCTAGATTAAAGAGGAAGATAAACGGTGCAAGAGAACTTCTTCCTGCACCACTCCTGCGAGAAGAAATTGAATGTGAAGTTGGGATTATCTATATCGGAAGTATGGAAAATACGATTCAAGAAATTGACGATATGCTTGAAGCGACTGGCCTAAAGGTCAGTCAATGTCGAATTCGTGCACTACCAATATCAAACCAAGTTGGAGAGTTCATTAGACGTCACGAAACTATTATTGTTCTTGAAATCAATAGAGATGGGCAACTGTGGGGAATTCTAAGAAAAGAGTTGCCAAATGATTTGGTAACAAAGGTTCATTCTGTTGCTTATTCTGATGGTCAACCACCTCGAGCAAGAGTCTATTCAGACTTAATTATGGCAAAACTTGAGGAGGTGAAACAATGAGTGAAGTACCAACAAGACCTGCAAAGGTAATAAAATTGAATATGATTAACGAACCGAAGGATTCCTACACCGGTGGACCTTCTTCTCTGTGTCCTGGTTGTGGTCACGATCAAATCTCAAATGTCATTATTGCAGCCGCGTGGGAAAATGGAATTGAACCTCACCGTATTGCTAAAATGTCTGGTATTGGTTGCTCTTCCAAGACCCCTGCATATTACCTTGGACAATCACATGGATTCAACACTGTTCATGGAAGAATGCCATCTGTAACCACAGGTGCATATGCTGTCAACAAAGACTTGCTTTACTTAGGAGTTTCAGGAGACGGCGATTCTGCATCTATTGGGATTGGACAATTAATTCATGCAATTAGACGAAATGTGGATATGGTATACATCTTAGAAAACAATGGAGTTTATGGATTGACCAAGGGCCAATATTCTGCTACTGCAGATATCGGTTCTAAGAAAAAGAAGGGTACTCCAAATCAGACGCAGCCTATTGATTTGTGCGCACTTGCAATCAATCTTGGATGTTCATTCGTAGCCCGTTCCTTTTCAGGTTCAAAGAAGCAACTTAATTCATTGATAAAAGCAGCAATGTCACACAAAGGATTTGCATTGATAGATATTATTTCCCCATGCGTTACATTCAACAATAACGATGAATCTTTGAAGTCTTATGGCTATGTTAAAGATAACAATGTAACATTGCACATTGCTGATTATATCCCAAACCGTGAACCGATGAAGGAAGTTGAAGTTCCCGAAGGACATTTCCGTGACATTACTCTTCACGATGGCTCTGTAATTCGTTTGGAAACAATCTCTGAAGAGCACGACCCGACAAATGCTGTTGCCGCCCTAAGTGCGCTGCACGCTGCTGATACTGAATCAAAGCACGTCACTGGATTACTCTACTTCGATGGAAGCAAACCTTCACTCATAGAAGACTTAGACCTTGTTGAAACTGCTCTAATAGATGTTCCTGATAGCGAATTGCGACCAAGTCGAGAAATATTGGATAAATTAAATGCTGCATTCTTATCTTGAGGCTGGATTACCCGGTTATTTTACCTAAAGTAGCCAAATCTCCAATAAAGGAGTAGTGTACAATACTGGTCATGGAGGGCATAGTCATAGCGGGCGGGATTGCCCTAATACTAATCTCATCACTGGTATTACGTTCCATTTACATGAGAATCAAAAGAAAACATCAAAGATTAGCTGATCTCGCTCATCATCAAAAATATGGTGGTTTCGAATCAATTGAATCTGTTGAGAGAGATGGACTAATGGTATTGCGTTCAAGGCAAACCACAGAGTTATCAGAAGATGAATATTCAGACTATTTAGAAAGAGATTCTCACAGAGATCAAAATTTCGTGGATTTAAGATTAATTCTGTCCGACATAATTGAAGACATAAATGATGAACAAG
>Ga0209091_10004856_pt1 | contig 10364 bp, 9 predicted proteins | sample ArcticOcean_MG_C_6_FD_187438 | JGI IMG/M metagenome (GOLD analysis project Ga0209091, IMG submission 187438) | Marine microbial communities from western Arctic Ocean - ArcticOcean_MG_CB8_128 (SPAdes) (version 2) | ecosystem: Environmental > Aquatic > Marine > Oceanic | place: Arctic Ocean... | reverse complement strand
TATATTCTGGTATTGATGTTTGCATAGAATCTATTCTTACATCGTCCGAATTCCACCAGGACATTTCAGATTTATCACCATTTAAAAACTCCCAATAAACAGCCCACTTAACATTTGTTTTTCTTTCTATTACATATATTAAAATACCTTCATTAGAATATTCATAAAAGTGTAGTGGGGATTTTTTACTAGAGGTACACCACTTTGTATTACCGCCATACTTTAATGACGCTTCAAATGATAATGGTTTTACGATTAACCATCTACTATCTCTATATATTTCTTTTTTTATAATGTTTTCTTTAATCATGTTTAAAATATGGGTAAAATTTATCTTTTCGTAAAGTCATACATAATTATAATGAAAATAATATAAGTTGGAAACATTTGAAATTATAGAATTATTAAATCTTGCTGTTGAAGAAGGGGATTGGTCAGTGGTTAAGGACTGCATAAGTCATCTTGAGAATAATAAACCTCAAGAAGACAATGATTTGAACGAATATTTTTCTAACGAAGAAGATTATTAGAGTTTAGTCATCCACACCTTAACAGTACCTGATGTACCTAATTGACCGTTGAATGTAACATTGTTAAATTCACCGTCAGTGATATCTAGTGCGGATATTTGACCACTATAGTTACCACCTAAAGTTGAACAATCCCATAATGTTAATGTTAGTAAGTTGTTTCCAGCTCCTTCATTGATTGTGTAGTTTCTAAATGACCCACCGTTAATTTCGTAAGAAGAAGTACCAATAAATTCCAAAGTATCGTTAGGGTAGTAAGTCGTGTTATTTACATTATATTGTGTAACAACCCATTCAGAACCAACTAATATTTGATTTACAGGTACAGGTGTGGTTATGTTATTTACAATACCACCATAGATGTAACTAGGGTAAGTTGAGGTTAAGCAGTTGTTACAAGTTGTTCCAGCTTTTACGAAGGTTAGTGTTGAGTAGTAGTTATAGTTGTCACCACTATTTGATTCTACACGTTCATTGGTTAAAACCGTCATTCTATCGTCACTAATAGAAAGTACATTTACCATTCTAGAAGAACCATAAGGAGGCACCCCTATGATATTATAAACTGTGTCATTGTTAGCGATATAATCAGTACAGTCGTAATAGTCCGTACCATTTAAAATAAACGTCCCATTTGAGAAGTACCACTGTGTCTGCAGTCTAACCAACCCGTCAACAGCAGACTCTGAACCACCAAAGATGTCTAAGTCACTAGTATTTTTGCTTGGACCAAAATGGTCGTAATAATAAGATTCTCCATTACTTAAGTTATCCACATAAACTCTACCACTATATAGGACCCAATTAGTCCCCTCTATATTATATGAAGACGGTGTTACGGTAGGGTTATCATTGACAATAGTTACATTAGTGTTGTTAGGGTCAACTAAAGGAGTTAACGGTTCTTTTTCACAAGAAGTTAAAATTAATAGTGTTACAAGTAGTGTTGAAAGGTGGTTTAATGTCTTCATAATGTCAGGTGTTTTAAGTTTGGGATTAATATTATACAAATATACGTAGATATTTTGACATAAACAAATATTTATAGTAAAAGTTTTAATAAAATGATAAGAAGATTAACACTAACTAGTCATCTGATGGAAGCAATTGATGAATTGAGGGACAATGTAACCACCACAACAAATGGTACGGATGCGTCGGACTTTGTTATGGATATTAATATTTTTTTAGATGAAATGGTTAAAAAGGACGCTAATAAGATATTTGAAGCTAGAAGTATTGTAAAAGATGCATTCGGTAGTAGAATTTTAGAAGACGTTATGTGTGAAATATCTGAAGAAGATGACTACCTTAATGAGTCAATAAATAAAGAATTAAATAACAGAATAACAACCATAATAAATGAATGGTTGGTAGAAAAATTAAAAAACAATGGATAAGAAAGTATTAACAGAGGAAGTACTGCGTAAATTAGTAAGACGTGTAATCAAAGAAAATGAAAACATGCTAGGCGAGGAGACACCAACAGAAGAAAATGAGGTAGAGTCAAACTCACACCCTTTAGCTGAAAAAACATTTAATGAGGTTAAGGGTCACCTACAAAATACTGTTGGGGCTTTTTCATTAAGAGATGTGTCAACAACAGAGAATTTGGAGGATGATAAGTTAAAGAAAACATGGAAGTGGAAAACCAATAGTGGTGCTGTTGATGTTGTTGTAACATTAGACGTTAAAATGAGAGATAAGAAATAATGAAACTTAACATCAGAAGAATGGTAAAAGAACTAGAATCCAAAGAATCCGAGTTAGATGAACAGGAGACTGGTGTGGAAGGCGGTGGTGTAGATACGGGAGTTTCTGATTCTGGAGGTACAGGAGCTAAAAAGTGGGAAAGTGGTGTTTCAAGAGGTCCGGGAAACCCAGCTGGTGGAATAACTCACTGGATAGACACATATACGTTAACTAGGGGTAAAGGTAATCCCTTAAATTAATATGGTTTTAATGAATTAAAACATATTTATAATAAAGATTTAAGATAAACTAAAAAACAAAATAAATTACAATGGCTAAATCAAAACAAAAGATTAACGAGGACATCCTTGAGATGGGAAGACTTATGAGTTATAATAGAGGATTGACCTCGACTGAGAATAGTGTACTCAATGAACAAGATTCCGGAAGGGAAGTTGGAGCATTGGTTCAAGTTGGTGGTATCGCTGCTGCAATCCCTAAAATTATTAAAAACTACGTAAATAAATTAGGTAGTCGTAAAAAATTCAATATAGGTATGGGTTCAGTTAATGGGGATTATTTATTTGAAACAGAACCATTTGAGGTAGAAGGTGTGGATTTATTGGATGATGGTGTTGTTGGTGAGATAGTTGACATATTTTATGAAGCTATGGATGGAGGAATTGCGGGAATAGGAACTGATGAGGATAAAATTTATGAGGGAATTAAGATGTGTAAAACTGTAGTCGGAATGTCCCAAGTTGCAGCAGCATACCAAGCCGAAAAAGGACAAAATTTAAGAAAAAAACTTATTAATGAAATGAAAGATTATCAGTCTGAGTTAAACAGAATGTTTAGTATGGCTGAGAGATTACCTCTAATTTCTTGGAAAGGGGAAAATATTAAAAACCTTACAGAGTTAGAAAAGGCTGTACAACAAGAAAAACAGAATGACACCGAAACATCAAGAGAAGCTTCTGCTGTTGATTATGATTTGATAAAAATTGATGGTAGTGCTTTACCTTTTGATTACGCTATGAGTACAGAAGCTCAAGCTAAGTTTAACGAATATTTAGACACCGCAAAATATGTTAAGAAATACACTCCAGAGTTTTTAGCTGCACAGGCTATAGCTAAAACTAGTCCAGTTAAAATTGAAATTGGCTATCCAGGTGATGGTAAAATAGTTGCGGTGGTAGACGAATTTGAAGAACAAGTGAATCGTAATGGAAACTTAGTTGAAGGTAAGATATCCGGAGATGGAAAAGGTAATATTACAAAAAGTGATGATGTAACCGATGTAGGTGATGATACTAAAGACAATACTACTGATGACAAAGAAGGTGGTGACACTAAAAAATCAAGTGGGTCGTCCTCTTGGAAAAAGGCACCGGATTCTGAACCAACAGAAGGTGATAAAACTACTTTTATAAAAAAAGGACATTATAATAAGAATAACGACTCGAATGTTAAGAAGATACAAAAAGCTTTAGGCATTAAAGAAGACGGATTATATGGAAATGATACAAAAGCAGCTGTCGAAAAATACCAAAAAGAAAACGGATTAACTGTCGATGGTGTTGTTGGACATGGTACTTGGACTAAAATGGTTGGTTCTGAAGGTAAGGCTGCAGGAGAAACAGTAACTAAAGCGGAAGAAAATGAACTAGATAAGGTAACCATAGAAAAAGAAAAAGTAGACCCAAAAACTTTAAAAGACCAGATAGCTGATTTACAAACGGCTATTGGTAGCCAACCGACTAAGGAAAGTTGTAAAACATTAATTGCAACTGCAGCAGCAGGACTTAAGAGAGGTGTAAGGTTAGATGACACTAATTCTTTAAAACAATGTTATAATTCATATAACTTTGGAATTGGTATTAATTCTAGGAAAGTTAAGAAAGGTTACAATATAAAAGGTAAGGGAAATTAACAGTTAAACTTAATTAATAATAGTGGATAAAAAACTACAACTCATACAAGAAGAAGTTGCAAGGATAAATCAAATTAGTGAATACGACAACTCAGTGGGTAGTACGAAAACACTAAATAACGATTTATCTAAAATTGTTATACACCATACCAAACAACAATCTAAAAGTATGTTGACAGAATCGGTATCTAATAACAAGGATGTTGATTTTAATTTAAACAATATATTTGCCACAATGGATGGTAACTACCTTATTGTTGATGGTCAGGTTGTAGACTTAAAGGAAGGAGAAAATAAAGGACACATACTTGATAATGATTGTAGGTTATATTTAGAAATAGCCCAAAGTCAAAGAAATACATTATATGGTGAAGGTCTTTATGAATCAGCATTTACATTAAACAAAACAATTCTACAAATCTCACAGAGACTTATGGAACAAGGAAAGATTAATCTTAACGAGTGGTCTATTGGTGGTTTAACAGATTATTTAGTACCGGATTTTATTGCAAGTCCAGATGATGTAGATAGAGCTAATAAAAAAGTTAAGAAATACGCATCAGAGAAGTATGATGATGCTGTAAAGTTTGCTTCAGATACTTGGGAAGATGTAAAGGAATATGCTGGTGATGGTGTTGATTGGATAAAAGATACAGCAAACTCAGCTTGGGAATGGACTAAGGAAAGTTTTCTAGCGATACTAGCTAAAGGATTTATTTGGATTGCTCAATCATTAGAAGCGGCTTTATTTTCAGTAGCTGGTATAGTTGTGGACGTTGTATTAGGTTTTACTGGTTATGGTGCTATCCCTATGATGGTATTGTGGGGTATAGTTGGGGTATATAGAATATATGTTTGGATTAAAGAAGGTGGTTGGATGAACTTTTTACTGGTTATTTGTTGTCTTATGGGTATGTTACCAGGTGGAGCGGTACTAGCTAAAGTCTTCAGAGGAGGAGCTTCTTTATTAAAAGGTGTAACATCTACAAGTGTTGCAGCTTCAAAATTAAGTAAGGCATTTAAACCATCACAAGTTAACTGGTTAGGTAAAGTCGCGGTAGGAATTAAATCACTACTTGGGTACGTATTTAAAGGTCTGACCTGGTTAACTAAAAATGTACTAGGATTTTCAGGTATAGCTGGAAAAATGGGAAATTTTGGAGCTAAGATTGGTGCTAAATTAGATAAACTATTAATGGCAATGGGAAAACCAGTAGCTGTTTCATCAACAACTCTTAAAGTTGTTAGTGGTGGAGTTTTGGGGTACGAAATTACTAAAGCGTTTACAGATGGTATGGACTTAGAGAATATAAAAGAGATGGAACTTGCTTTATATGACGAATACACTAACACTGGAACTAAAGGATATGAAGGTGTGGGTGAACCATTCGAAAAGATATCACAGTTAAAAGGTGATTTTGAAGTTAGGGCAAGTGACGACTCACCTAAAAAACTAACATGGATTCCTAAGACAGGGTCACCACATTATAAAGAAATGTTGAAACATCCATTTTTTACTGGATATGAGATGATTGAAAGTGAACCATATGGTGCAGACCCAATAGTTTGGGCAATAAATAAGTGTTCAACTAAATACGGATGTCCTGCTGGGTATGAAATCGTGGACGGAAAGGTGGTTGAGGTTGACCTATCAAAGGAACAATCGTTCACTCAGGAAGATATAGACGGTTATGAAGCAGCGGCTGACGCATATGTTGAAGCAGAGATTGAAAGAGAAAAATTAAATAATTAAAACATAAAACAATGGACACTAAAATATTAATTGAAGAAATAAATAGAATTAACGAATTAACCGTTTCTAAGGCTATATTCACTGAGAATACTGATGTAAATATCGATAGAGAAGAACCTTGGGTTTTAACCGAACAAAGTAAGAAAATCCTAAGTAAGGTTGATGATATATTTAGAGTTGGTACTGGTATAGGGAAATCTTCAGTAGTTGTAAAGGGAGCGTCTATAACATTACCAAAAACGTGGAAAGTTTTTAAAAATTTATCAGCATTAAATACTGGTAGTTCAAAAGCTGGAAGTAAAATTAAGTCATATCTGTCATACGGTATTAAGACAAAAAATATGAATCCTGCATTACTAAAAATCATAGGAACAACTGATGATGTTGGTGGTGCTATAGCTAAGAATTTACACACAGCTAAGATGAAAAAATTCTTATCTGGAGGTTCTGCAGAAGCTCAACAGATTAGAAAAAACATATCTTACTCATTAGAAAAGTCCTCTGCACTTACGACTACTTTAGTATCTACAAATAAATTTAAAATAACGACAACGGTAAAACCAAAAGTAGTACCGAAATTAAAGACAAAAACACGAAACCCAAAAAAATTAACAGTAAAACAAATTAAAACAAAAACAGGGGTAGTAGTTAAAAAACTAGTCCCAGCACTAAAAACAGTATGGGGTGGAACTAAGACCAGTATCAAATACCTTGTGGGATTAGGCTGGACTAAAAAAATATTAGGTGTTGTTGGTATTTGGTGGGGTGCTACCTGGGTAATGGGTTTATTTGAAAATGGTGACGCTGAAATGGATTTAGAACAGAAAATGAAATCTGCACTCACATCTCTTTTAGCCTATGCCGCTAATGGTTCCGATATTGCGGTTAGCCAAGCTCAAGCTTCAACAATGGCTGCGGAAGTAGCATTTGACCATAGTAGGTTAGTACAATACGTTAAGGATACTTGTGTTACCCTACAAGACGTATCAATGATTAGTTATGAGTATTTGAAAAATCAGGATGCTGAATTATATGATGTTTTAGTAGCATTTAAAGATACAGAAAAAGAACTTTCTCCTGGTCTTGGTGGGGTATATGGTGAATTAGAACCACTTATAAGTCCTATGCCTATTATTAGTTTAGGTGGTGTACTATGTTACACTACAAATCAAATTGAAGTACAAGCTAAAATACTGGGTATAGATATTAATGCTGCACCTGTTGATGGTAAATTAGTTGAAACTTGGGCAAACTATCCATGTGTTTTAACCATGATGGAGGACTACGATGGTGCTGTGGGTCAGAGTGGTGATGTAGAATATGTTAAGATTACAATCGATTCCAGAGACGCTTACTTTTTACCAGACGGAAATTGTCAAATAGAAGACTTATCAAACAGTAGAGTAAATCTTAAGGGTACATACAAATGTGCTGGTGAGTCTGTTGAGGTAACCGACTTTAACGAATCTAGAAAACTAAGTGACATACTTAAAGAGAATAATATTATTAACGAAGAAACAATTACTTTTGGGAATACTACCATTACAGTAGGTGGGTCAGAAGACCCATCAGATACAGACTATAATGACGGTGTTGTATCACAATCAACTACTACCAATACAACAGGTTCAGGTGTAAAATATGTTATTACAAGTGTAACACTAGCAGATGTTGTATCTGGTAACGGTACTTTGAAGAAAGGTGACATGGGAGATTCTGTCAGAGCCATTCAAACAGCTGTGAATACTAAAGCAGATAGTAAATTTGGACCAAATACTGAAGAAGCTGTAAGGGTATATCAAAAAAGAAACGGACTTACTATCACAGGTACTATTACACAGGAAACAGCTAAAAGAATAGCTGGGTCAACAGATGTAGACCAAGGTAAGGTTAACACTAACGTAACTACTAAAAAGGCAGTAGTAATAACTAAAACGGACGCCAACGAAATGGATAAAGTGGTGACAGGATTAGATAATACAGAAAAAGTATACATAGAAGACCAGATAGCGGATTTAGAAACACAAGTAAGTAAAGCTCCCACAAAACAAGCTTGTAAGACTTTAATTGCTTCAGCTAAAGCTGGAATAAAGAAAGGAGTTTATCTTAAAGATTTAAGTTCACTTAAACAATGTTATAACTCTTATAATTTTTATGCTTGGGGTGACGGTTCTAAAAAAGTTAGAAAACATTACGGATTACAAGGAAAAGGAAATATATAAAACTATGGGTAAAACAATCAAATTAAAAGAAAGTGAACTAATTCAATTAATTGAAGACACAGCTAGAAAACAAATTTTAGTAAACGCTAAATCTAAAGACACTAATTTAGATAGTAAAATTAGTAAAGTTACTAAACGTTTCAGTAAGGTATTAAATAAGGTATCTGAATCCACAAATAATGAAAAAATAGAAGTTATTAGAAAAGAGACTATAAAATTACGTGAAGCTGGATACAGTTACTTAATTATAGGTGAATCATTTAAATTGTGTTCTAACTCACTAAACGAGGGGTTCTTAGACACTTCGAACACTCTTAAGAATTTGCTAGGTACCGCTTTCAGTAGTGTTTCAGATTCAGCCAAAGAATACGCATACGACTGGTTATTAGGTTTATTAGGGATACCTCCAGGTAATTTCAAGAATGCTATGGTTATATCTTTAGGTAATGTACCAGTTACAGAAATACCTAAATTATTAACCGACTGTCAGTTTACATCAGAGTATGTCGCTAAGGGTATTGTAGAATATGTGATAGAATTAATAAAAGAAGATATCACTGGTGAGGCTGGTGCTGGTGCGTTAGGTAAATTAATTAGAAATATGGTGGAGAAAAAATTAGGAGAAACAGAAGTACATAAGGATATTATGTCAGCTGTACAAGGTTTAATATGTAATTCCGATAACACTGTTAGAGGTATTGAGGATATTGGTGAAGACCTTATATCCGGTGACTTTATTTCAAAAGCTTCAGGTGGTGGTGGTAAAGGTGAAGCTGGAAGTTTAGCAAGTATAGTAGGGTTATAAGTTATTAGTAAATATAATTAAAAAAGGACCTTAATGGGTCCTTTTCTAGTTTATGGTGGAAGTGGGCGGAGTCGAACCGCCGTCTTGTTCGTAGTGATATAACACCTATCCTACACGTATAGTTTATTCTTTACTCCTCGGCCTTCTTTCTAGAATAAACAACCATCCAAGAGACCCAGTCGCATATTATTTAACCACCTCAACGAACAGTTGGTGGGTTCGGTTTGTCTATTGACACCCCAAAAACTAAAGACACAAACCTTAAATTCTTCAGATGGGATGGAGAACTAATGTAGTATAACTACACTAACTCTAGCGACTCCTCACGAACAAGGCCGAGAGTAGCCATGGTATCTAAAACGTTGCCGTATAGAAAGTATGAATCAGTTTAAAAGAAGTTAACTCAGCTTCTACGTGCTGATATTATTCGACTTACGCCAATCAATGCCAGAACACCCCCATAATTTCAATGAACAATACTACAAAGATAATAAATATCTTCTAATTAACAAATAATACCAGGATTACTTTTATCTGGTTCCTCAATTTTAATGTGTGGGTATTTTAACGGTTCACTAATTAAAACCTTAACACAATCATTAGTTTTATCCCCAGTATCTATTTCTTTAATCTTATCACAAATTAAATCCCATGTTGACTTATCAGGCATAAATTGAGTCGAGTCTACTATTCCCCTCATCCAAAATATAAATTCTTTTTCTTTCATACCATAAATGTATAAATAAAAATCTTTAATGTCTACAAAAATTCTTAAGGTTTGTTAAAAACATGATATTTATATTAAAACCACCTATCAATTAGATGCGTGTAAATAAATATGGAAGACTTTAAAATATGAAAAAACTAATACTATTAATATTATTAATCCCTTTTTTAGGGTTCACTCAAAACTCTTGGATAAACATTCAATACATGTCCGACAATTACCCAACAGAAATTAGTTGGGAAATATTAGATGGATATGGAACAGTTGTAATAGAAAGTGATTCTAATTTTGTTATAACGACACTTTTTGATACCACTATTGCCCTTAATTCAGGATTATATACTCTTAATGTTAACGACATTTTTGGTGATGGTTTAGGAGCTTCACAATGGGGTGGTACTGATGGTTGGTTTTTAATACAAAATGATTGTCAAGATACTCTATCATTTGTTGCTGGAGATTTCGGTTCTTTATATACTGATACATTAACAATAGCACCATGTGCACCACCAGCTGGAGGTTGTTTAGACTCCCTAGCATTAAACTACGACCCAACAGTGCCATTTGACGACGGTTCGTGTATGTATCTTCCATGTAATGGGTTAGATACACTCTATGTAGAAACGTTTTGTTCTGGAGCTAATAGTGTGGTAGACTATACTTGGTCAAACATGTATAACCCTAATTGTAGAGTGGTGGCTT